>OBEQ011021179.1_pt1 | contig 11886 bp, 8 predicted proteins | sample 1670901 | NCBI WGS metagenome assembly OBEQ01 (sample SAMEA104232315, study PRJEB22302) | groundwater metagenome | biome: forest; feature: aquifer; material: groundwater | place: USA | collected 2011-08-07 | depth 5.4 m | reverse complement strand
CTGAGCTTGCGTCCCGGGGGCTGCCACTTCGGCCGTCTCGCCCTCAGCCATCTCGCTACCTGCTAGCACGTAGGTGGCGATCGCGGTGTCCCAGATCGGCGAGAAGCACGGCTGCAGGTGCATCGCGTCCCCCTCGTGCACTTCCAGCGCTTCGATCTCGCCAAGGGCTTTGCGCACAAGGGGATGTTCCACGTCATAGCCAAGGCACCGCAGCGCCACGACTGAATTGGCCATCGCCGGATAGATGGCGCCGAGCCCGCCCTCTCCCTCCATCCGTTCGATCATCCAGTCGGCGGCGCGTTCGAGAGCTTTCTTCCGAAGGCCCTCGGGCACGATCCGCTCATAGACCCGCAGAACCCGGTCGAGCGTGATGAAGAAGTTCCGCCAGGTGAACCAGTTCCGGTCCTTGCGGAACGGAGGCTCGCTCCGGAAGTCCACCTGCTCGCGGGCCGTGCAGTAGAGCTCGTCGATGCCCTGCTCTTTCGGGATCCGGCAGACTGGCTTCACATTGAAAATAATCAATAAGGGGGTGAGCACGGCCCGCGACCAATACGAGAGGTCGTAGAGACTGAAGAGGCCGTGCGGCCGCAGGAGGACCAATTCCACCGGCATCGTCGGAATGCCGCGCCAGTCGTACTGATCGAAGAGCGTCAGCGCGATCTTGGTGAAGACGTTCGCCCGGACTACCCCGCCGACGTTCAGAATCGCCGCGCGGGCCTTCCGCATGAAGGGTTCGTCGGGAGAGACACCGGAGAGCTTGAGCGCGAAGTAGGCCTTCACCGACGCGCTGATCTCCGGCGGCCCGCCATAATAGATCGGCCACCCGCCTTCGGACAACTGCGCGTCGATCAGATAACGGACGGCCTTCCGCTCTTTCTCCTTGTCCACGAAGCCGAGGAACCGGCGGAGCATGAGGTACTCGGAGGTCAGCGTCGCGTTGGCTTCCAGTTCATGGACCCAGTACCCCGCCTCGGCCTGTTGGGAGAGCAGCCACTGCTGGCCCCGCTTGAGGGCCTCCTCGATTGATGGGCCTTTCTGGGCCGCCCCTTGGCTGAAGACCTGGCTGTGCTCTTGACCCCGCGCGGTTACAGGGGAAGACATCACCGTGCTGGGATTACCGCCCACGAGGCGCAGGAGCCGGCCGGCCTTCTGCCGGGCCTGCTGCTGCACACTTTCGGGCGCCGCCGACAGAATCCTCTCGGACCAATTGGTCAGAAGGCCGAGTAACCGCTTCATGATGTCCTTGGGGCTACGCCGAGTTGGTTCGTCCGCCTAACGGCATGTGGGGAGGACCATTGGGGGCGCATCAAGGCGTGAGTATACCGCAAACAGGCAATTGAGTGTCAAGCTTCGACCCATGAAACACGCTTGATTTTCATGGGGTTCACTCGCTTGGAGTCAGGATATCAGCAGGCAGGTGCAGGAGCTTGTTCAGGCGGACGGAGACCAAGGCGGAGACGCCGGCTTCTTCCATGGTGACGCCGTAGAGCGCATCGGCCATTTCCATCGTCTGTTTGCTGTGCGTGATGACGATGAACTGGGTCCGCGCGGCCAACTCCCGGATGACCCGGATAAACCGCAGGGTGTTTTCCTCATCCAAGGGCGCATCGATCTCGTCCAGCACGCAGAATGGCGTCGGCCGGATCAGGAAGCTGGCGAAGATGAGCGCCATCGCCGTCAGGGCCTGCTCCCCACCCGACAGCATGGAAATGTTTTTCAGCCGCTTGCCCGGAGGCTGGGCCACAATGTCCACGCCCGGTTCGGTGGACTCTTCATCCTCCACCAGGATCAGCTCGGCCCGGCCGCCGTCGAAGAACGTGCGGAACATCTCGCTGAACTTGACCTGTAAATTTTCGAAGGTCTCCATGAAGAGCTGCTTCGTTGTGCGGTTGATGCGGGTGATGATGGACCTCAGCGAGGCAATGGACTTGGTGAGATCCTCCTCCTGCGTGGTCAGGAACCGGAGACGTTCTTCCAGCTCGCGGTGCTCGTCGATGGCCATCACGTTGACCGGCCCCAAGTCTTGTAGTCGCCGACGCTTCTGCGCCAGGGTGTCCTTGATCGTCTCCAAATCACCGTCGGCAGACTCCCCGACCTCGGCGACAGCCTGCTCGAAATTGATGGCGTAGGTCCCCGTCAGGAGCGCATCGAATCCTTCCAAACGGGTCTGTGCTTCCACGCGCCGCAGGCGAATCGTCTCCTGCCGCTTGTGAAGTTCATCGAGCGCATGTCTCGCCCGATTCCAGTCGGCTTCCAGCGCGCGAGACTTGGCGACCCGGCCGGTCTGCGCCTCTTGCGCTTTCACCAGGCGCTGACGGGCCTCTTTAATGGCCGCTTCCATGGCCGGTACGCCTTTTTCGGTCTGCTTCCGTTCGGCCACCGCGGCGGTTCCGGCGGCCTTCAACCGTACCGCTTCCGCTTCCAATTCCTCGATTCGGGCTTTGCGGGTGGCCGACGCACTCTCCACGCGCGCCAGATCAGCCTGAGCCTGCTCGAGACGTTCCTGCCATCCCGCCGCATCCGCTCGGACCTCCGCCATCGCCGCCTGCTGCCGCTCAAGTTCAGCCTGCGAAGCCGCGACCGCCTGCTGTCGCAAGAGCACGGACTGCTCCGATTCCGCCCGTTCCCTCTCCAAACGTTGGAGATCGTCACGCAGCGTTTTCTCGGAGGCGGCCAAAGCGGTAAGCTCGGCCTCGGCCCCTTCACGCTCGGTCTGGAACAGCGCGATCGCCTGATTCCACCGCGCGACATCCTGTTCGCCCCGCTGCTCGTCCTTGCGCTCTCCGACCAGCGCCATCTCTACCGTGCGGATCTCTGCCTCCAGCGACTCCAAGCGAGCCGCTTCCGCAGTCAACGTGACACTGAGCTTCTCCTTGTTCGTCTGCGCCGCAGGAAACTCCTTCTCAAGTTCCTTCATCCGCGCGGTCAATGCCTTCAACTCGCGTTCGCGGCCCATGGCCCCGGCGGCGGTCCCGGCCGGGCCCGCGCTGACGATCCCATCTGGTGCAACCACTTCACCATTCGGCGTCACCAACAGCGCCTGCTTGGACTCCGTCATACCCTTCCACAGAGCAACGGCCTGGTCCAGCGTCTCAACGATCACCACGCCAGCCAAGAGATGCGTGACAAGCTCGTCATAGCCCTTGCGCGGCGTCACCACGTCCCGTGCCGGGCCGACCACGCCGGCTCCCTCGAGCTTCGCGGCCGCGCGCGCGCCAAACACCCGCGGGTGCTTCGGGATGAAGGTCCCGCCGGCCGCGCCTTTCGCCGCAAGCGCGCGCAGCACACGGACGGCTTCCGCCGGCCCTTCGACGAGCTTGCCCGTCAGCCGATGACCCAAGACCGCCTCGACGGCTCGCTCGTACGCGGCTGGAACGGAGAGCACCTGCGCGACGGTATCCTTGAGAAGCGACGCAGCGTCGCCCTCGACCGCGTCGTGGCTCACCGACTGCAGGACCTTCTGCCGAGCGACCGACACGGCCTTCTCTTCCTGCACGCGAGCGAACCGCTGCTCGGCCTCCGCAAGCTGGCTCTTGAGACAGGCGATGGCATCCGCGAGATCGGCGCGCGCGCCGCGGGCCATGGTCAAATTCGTTTCAAGTTGGCGTCGTCGCTCGACGGAGGCCGCAAGTCCTGTCTTGGATGCTTCCAACGATGAGACGGCTTGGAGCCGCTCCTGCTCCACGCGGTCGGCCCGCCGCCGGATTTCCGCGGCGTGAGTTTGATCGTTGGCAAGACGATTGCCTGCGGCCGTGGCGGCCATTACCCGCTCCATGACGGCAGCGCGCACGGCTTCGAGGGAAGCCTGGGCGTCCCGATGACGCTGCGCGGCCTCCGCCAGCGCCGCCTCGGATTGCGCGGCGACACCGGACCGCCGGGAGAAGTCGCGGGTCAACTGCTTGATGCGGGATCGCAGCGTGGCAAGGAGCGTTCCCTCCTCATTCTGCTCTCCGCGAACATGCTCGACATCGGCCTGCATGCGGACCCGCTGATCTTCGAGCAGGGTCGCCCGCTGGGCCAGCAATTCGATGGCGGCGCCGGCCTGCACCAGCCGCGCCTCCGCCTGGGCGACCTGATCGCGCAACGCTGTCAGCACGGCCTCGCCCTCCGTCACGCCGAGATGGAGCGTTTCGACTTCCGCTGCGAAACGGGCGACCGCGGCAACCTCGGCGCTTTCACGAATCGTCAAGTCGCCCAGCGCCCGATCGGACTCCTCACGCTCGTGGAGCAACCTGCGGTAGTCATGGACGAGGACGGTGAGTTCGAGCTTGCGGACTTCCTGCCGAAGCGCCTGATACTGTTCGGCCGCCCGCGCCTGGCGCTCCAGCGACCCAAGCTGACGTTTGACCTCATTGACGACGTCGCGGACGCGCAGCAGATTCTGGTTCGTGGCCTCCAGCTTCCGCAGGGCCTCGGCCTTTTGCTTTTTATAGCGGACGATGCCGGCCGTCTCTTCAATGAGCTCGCGGCGCTCGATGGGCGTGGCCTTCAGCACACGATCGATCCGTCCCTGCTCAATGACCGTATGGCCCTTGCTGCCGGCGCGGGTGTCCAGCAGAAGCCCGCGGATGTCCTTCAAGCGGCATGGGGTCTTATTGATGAAATACTCGCTTACCCCGTCACGGTACAGACGCCGTGTGAGCATCACCTCCTGGCATTCCCCGAGCGCATGCGGGAGCGCGGCGGTTTCACCGTCACCGTCACCGTTGCTGTTGCCGTTCCCATTGCCATTTCCATTGCCGTTGCCGTTCGCGGACTTTCCATCGACGTCGCCCAGAATCAGCGAGACCTCGCCCATCCCCAACGGCTGGCGGGACTCGGTTCCATTGAAAATGACGTCTTCCATCCGTTCACTACGCAAGGTCTTGGTGCTCTGCTCGCCCAAGACCCAGAGGACCGCATCGAGGATGTTGCTTTTGCCCGTTCCGTTCGGTCCGACCACTGCCGTGATACCCGGCTGAAAGGTCAACCGCGCGTCGACAAAAGACTTAAACCCCCGCAATTCGAGATGCTTAAGGTACATGTGCTCCTTTCTTATTATTGAGGTAAGCACCGGAGAGGCGTTACCCTAGGCAGGAGAAATACCATATCTTGTGGACGATTGCAAATAAAAACACATCCCAATGGGTCTAGTCCTGGCTAGAACACGATCGTGTACTGGAGCCGGAACCGGTTCTCGATCAGCGAGACCGCTCTGCCGACATCGGCCACGCTCAGCCGCGTCGTAATCACCCCGTAGTCGAGCTGGACCTTGTGCTCGTGCCCACTCAGGTACCAGTTGAGACCACCCAGACCCGACGTGATGATGTCCTGGGCAGCCCGGGTGTCCGGATCCATCGCGCTCCACCGCCCCACCACTTCGAACTTCGACGGGATAAGGAAGTACCCCGTTTGCACGTAATAGCCCGTCGCGTTCCCGATGCGTTTGGAATGGTCGTGGGGGTCCACGTTTCGGACGAAGCCCTCTGCCTGAAGGGAAAAACCTTTGTACTTCACAATGAAGTCGAGGCCCCCCGTCCCGATGTCCACCATACCTTGGTTGAGCAGCCGCCCATTGCCCAGTGACGCGATCGCCGTGGAGACCTGGTTGTTGCTGCCGGCGCCAGTCGTATTCGTCTGGAGACCCCCGTTGTACCCATAACTCGCACCAACGGCCAGTTGGGGAGTCTGGGAATTGGCCAGGTCTCCTTCCGGGTACCCGGGCTTTCCAAGGATGTCCGCCGTAATCCGACCGACATACATCAATTCATTGGCATTGCCCGGCGTGCTCAGGCCGAGCCTATTCAGATTGATGCCGACGCCGTTGAACACGCCAAAAGCATAATTGACGGGATACTTCTCCTGGTCGCTGAAAATCGTGACGCCCTGATCCCGCCGGTCAATCACATTCGGGACGAACGCCTCGGCGACAAAACCCCGATCCACGAACTGCAAGAGCGCCGACGAGAAGAATTCCTGCCGCCCGAAGTGCGTGCGGTACTGGCCGAAGCGGAGATTCGCCAAGGGGATCTGCTTGAAGGTCAGGTAGGCATCGTAGAGCTGGGTCGTCGAACGCGAGCCTCCCAATTGGTTTGTGGCATCGGCCGTGTCGTTCCGGAACTGTACGAAGTAGTTAATGTCCGGGCTGAAGGCGAACCCTTCGAACACCAGCCGCGTGCGGTGTACGCCGAAGAAGGCCAGATCCTCGGCATGTTTCGTGGCCGAGATGACGCCGGCCGAGGAGACGCTGGGATAATTCTTCGCATCCCCGATCGTGTTGTACGCCGAGTTGAAATGGCTATCGGTGTACCGGGGCTGGATCCGGATCCGGATCTTGAGCCGGAACTTGTCCTTGAACTGCGTATAGAGGCCCCGGTCGTAGCCGAACTTAATCCCCTTTCCAAGGTCAACCGTGTTGTCACCATCGGCGTCCTTGGCTGGGGGAGTTGCCTTGGCTGAAGCCCCCAGCTCTGCTTGGGCTTGGGCTACCGGCTCCGCCTTGGCAGACGGCGCCGGAGCGGCCTGCTCGGCCTCCTTGAGCGCCTGGTCGTACTCTTCCTGGGTGATGATGCCCTTTTTCAGCAAGAACTTGAGCGCGGCATCCGCCGCGCTCGCGGGCTCGGCCGCGAGAAACAGGACAACGGCGGCCGCGACTAGAGCATGTGTCCATGGTTTTCGCATAATATTATATTCTTTCTTTGTCTACTTAGTAAACTTTTATCCGACAAAAAAATGACTCTCCAGATCGCCCGACACCAACCGGGTGCAGCCTGGATTATCACTAGTCATCCTAATCCACCCTCTCCAGGAGGAATTGGGCGCGCCGGCCCTAGGGCCGCTGGAGTCACCGGCACGGCCTCTGATTGTACGGCACCCGGTTTCCTCGTCTTGAAAAAGACGTATAAAAGATAGATGTCCAGCACAATCGCCACCACCATCACGCTGTAAGCCCACGGGCTTTCCATCAACTTCAAGTCGATCAACACGCGGGACAGACCGAAACCGACGACCCAGGCATCAAAGCTCATGCAGATGCGACGAAACGTCTCGGCATCGAGCCGTCGAATGAGAAAGGCGCCAAGCGGAATCCCGACGATGACGCTCGGAACAATGCTCCAGAAGATTCCCTGGCTTTCCCCTACAAACAGGCCAAGCTGGTAATACACGATGGCGGTCAGGCTCGACTCAGCCACGCGAATCAATCCGAGACCGGCCCGAAACTCTTTTTTGACCAGGCCTTGATTATTGAACAAAATCGCCAAGGGCGGGCCGGAGACGGTGGTGACGGAATACAGGAAGCCGAGTCCCGTTCCGAAAGGGACGCCAAGGAGCCGTTCCGACCGAATCGGCCTCCGCAGGCCGGCTGCCTGGACAAGGATGAGGGGAAGAAGAACAGTGTAGGTGACAAACTTGATCCAGCCCGGATGAAGCGAGGCGAGAAGATAGCTGCCGACTGCAATGCCAGGGAGCAGCCCGATGAGAATGGGATAGACCCTCTTCCATACAGCCGGAACACTGTCCCGATTCATGAAGAGAACAAAGATGTTGATGAAGACTTCGATCACAACCAGCGCGGGATTCAGGATGCGATTGGTATAGAACAGCAGGGCGACCGGCACGGTAAGCGATGAAAACCCGTACCCCAGGGCTCCGTTCACGAAAGCCGCAAAGAGAGTAATTCCCAAGAGTACGATCACGCTGATGTCGAATTCGGGCATGGCTTATTTCTGACGTTGGCGAAAACTGCGGGTGCCTGAAATGAAATCCTCCAGGCTGTAGTTGTCCAGAATATCGGCAATGGCGTTGCGCACCCCACCCATCACATCCTGCAACGGACAGTAGGCTTTCTTCGCATAGGGGCAATCATGGCACTTCTTATAGGCTGTCTTGCTGACACAGCCGATCGGCGCCAGCGGGCCGTCCAGGATACGGATGACCTGCCCGAGCGTGACCTTGGACGGCGGTTTGATCAGCGCATACCCGCCGGACGCGCCCCGGGTGCTGGCCAAAAGACCGGCGTGCTTGAGCGCCAACAGGATTTGCTCCAGGAACACGATTGGAATGTGCTGCCGGTCGGCGATCTGATGCCGACGGAGCGGTTCTTTCCCGTATCCCTGGGTCAACTCGATCAGGGCCCGCAGGCCGTATTCGCTTTTCTTCGAGAATTTCATGTGCCGCTAGCTCTAATGTTTATAAATTATGTCGACATAGTACACATCAGACCGTCCCGCGTCAAGAAATTTTTTACCACGCGGGGAAGCGTGACATCATCCCCGTGCTTCGCTATAATGCGCTTCCCTTAGACGGAGCAAACATGGAACTGGTATTTCTCAGGCACGGGGCGGCCGCGGACCGGGAAGACTGGAAGGGCGACGATGAGGACCGCCCGCTGACGGCGGACGGCGCCGACCGCACCAAGGAGGTGGTGCGAGGCCTCAAGGCGCTCAAGGTCAAGCCGGATATCATTCTTTCCAGCCCCCTGCTGAGAGCGCGCGAGACGGCCGAGATCGCCAAGAAGGGACTGATCACCGACGCGAAGGTCGAGCTTGCGGAGGAACTCGAGCCCGCCGCCTCACCAGACCGGTTGATCGCCCGGCTTGGCGACCTGGCAGACAAACCAGTGGTCCTCTGCGTCGGCCATGAACCTCACATCAGCACAACTCTCTCAGCGATGGTCTCGGGCAAGACGGCCGCTTCCTTCGACGTGAAGAAGGCGGGTGCCTGCTGCATCCGGTTCACGGGCATCCCCAAAGCCGGGGCCGGCACCCTGCTATGGCTCCTGCCCCCCAAGTTCCTCCGCGTCATCGCGAGCCAGTAGCACGGGCCTCTGGCAGCCCCAGCTTGCGGACGGCGGCGCGGGCAAGCTTTCGGTATCGCCGATACTCCTTCTGCATCTCCCTACGACAGGTTAGTTTCATCTTCCTAGCCAAGCGGCGGAACTGGTCGCGGTCGCAGTAATCCCCCAACGTCCGCTGGAGCCTCTTGAGCGCGGCGACCGACCGGGGGTTGCCCCAGGCTGTTTCCAGCGCGATTTCTTCCTGATAGCGAAGCGACTTGACCAGCAGGCGCAGACGGTGGAGCTCTTTTCGTTTAGCTTCGGCCGACAATCCACGCAACGCGGCGTTCAGGCGCCCGGCATGTTCCCCGACAAGCGCGTCCAGACGCGCCGATACAAAGGCCGACGGCCGGCGCATCTTGGCGATCGATACCCTCTCCAGCAATGTCCGGATCGCCTCCACATACCCGGCATGGGCCACCTTCGTCTTTTCTTCACGCAGTGCCCAGGCCGCACGTCGCACGTCTTCGGCATCGGCGCGTCGGCGACGGAGATAGCGGTGGAAGACGTCCAGGGTGCGAAGTCGGCTCAGCCATGTTACGCACTTTGCGAGAGAGGACGCGGCCTGCGGACGTTGCATGAGTTCCCCATACGCCTGCAGCCTCCGCAAGTGAGTGCGCAGCCGGTGCACGGTTTCGGGGTGGAAAGGGGGCTTCTTGAGCGCGTGGGCAAAGACGACCGCATGATCGTAATAGAGAGCGGCGCGTTTCTCGATCGCCTCCACGGCGTCCGGTTCGATCGCCGTCAGCGGAGAGCCTGGAAAGCCAGCGTCGCCCCGTATGCGACCAACCCCGCGCCGGGAAGGGTAAACAGCCAGGCATAGACGATCCGCATCGTCACGCCCCACCGCACCGCCGAGAGACGCTTGACGGACCCGACACCCATAACGGCGGACGTAATGGTGTGCGTCGTGCTGACGGGCATGCCGAAGTGCGCCGTCCCGAGCAGGATCAACGCCGCGCTAGTCTCGGCGGCGAAGCCGTGCACCGGCTCCATCTTCATGATGCGCATTCCCAGCGTCCGGACGATGCGCCACCCGCCCGCCGCCGTCCCGAGTCCCATCGCCACCGCGCAAGACAAAATCACCCAAGTGGGGACCTCCACGCTGTTGAGGGATCCCGCCGACACGAGCGCCAGCGTGATGATCCCCATCGCCTTTTGCGCATCGTTCGCGCCGTGGCTGAACGCCATCAGGCCCGAGGAGACCAATTGCAGTCGCCGAAACGCCCGATTGGCCGCCCCACGCGGAACCCGGAACACCGCCCAATACGTGGCCAGAATAATCAGATAGCCCACTACGAACCCCACGAGCGGCGAGAACAGCATCGCCTCCAGCACCTTTTGCAAGCCCGACAGCTTCACCGCAGACATCCCGCTCTGGGCCAACGCGCCGCCGATGATCCCGCCGATCAAAGCGTGGGAGGAACTGGTTGGCAGTCCCAGGATCAGCGTGAAGAGATTCCACGCGATCGCGCCGGAAAGCGCGGCGATCACGGTCGTCTGCTGGATCAACGATGCCTCCACAATCCCTCCGCCGATCATTTTGGCCACGGCGGTGGACATGAAGGCGCCAGCGATGTTGAGCACGGCGGCCATGAGGACGGCCCGCCCGGGGCTGAGCACATGCGTAGAAACGACGGTGGCAATGGCGTTGGCACTGTCGTGCCAGCCGTTCGAAAAATCGAAGGCCAGGGCAAGCACCACCACGAGGATGAGCAGAACGGTAGGATCAAACATGATCAGTCGGGAAGCCTATCGCAGCGCAGGCGGGAAGGCGACACACAAATTCAAGACGTCAGACATGCTTCAGGAGAATGCGCTCGAGGATGTTGGCCACATCCTCGCACCGGTCGGTGCCCTCCTCAAGACTTTCATAGATCTCTTTCCATTTAATGACGACCAGCGGATCCTTTTCGCTCTCGAACAACCTGGCGATGGCGTCTCTGGTGATCCGGTCCGCATCGTTTTCGAGACTGTTGACCGTGACGAAGCAGGCGTTCAGGTCGGTCCCTTTGCCCAACTGAGAAATGCCGCGACCGAGTTCCTCGCAGGCCTCATAAATGATACTGGCCAACTGAATCGCCTCGTGCGTCGGCTTCTCGATCGTGTAGATGGCCAACCGGTCGGTCACCGCCTCCACGCAGTCCAGCACGTCGTCAATGGCGCTTGCCAGGCCGTAGATGTCCTCGCGATCGATCGGCGTGATGAAGGTCTGGTTCAGCTTCTTGATGATCGTGTGGGTGATGGCGTCTCCGGCCGATTCGATTCGCTTGATCTCCCGGGCTTTCTTCTCGACCTCAGTGTACGCCTCCATCATCTCTTTCAAGCGGCGGCTGCCCAGGACCATGTTCTGGGCCGCCTCCGTGAACATCTCGAAAAAGGCGGGCTCTCGGGGAAATAGGTTGAACACAGATGGCTCCGGGATGGGGGTTTGGATCAGCCAAATTACAGTAGGATGAGCATAGCGGTTTTACCAGGATAAATCAACGTTGCCAAGCCCGCGAATTTAAGGGGATTCATTCAATGCCAAGCGCCAAGTCTGCACCATCGCTCCCCATCCATTTTAATCAGATGCCTCCCACCGCGTACCGCAGGCGCGCTTCGGCGATCTTCGTGTTGTATTGCGTTTCCGCCAGCCTGGTCTCAGCGGCGGTGATGGCCACTTCGCTCTGCGTGACCTCCACGATCGAACTCAGACCGAGCTTGTATCGTTGGCTGGCGAGAGACAGCGCCTCACGTGCGATCAATACTTGTTGTTCCGCCACCTTGATTTGCTGAATCAACGTGACCAAATCCAGAAAGCTGTCCTTGACCTGCAATCGCACGTTCTGAGCCACGGCCAGGTAGACAGCCTGCGCTTCCCGCTGCTGGGCGGTGGCTTCCGCCACCTGATTCTGAATCAGAAAGCCGGTAAAGAGCGGGACCGACACGGCCGCTCCCACGCCCCACCAACCGCCTTCCTGAAGATTGGGACGGTTGGAAATATGCTCCGTATCCCCCGCGCTCCCGATGACTTGAACGGTGGGGAAGTTCAGATTACCGGCGGCCTTGATGCGGTGGTCGGCCGCCCG
>OBEQ013005162.1_pt1 | contig 11887 bp, 11 predicted proteins | sample 1670901 | NCBI WGS metagenome assembly OBEQ01 (sample SAMEA104232315, study PRJEB22302) | groundwater metagenome | biome: forest; feature: aquifer; material: groundwater | place: USA | collected 2011-08-07 | depth 5.4 m | reverse complement strand
GCGTAGGTCGGCACCCAACAGGCGGGTGTCGCGGCGGAGGTGATCGTGATTCCCCGCTCGCGCTCCTGTTCCATCCAATCCATCACCGTGTCGCCCGTGTGCACTTCGCCGATTTTGTGGGAGACGCCGGTGTAAAAAAGAACCCGTTCGGAGACCGTCGTCTTTCCGGCATCGATGTGGGCGATAATTCCAATATTTCTAATTTTTTCGATTGGATAAGCTCTAGGCATGGTGTATCAACGAATAACGAATGTTGAGCGAATTTACGAATTGAAATTGATAATCCTTTTAAATCTCACGTCGTTTAAACCAAAGTTGATCAGTATTGCTAATTTTGTATTACTCATTTTTAAATAATTTAATACTTGATCTATGTGCCTTTTTGAGTATCTATCGCCTTTTTTAATCTCTACGACAATTTTACCTTCTACTAAAAAATCGAGAAAATTCTTTCCTACCATTTTCCCTTTGTATTCAAGTGGAAAATAAACCTGTTGAACATACTGAAGTCCCTTTCTTTGGAATGCTTCGCTTAATGCTCTTTGATAATATTTCTCATGATGTCCGCCTTGCAGCTCATTATGCACATCGAATGCGCAACCGATGACCCGATAGCTAAGCTCAGGATATATAAGATCCTTGCGCTCCAACTTTTTCATTCGTTCATTCGCAACACATTCGTTATTCGTTGATGACTACCTCGCGAAATGCGCGAACGCACGATTCGATTCTGCCATCCTATGCGTGTCCTGTTTTTTCTTGATGGCGGTGCCTTCGTTTTTGGAGGCCGCGATCAACTCATCCGCGAGCTTCACTGCCATCGGTTTTCCCTTTCGGGAACGCGCGGCGCCGATGATCCAGCGCACGGCGAGCACGAAACGCCGGTCGGGCCGCCCCTCCCTCGGCACCTGATAGTTCGCGCCTCCTACCCGCCGCGACGACACCTCGAGCGTCGGGGACACGTTCTGCAGGGCTTTTTCAAAAATAATAATAGGGTCTTCTTTTGTCTGATCTTTGATACGATCGAATGCGCCATAGACCACCCGCTCCGCGGTGGATTTCTTTCCGTCCTTCATCACGTAATTGATGAAACGCCCGAGATCAACCCGCGCGTGGACGGTGTCGGGCTTGTGATATTTTTTATTTTTGTAGACGCGCTTCTTGCGCATGTTCGTTTTATTTCATCAGCGAATAACGAATGTATTGCGAATTTACGAATCGCGAATAGTTCACCATGTTCACTATCTTCGATTCGTTATTCGAAAATTCGTTGCGCTATTCGTTATTCGTTGATGGCTCATTTCTTCCCGACTTTCGCTCCGTATTTTGACCTCTGCTGTTTCCTCCCTTCGACTCCCGCGGCGTCGAGCATGCCGCGCACGACATGGTAGCGGACGCCCGGCAGATCCTTCACGCGGCCGCCGCGGATCACGACAATCGAGTGCTCCTGCAGGTTGTGCCCTTCGCCCGGAATGTAGGCGGTGACCTCCATCCCGTTCGTGAGCCGCACGCGGCAGACTTTGCGCAATGCAGAGTTCGGCTTTTTCGGAGTCGTCGTAAAGACCTTCACGCACACGCCGCGCTTGAAGGGCGAGGATGAATTCACCGGCCGGTTTTTGAGCGTGTTGAAGTAGAACGACAACGCAGGCGCTTTTTTCTTCGCCTTCGCAGAGGTCCTGCCGTATTTCACGAGCTGGTGGATGGTGGGCATATTTATTGAGGTTTTAGGTGTTAGCTTTTAGGTTTTAGGGTAAACCCTTCGATGCGACTCGGGGTAAATAAAAATGCGGTCTCTCGTTGTGAGGGACGCTTAGAAATTGTATGCGAAATCAACCCATGAAGTCAAATAGAAAGGGCGATCGTTGCCGGTCGCCCCTGTGGAATATTTTCGTTGCACCTTCGAGATGCAGATTCCTTCTTATGCCTTTTCTTCCTGCGTAAGCTTTACGTTTTCCTTTTTCCAACTGGCGATTGCTGATTCGGCGAATTGAATCGCTTGCCTTGCTTCATAAAGCCGGAATGAGAACTCTCCGTGACCTGTTGCTTTCAACCATATCCTCCCGGCGTCAATGGTTTCGAAAGAATATGAAGTGAGTTCGATCACTAGGCTGCCCAACTCATCGCTTACACGAAAGAGAAAGTAACCCTCTCGGCGCTCTTCTCTCATGGTGAATTTTCGACGAGCTGCATGCTGATTGAGCTCCTCGCGCACCGTACTCGTGCACTCGTCAAAAAAATCTCCCATCATCTTCTTCAATTCACGAAGCCGAACCCTTAGCCAACCATTGAGAAAAATCATATTCAGAATCACCAGCACCCCAGAGGCGACCGACATCACAATTGCGATGGTTCTCATCTGCTTCCCTCCCCTTTAATTCAAGATTACTAACTGCAATTGAACCACATCCCCTACGGGCACATCAAGAGAATCATATCCCGAACGATTGGCCGGCGATAATAACGTAAATGAAATTAATCACTGGATCAACAATAGAAAAAACGCCTCTTAGGATATAAGGGAAAAATATAAATAGTAGTATCAAAAATAAAAACCGATTGGCGCGAGCTATCGACACCATCGGATCTAAAAATTCTCTAATACGAAAAAGGATTCTTGTGGGCAAAAGGAGGGTAACGACTTTTGAACCATCCAAAGGGGGAATTGGCACGAGGTTAAAAATTGCCAAAAGGACGTTGATACGAACAATTTGAGCAAAGGGAAGGGTCGCGGGACCAACGGGAAAAACTCTTATAAAAACCCCGAAAATCACAGCAATGAAAAGATTGCTCAATGGACCCGCGACAGCAATAAAGGCTCCTCCCCTTACTGGATTACGAAGATAGCGCGGATTGTAAGGGACTGGTTTAGCACCTCCAATCGGAATGCCCCATGCCCAATAAGTCAAGATTGGTAAAATGACCATTCCAAAAAAGCTTATGTGGGCAATCGGATTCAACGTGAGCCGCCCCGCAAGCCGCGCCGTCGGATCCCCGAGCAACTCCGCAACATAGCCGTGCGCCACTTCGTGCACGATCGCCGAGAAGACGAGCACGAAGAGATAAAACACAATGAAAGGGATTTCTGCCATATGTCATATTCTACTATGCCCCGCAGAAATTTGCCGCAGAGGGAAAATTGTCATACAGTAAATATGTACGACACGTCCTCGTAGTGAAACGGATATCACGACTGCCTTCGAAGCAGTTATTGCAGGTTCAAATCCTGCCGGGGACACCAAAATGAATGTTCTCCGCCTCTGGCGAACAATCTTCTCTTCGAGATAGAGATTACTTCACTTCGTTCGCAATGACGAGTTTGACTTTGCATTGTGCGCGCCCTATGCTCTTTGCAGTTCACCGCATTCTCAAAATTTTGTTTCGTTACGAAAGGAGTTTGGATGGCCAAAAAACGCATGAAGATTATCGTGCTACGGCGCGATGTGCCGACGGGAGAAGAATTTGCGGCACTACGCAGGCAATTTCCGCGAAAAATCCTCAATTTCGTCCGCACGGACCCCCCAGATTACCATGAGCACTACAATGACTGTGTTCGCCTGAAGGCCGACGCAGTGCTGCTCCCAGAAAACCGCCCCATCCCCTCTCTTGCGATGGAGAAGGGATTCCGGCATCTTACCGTATCTCGCGGGCAGCTTCTTGAGCTTCAGACAATCGATCCGGTGTTCGCTGTCGTCAAAACACTGAAAAATGCACAAGCGCCGAAACGCACATCGCGCCGCTGCCCGACGCGGGTCCGCGGGAAAAAGTAGTGTTTGTGAATACCAGAAAAGCGGTCGCCTGAGGCGACCGCTTTTTACGTTCAGAAAATACTTTCGGCTTCCCGTGGGGGAAGCCGAAGATATAAGATGATTGCAACCGGTCCGGAGCGGTGGTGCGGAGCTCATTGTATTCGTCACCTGCGAACTTCTGCCGAAGCAAAAGCTGCAAAGAAGCGAATCTCTCAAAAGGGGTGTTATCCCGTTCCAAGAGCCAATGTTCGGCGGCGGGCGTGAAACCCAAAGGTAGATCGCCCCGAGAGGCTACCTACCGGGAAACTCGCCTTTCGAGCCGGGCTCTGCACACACCCACTTCCGTTCCGATTTATTCCGGTATATAGCAGGGGAGGGTTCGTCGTACTTTTCTCCACTGCAAGCGTGGTAAGCGCAAGCAGATCTGAAGAAAAGGGACAACGAAGACCTTTGCTGAAGCAAGCATGATTGTTCAGCTATGGAGGGGGTAAGGATTTCCCCTCTAGAAGAAATTATGAGCATCAAACAGACTCTCACATAACTTTGTGGATCGCAAAGCGCTTCATGATCCACCGTCCATGGGTTCATCTGCCCTCTGCCCAGCGCTGAAGTCCTCCTCACGGAGGGAAACTCCATTGTCAGCGCACTTATTTCTCACGCCACGCTATTCCTTCCTCGCACGCACGCAGATTGGATTGCTTTCCCGAAAGACCTCCCGAAGGAAATCATTCCAGTAGACGTTCCTCCCCGCTATACGCTCGAGATACCAGAAACTCGTTTTTCAACGAGGACCCGACGGGCCTTCAGTCAGGCCTTTTCGAACATTCCTTACGGAACATTCGACGACAGCGGACCCATCGAGAGCTGATTGTGATAGTACTCTCGGTGTAAAAGGCGTCAATCCCAAAATGGGGATATTCAGTGGATAACGAAAAATCCTTATAAAATGAGGAAAAACACCTCCCTATACTCAAAGAGAGGTGTTTCGGGCCAAGTTGCTTTTCGCTTAATGAGCTGGCGGGGATGCAGGCGGGGGAGAACTAGGTGGTGGTCCGGGCGGTGGAGGTGGAGGCGCTGAAGGAGGCGGCGGGGATCCCGAGGGCGGCGGAGGACTGCTCGGCATCACGCAGGTCGAGCCATTCCACGTACCGCCGTATTGCGCGCAGGCAGTTGACGGGTTAGAGCTTGAGGGAGGGGGAGACGTGGGCGGAGGAGATGGAGGGGGAGGCGGTTGCGGGGGGTGGCTGTTTGGCGTCAGGCGGGTTGAGCCGTTCCACGTCCCCCCGTATTGCGCGCAAGAAGCTGACGGATTGGAATTGTAACTTGAGGAAGACGGAGGCGGGGAACCTGCACTTGGAGGCTGATATTGATAACTGCCGCTTGAGGATGGTTGGTTTTGATATTGCGGCGGGTACTGCCCACCCGTGGTTGAGGACCCGTACGGCGCTCCTCCCCCGCCTGGCCTGCCTTGGTAATTCCCGGGATAGGAGCTTGTCGGGTAGCCGTTTGAGCCGTAATTGGAAGGGTTCCCCTGCTGGCCATATTGTCCGCTGGTCGGATATCCCTGCCCGGGCATCATATTCATCCCCGGACCAGGAGCTCCCGTGCTCGATGCGCCGTTCTGAATCTGCGTCCTCGCTTTTTGGAAACACGCGCTTATGGCGTCCTTCACCTCCTGCCGGTTGCCCGCCTCGCGCGTGTCGAGCGAGATCCCGGATGCCTTCACGCAGTCGGCAATCTCCGGCGGCAGGCTTTGCCCTCCACTCTGCATATTTTGCTGATGCATGCCTTGATCCTGATTCATATTTCCACCCTGCTCACCCTGCTGCATCTCTTGCCGATGCACATCAAACTCCCCGCTCTGCTGATTAAAGGTGTGCTCCGGCGGATGGAATGACTGGAAACAGCTCCGCATGAGCGCACCCGTTTCGGCGCCGATATCTTTCGTCGTGTGCGACTGGATTGCGTCGTAACGGTCGCCCAGTTTTTCTTTGAGGCAAGCGACGATCTCCGGCGGCGCGGAGCGGAGGAATCCGCCGACGTCCTGCGGACCTCCCCCTCCCATTCCCGGCCCACCTCTTTGTCCTTGCTGATTTCCTTCCGGACCCCCCTGCTTGAGCTCCATCGCCTGGAAGCACACGCGGAGGGTATCTCCCATATCAGCCGTCGGCTGGGCTTCTCCCGATTGCATCTTATCGAATGCATCGCCAAGTTTCGCCTTCACGCACGCGAGCACTTCGGGAGGCAGCCGCTTGAATGATTCCTGCGCGTTGAACTTCTTGCCGAACTTTTCAAAACAGCCGCGCATCTGGTCTCCGACCTCCGGCCCCGGCGCGAGCTTTCCCGATTGGATGTCTTCGATCGCGGTTTCTCCCAGAATGGATTTGATGCACGCGGCGACCTCGGGCGAGGCGTGCTCAATACCCGCCTTCAGGCTCACGACTCCCTGCTTCACGCGCTGGATCTCGTCCTTGTTGAGAAATCCGTGCTCCTCGGCAAACTTATAGCACTCGTCGTGATGCGCCTGATCATTGCAGTACGCGCTACATTCCTCCTGTGATTTGCATCCGCCCGGGCCCGTGAAATTGCCTTGCCGGAGCTTCTCCGCATCGCCGTGGTTGGTAAATCCGGCTTTCTCCGCAAACGCGATGCATTCGTTCTGATGCGCGCCGTCTTTGCAGTACGCCTCGCAGGTTTCTTTTGAATTGCAGCCGCCGGGCGTCTGCCCGCTCTTCATCAGTTCAAGCAGTTTCTCTGGCGGCGCGCCCTCTCCGCTTATTTGGGTGATGCCCGCCTTCTTGGCGAACGCGGCGCACTCCTCGGCGTGGCTGAAGTCACTGCAGTAAGCCATGCAGGAGTCCTTCGAGGTGCAACCGCCGGGCATCGTGCCGCCGGATTTCAGGAATCCGCTGACTTTCCTCCCCATTTCAATCTCGCGGCCGGAAGCGCCGTGGTCTTCGGCGAATTTCACGCAGACCTCAATATTCGCAAGACTACTACAGAAGGCTTCACAGTCCCTGGGCGACGTGCAGCCGCCAGGGCCGCCGCCTCCGCGGATGCTCTTGCTGAAACTCGTCGCACGGTCTGCCTCTTTCTTGTTCATCAAGCCATGCGCCTGTGCGAACACGACGCACACATCTACATGGGTCCCATCGTCGCAGTACGCGCGGCACGCATCCTTATTCGTGCAGTTGCCGAGTTCCGGAACCGGAAAGGTAATGCCCGCGGTGCCTCCCGTGGACACGCCTGCTCCCGCCGTTGCCTGATTGGCATTCTCCCCCGCTCCCGCGGAACCCGCACTTGTCTGCGCGTGGGTCACCAGGGCATAGCTGACCAGAAGCGAAAGTACGAGAATGGCGAGCGCAACAAGCCTCTTCGCTTTATGCATATTGATACCTGCGCTGTACTGCATAGCGATATTACTTGAACGGATTTTTATAGACCCCTTCCATGGGATTGGTCACCGGAGAAACGGTTGCGGGGAGCTTTCCCTGAACGGGATTTTTTCCTTGCGTATAAATGTTGCTCCCCAAATCCTGCGCGGCGCCCGGGGCGCCTCCACGCGGCTGGCTCGAAAGCGGAGGGGTGGGATTCCCTCCCTGCAAACCATGGTAATACCACGCAATGGCCGCGATAGCGCCCGCGATCACTATGGCCGAGATGACAAGGGTGAGAGAATTCTTTTGTTCCATGGGCTTATTGATAATTGTACCGCTCCGGATATAATGTGAAAACGCAGTTATGCACAGCCGCCCATAGCTTCCACCTTCGCTCGGTAAGCTTCGGCGGACAGGCAGTTTGTTTCACCGTTCCATTTTTATCCGCCCATAGCTCAGTTGGTAGAGCTGCTCGCTCTTAACGAGAAGGTCGTAGGTTCGAATCCTACTGGGCGGACAGTTTCGGTTTTTCGTCAAGCATTTTAATTTCTGGGCGCGCTTCTTGCAATGCAGAACTTCCGCACGCAACAAAAAGGAAGGTATACTGTCTTTATGATCCCCACAATCGAATTCAGGCATTCTACTCTGTACGATATGAAACTGAAACGACCCCGCGGCGTGCGCATGCCTCGGGAAGTGATATTTCAAAGAAAAATGCAGGCGCTCACGCGAGAGTGGAGAAAAGTCGGTCCAGACGTGCTCCGAGAAATTTCCCGCATCACTCGCCTTTCATGGCATGAACGGGATATCACCTGCTTTGTCACCGCCGGAATTCGCCCCTACTCGAACCCGCTTACCATTTCGCTTAAAAGGAGTGTCTCTGAAATGCTTGATGCGCTCACTCATGAACTTATCCATCACTTTTTTGCGGAGCGCGAAAATTGGCAACGAGTCCGTGGAGGATAGGAACGCCTTACCAAAAAATACCCTCACGAATCTGACACTGCGAAGAACCATATCCCCATTCATGCAGTGCATGCGCATGTGTTGTTCGAAGTTTTTGGAGAACGTAGGTTCCGACATGAGATTCGGCGGGCGAAAGGGCATACGCACTATGTGCGCGCATGGGACATTGTTGCCACAACGGGATATAAGAACATCCTACAAATGTTGGCCAAGAGATAGATAGAATTATTCCTTTGTGTGAAAGATTTTTGACGCAGCCCTCGCGCACGCGTATGCTACGATCAGCGACCCACCAAGGAGGCACCATGGAGGAAGAGAAAGAAGACCCTATCCCTGAGGCAATGCTCACCGATCGTGAGCGGATTCTCTTTACAAAAATTTACCATCTTGCGACGGATGGCGGCGGACGGTTACTGGGTAGTTTTTGGAAAGTGCAATCCGGATCCGGATTCTTTGAAATCCGGGTGCAGGTGAACGGGACGGTGAAAAAATTCAGATCCCGGCGAGGATTTCCTTATGCAGTAGATGGAGCCGGGAAGCTTCGCAAGGTTCTTTAGAGTAGCTCCGCCTTTGAGCGGGGCTTTTTTTGTGCATAAGTACCGATGGCAAGAACGGATACATTTGTATATAATGTGGCGGAAAAGCGATTCTTCTCATCCCTCGCCTCGGTGGACCAGGGCGAGGGATGGGCGGCATTGATTTGGCGACTCTTCTCGCAGAGATCCACGGCATCGGCCCGCGATTCGTGGCGCGGCTCTCAGGGCTCAAGATCAAGACCGTGGGCGACCTCTTGCGGCACCTCCCTTCGCGCTACGAGGATTTTTCGCAGATCTACCGCATTGCCGAACTCGAGCCCGGGCAAGTTGCCACGATCCAGGGCACGATCGAGTCGATTGACACCCGCCGGAGCTGGCGGAGAGGCATGATGATCACGGAGGCGACGATCGCGGATGAGACCGGCACCATCCGCGCGGTCTGGTTCAATCAACCCTATCTTAAAAACCTCCTGCGCCCAGGACGCCTCGCGAATTTTTCCGGTAAAGTCACCGTCTCGGACGACGAGCTCTCCTTGAGCCACCCCACGCACGAACTGCTCTCTTCGCATGACGTGCAGGAGACGCGGCACACGGGGCGCCTCGTGCCCATCTATCCTGAAACCCGCGGCCTTACCTCGAAGGGCATCCGCTTTCTGGTCCAGCCGCTCCTCAAGGCAACCGCGTTTCCCCCCGAATGGATCCCGGAAGAAGTCCTCGCCGCGCGGCACTTTCCTCCGCTCCAAGAGGCATTCCGCGCCGTGCACTTTCCCCGCCAGATCGAAGATGCGGAACGCGCGAGGGAGCGGTTCGCCTTTGAGGAACTTTTTCTGCTCCAGCTCGCGCATCTTGAGGCAAAGCTCGCCGCCGCGCGCGATAAGGCGCCCGCGATCCCCGCCGATCTTGATGAGGTGCGCCGGATGATTGCGGCACTTCCCTTTTCGCTCACGATCTCCCAGAAAAAATCGCTCTGGGAAATTCTCCAGGACCTTGCGCGGCCGCACCCGATGCACCGGCTTTTACAGGGGGACGTGGGCTCCGGAAAAACCGTCGTTGCCGCGCTTGCCGCGGTCGTTGCTTCCGCCGCGGGATATCAGACGGCGTTTATGGCACCCACGGAAGTGCTTGCCGCACAGCACTACGCGACGATGAAAAAACTTTTCACCGCGATTTCGCCGACGCATCAGCCGGCGATCGGACTTCTCACCTCCGCGCAGGCAAAACTGTTTTATGAAAACGACGTCGAGGCGGACGTGAGCAAAAAAGAGTGCGCAAAAAAAATAATGTCGGGGGAAATTGCGATTACGATCGGCACCCACGCGCTTCTTCAAAAAACTGTCCAATTCAAGAACTTGGCATTCGTTATCGTTGACGAGCAGCACCGCTTCGGCGTCCGGCAACGAGCACAGCTCGCTGCACGGACTACCACGGAAACTATAATAGAAAGTCCGTCAAAGTCCGCGAGCAGTCCGCGTAAGTCCGTGTCGGTGCCGCATCTCCTCTCGATGTCCGCGACGCCCATTCCCCGCACGCTCACGCTTGCGCTTTTCGGCGACCTCGACATATCCGCGATCACGGAACTCCCTCCGGGGCGCACGGCGATCACTACGAAAGTCGTTGCGCCCGCAGATCGCCCAAAAGCGTATACGTTCATCCGCAAAGAAGTGAAGAAGGGGCGGCAGGCGTTCGTGATCTGCCCCCGCATCCAAGCGCAGACAGAAGCAGAAAGAACGCAGACCAACGCGGACGCGGTTCAGTATCAGTCCGCGTACCGTCAGCGTATGTCCTTGGTTTTAACAGAAGTCAAAGCCGTGAAAGAGGAATACGAAAAACTTTCCAAAACAATATTTCCCGATCTCCGCGTCGGGATGCTCCACGGGCAGATGCCCGCGAAAGCAAAAAAGAGAAAAGAGGACTTTACTCCAAAAACCCAGGCCAAAGAAGAAGTGATGCGCGCCTTCCATGAAAAGAAGATTGACGTGCTTGTCTCGACTTCCGTCGTCGAAGTGGGCGTCGACATCCCGAATGCGACGGTCATGATGATCGAGGGCGCGGACCGCTTCGGGCTTGCCCAGCTCTATCAGTTCCGCGGGCGCGTCGGGCGCGGCGCGCACCAGTCCTACTGTTTTCTTTTCACCGACGCCACTTCGAAAACCACGTTCGCGCGGCTCCACGCCGTCCGCGACGCGAAAAACGGATTCGAACTCGCGGAAATTGATCTGAAGCTCCGCGGCCCGGGAGAATTTCTTGGCGAAAAGCAGACGGGGCTTCCCGATATCGCCATGCAGGGGCTTACTGATCCCCTGCTCATGAAATCAAGCCGCGACGCGGCGGTTGCAATCTTAGAGAAAGATCCGGCGCTTCGGCATCACGCGCCGCTCGCGGCAAAGCTCGCCGAGTTCAAAAAAAGAATCCACCCGGAGTGATTGAACTCTTCTCGCCAATACGCACAAATTAAAAACGAATGGGCACGAATCGCGAATGGCCCGCAATCAAAAAATCAAAAATTCCCGCGAACTCTTGATGCGATGGTGTTTAAAAAATTATTTCGCGCAGACGATCGAAACGCAGGCAACTTGGGCACCCGACTGGGTATTGTCTTGTGCGCAGCTCGTTTGCCCAAAACAATCCCCTCTTACGTGACCATCAGGAGCACTGCCCGGCGTGGATTCGCTATTGTTGACATTGATCGGGGCATTGCATGTCCCGCTACCTCCCATACTTACTGCGTTAATGATAATTGTTGACGCGTTGCATGACGCCGTTGCAGTGCAGTTCAAGCCGTTACATGTTCCGATATGGGCGTTAAAGCTCGATCCGGCCGCCGCATCCACATAATCTTTTGTCGCCGCATGGCTTCCTGCGGTCGGAGTTCCCACGAAGACCGGCTGGGAGAACCGCGCGGTGCCCACGACGTCAAGATTGTACGCGGGCGAGGTGGTCGCGATGCCGACCTGGGCATTTGCGCCCACCACCAAGCTGTTATTCCGTATTCCCACGGTTGCATTTGCTCCGGAACCGACTTCTATCCCCACGACCTCCCCGATGCCGTTATTAAACACCACTTGCCGCGTTCCCCCCTGAAGCCGCACGCTACCGTTCACGTCGAGCGGATAGCCGGGACCGGTCACTCCAATGCCGACGTTGCCGTTTACCAATAATGCCCCGTTCGCCGAATTGGGAGAATATCCGATGCCAAGGGCGTCATAGATGCGTACGCCGCGGTTGGTTGCGCCGTTTCCTTTCCCCACCACGCTCAATGCAG
>OBEQ010702733.1_pt1 | contig 11887 bp, 22 predicted proteins | sample 1670901 | NCBI WGS metagenome assembly OBEQ01 (sample SAMEA104232315, study PRJEB22302) | groundwater metagenome | biome: forest; feature: aquifer; material: groundwater | place: USA | collected 2011-08-07 | depth 5.4 m | reverse complement strand
TTTTCTTTATTCATAGAGTAATTATACCATTTTTACTCTAATATCCAAAGACCTACTTTATTGGCACACTCTGTATTAATTGTTGACTCTGTTCTGGTATAGATGGTTGAGCTGGTTGTGGATTATTCACTCCTGCATTAGATGGTGGACTAAAAGCTGGGCCACCTACTCCTGGCGGTGGAGGCATTGGTGTTTGTTGCTGTTGTCCTTGACCGAAAGTTGGGAGGTATTGTTGTGGTTGAATTGCCCCTTTCTGTAATAATTGCCAAAGTATTAATTGTTCGGCGGCTTCTTGCGGATTCGGCCAGTCTAATTTTTTATAAAGACTTACAGGGTCAATTACGCCTTGTCCCCACATTTCAAGGGCTTCGTTTCTTTGCGTTAAGGGGTCTTTTGGTACTAAACTGCCCTCTTTGACAGTAATATCTAAAGTCCTTAAGAGAGGAAACCTGTCGTTCTTTAAGGTGATTAGTTCCATTCCTGCCACACTTCCTGCAGTCGTTATAAAGTGTTCCTCATCATAATACACAAACATAAACTGGACTGCGAGGTTGTATAGGCTGTCTGCTACCTGCTCAATGTATTCGGTTATTCCCCCGCCTATGCGAGAGCTATCCATTTGATTAACCAGTATCTTGCCTCTTACAGTTTCTTGGCTCTCAACCCCCTGTGCGGTGCTTCCTGCTGTTCCAAAGATATTTCTTAATTCGGCCCTGCCGTCTTCAAGACTTTTAAATACATCTGGAGGTAGTGAGTTTATTGTCGGGAATACTACCGCTTTGCCTACTTCGCCATCAGGCACTCTTATGGCTATACCTCTTGCTAAAGCTGAAGCCGCCTGACTTGCCTGTTCTTCGGTAAAGGACTTACCTGAAACAACCATTCCATTATTCATTTTCTTGACATTCATTTCTATCTGTCGTTCTCTACGGTTTATCTTATCCTGCTGGGGTATGTTTTGAAGTATTAAAGAAGTGTTATCGTGTGGCTGTTCTGCGGTACTAAATATGGCTAAGAAGCGGTAAGGCGAGGACATCTCCTTTAAGTGGTTAGTTCCTTGTATTCCGTCTTGGGCTTCTTTACCTTGCTCTAATATCGCCTGTGTTTCAGGGTCAATAACAGGTGGTACGGCTTCTATGGGCGATACATCATAATTCCAGTTAGGGTTTTTATACTTACCCAATAAAACTTCGTCTAAGGTAAAGATGATGTCTTTATTTAAATACCACCATTCATAGTATTCTAATTTAGTCCCCATTTTACCGCCTGATTTCTTGATAATATCTGCCCTCTTTTTAGGAAATAATTCAGCTAATTTCTTGGCTGTTACACTTTTCTTTTCGCCTGTGTATTCACCTACAAAGTGTCCTCCCTCGTCAATATAGCCGTCTTTATCCCATATCATCCTTTTGGCGTTCACTATTGAAAGCTCAATAACCTTAGTCAAGGGATTCCAACTCATCTTGGCTACACCGATGCGGTTAAGAAGCCAACCTCGTGTCATCTTAGCTAACTTCCTGCGTAGCTTCTGGTTATCCGCCCAATTTGTCAAAGCTACTTTAATATCTTTTGCTATACTTTGTCCTATATCAGAAGGGTCTGCTTGTACCAGTGGTTCGGGATTAGCTCTTGTGGCTATCGGTAAAAAGGTTTCTACTGCTTCAAAGATAAGATTATCTATTGAGCCTTTGGTATCAGCACCCGAAGAGTCTTCATTCTTTTGCTTACCAACCCAATAATCAAAGGATAGTTTCTGCCCCCTTTCAATATCAGTGTAATAAGCTGAATAGGTGCGTTTCCATTGAGCTATCAACTCCATTATCTCTATGGGGTCAAGGGTGGATTCGTACTCGTCAATCTGTATAGGGTTTTGTCCGTCAACGGGAGTACCGTATTTATTGACATCACTCTGGAGTCCTAAAGCACCTTTTATAGCATTGAGAATACCAGAAGATTGTTCTGGCGTTGTGTTGAGAGCCATAGATTAAATTCCTCTTTCGGCAATTTTTCTGCCTTTATAATAAATGTTGATATTCCCTGTGCGTTTTATATCTTTAAAAAACTGTTCGTGGGTAGGAACTTTCTTATCAAATAGTGTTTTTGTTCTTTGGGGAACAAATTCCATTCTTTTGCCTCTGGGGTCTCCCTTATCAGATATAGAAAACTTTGACCGAGACATTTTACTTGCTAATTCTACTTTCTTCATATAAACAAAAAGACATTAGTTTAATAATGCCTTTATTGTATATCTATTAGATTATTTTAATATGGGAATATTATCTATGTGAGCCCAATTCTTTCTTTTTAAAATCCTCCAAATTGTCGTATTGCTAACATTGAATTCTTCCCCAATTTCTTTATAGTTTTTACTTTCACCCAATTCTCTTATTTTTAAAATATCACTTTCTTTTAAAACTGCACGACCATTTAATACCCCAATTCTGGGAGTACATAATCCCGTTTCCCATGCTTTTTTAACATTTTGAAGCGGACTAACCCACTCAAGGTTTTCAATCCTATTATCAGTTTTAATTCCATTTATATGATTAACTTCTTTTAAGTTCAGTGGGTTAGATATAAATGTTTCTGCTATCAGTCTATGCTGACAAAATTGTTTTGTTATCCCATTTTTTCGTAATACAATGGAATTATATTCACGACCAGCAATAGATGGTGGTTGTATTTTTAAAAAAATACCATTATGAGACGCACCTCCACCTGTGGAATTTTTATGTTTCGGGTAACTCCAAACCTTTCCATCTTCGCTTATTGCATATAATCCCTTGTAACCTTTAATGTCTTTCATACCTTTATTATATCACAATTTAGGGAGAAATCCAGTTTTTCCATCTGCTGATACGTCCATTCCGCCGTAAGAAGATTCACTTTTTGGTTCTATGAATTGAGATGATTGTTCTATAAACTTTGACATACCCACTCTCCAATAAACCATTGCGAAGGGGAAATCGCAACGTCCAGATGATGGTTTATTCCATACAAACGTAGGTACTTGTAGATTGTTTAACTCTGATGTCCTATACATTCCTAAAAATTCAATCATTGGGTCGTACCAATCTTCAGTAGTTCCATATATTGGAATACGTTTTTCTATAAGTTCGTCTACAACAAGTTGAATAATCTTTGACCTATCAACTACAACTGAATCATCCTTTTCACTCCATTGGATAACCTCATCGTTCTTTCTGTCTTGCCTGAAATAGCATAAGAACACTCTGTTAGGGAATTCTTCTCTAAAACTCTTGGCTCCTCTAAAATCCCCTCCTGCGTCTATTACGCATACAGCATTAGTCCATCTCTTCATTAAACTCCTTAATTCACCATAGTCCTCTGTCTTGCTGTTATAGAATAACCCATACTTATTACCTGCTATTAAATTGATTGAATTACCCGTATCAACTCCGATTAAGACTCTGGCATCTTGCGGGTTAATTCTATCGGTTAAGTTCTGTAAGAACATCTGCTTGGTCAAGACATTACCTTTGCCTATGTAGGGCTGTCCCATAATGAAGTTAGCAAACTGCTCTTCGCTATACTCTTTTTTCTTATCTAATATGTATTGGGCTGACTTAGTAGGAACGACTAATAAAGGTATCCAATATCCTCGTATCTTCTTGCCTTGATGTTTGGCTATCCACCTGCCCTGATGTCGGTCTAATTCTTTGTGGCATTTAAGGCAACCGAAGTAGGGTTGTGGGTTATATTGGATATTATCAAGGGTCAAATACCATTCGTGTCCGCAATCACACTTGATGAACCAGTGGCATTGGTCTGACTCCGCCCATATTTTATCAACTCCTATTCCTGGCACACTGGGGTTTGAGAAGTACCACTCCCAACCGAACTTGCTATGTTGAAGTCTAGTTTTATACTGCTGGACTACATCTTGTTTGCTTCGGTCGGTTTCGTCCGATATATACAAATCTGCTGGAGTAGCGATAGCAGCTCTTTCTGTCCACGTGCCTTTGAAATAGATAACATTGTTTCCCACTCGCTTTTGCTCAATGGAATCCTTGTCAGTAGTCCACTTTTGGAAGATAGTATTGTAATCAATAAGTCTATTGGTTTTTCCTGACACAAAATCCTTAATATCTGAAGCAGAGGGTAGGCTGTAGATAATGTCCATACCCTTGTTCTTAGCGAGCCAGAGGGCCTTAATGTTCGCCATAGTGCTAAATCCAATTTGGGCTGCTTTAAGGATAACTTGTTGTGGTGAGAAGTCTTCATAAATATCGTATAAATATGCGTGGTCTTTGAAATCTAAACGAAACCCTTGGTCGTTAGATATATTATATATGTCTAAAAATAAATCTATTTCAGTTTTGGCGAGTTGGATTTCTTCATTAGTCATTTAACTTATAAAATATATCACCTAAAAAAAGACCTATTTTGTTTTCCACATACTGCATCCACTTCTTATTCCACTTACTATTACCCCATAAACCAAACTGCATATTACAGCTCCACGTTGTAAAAAACCTACCCACACTCCTTATCCATTCATATTTACTTTCCATTTACTTGTTTATCTTTAACCTTTGCCTTTAATAAAAGTATCTCTTGGGCGGTGAAGCTCTCACCTGTTTTTATTTCTCCAGAGTGTTCAACTTTATCTGGTGCTTTACCCATAAACTGGTCTGCTACATATTGAGCTGATAATCCATCTATAATCTCATCCCATTTCTCTGATATTTTTTCATCAAACCTTGCACGCCTTTCTTCTTTTAAAAGAGTTTCCCTGTTTTTGCTACCGATTGGTTTAAATCCTTTGTGTCCCTTTTCAAATTTACCCTCTTGACTTCTTCCTTCCATAGTTTATGGTTTGTTATGGTTATTATAAAATCCATTTTAAAATAGTATATCCTTTAAATCCTTTTTCCCAAACTATCCACAAATAATCTACTGCCGAATTTGAGTGAAGATTAAAGTTATTATTCAAAGCACAACTTACCCTACCACTGAAAGCATAAACTACTTTCGGAGGATATTCTGTAAATAATTTATACCTTCTCTTACTTGATAAATACCTTTGAGGAAAAAACATCGCTAATTTTCTACTGTCTTTTAAAATTGACAAACTCCTATAAACAAATTCAGTGGAAGTTTTATATGGTGGATTTGTAATTATATCGCCCTGCCAATCAATATCGTTATTTAAAAAATCTATTACCTCGCCATATCCCCTATCAACTAAATCGCTTGATTTTCCGTGTATTCCTTTTGCTTTTAATACTTCTGATAAATTCCCTGTCCCACAAGCACATTCCCACACATTTATAAAAGTTTCTTTTTCTAATAACTTTTCTAATGCAATTGGTGATGTAGCATAAAAATCATTCGTTTCCCTGTCGTGGTCTGAATTATTATGAAACCCACTTGTAGTTATTGTTGCTGTTTTATTTCCAGTCCAATCTTTTTTCATTTAAGTAAAAATTGCGGATAGTATTTATAAAATAAATTAGTGTTCGGTTGAAGCGAATCCCTGCGAAACACTTTACTATACTGACGGTTTTCTGGCACTCCCCTCCAATCTTTCCTTACCACATACTGATGATAGCATTGACTACATATAACTCTTGTGGCGTTGTTATCTGTGGCTAATTCTATCAAGTTATGACATTCGCTTTTATTATTGCATTCCATTTTGTTTCCAATATTTTCTTAAATGACTTGGTGCAATTCCAGAACCTTTGAATTTCATAATAGTCCAATGGGCATTTCTATAAAAGGGGGGAGTAGGAAGATAAATCAATACTTTCCAGCAAAAACTTTCCCATAACCATTTAATTAAGTTAATTTTTTTTATCTGTTCTTTTTTTTCTTCTTCTTTGTCTAATTCTTTAAGTGGATTATCTTTGAGAAGTAAATTGTATTTTTCGGCATAGGATTTTGCCCAATTATTGTGTTCCATTATTTTATTACTGCTAATATCCCATTAGTCTCAATCGCCACGAAACGAAACCAAGTATCATTATGGTAAATACTATCTATCGCCCAGCTCTTGACAAAAACATTATCACCCACCTTAACACTTTTAACATCCTCACCTACCGCAATCACTTTGGCATACTCTACTGCACTAGGAACTTGGTCTGTCGCTAAACCTGCAACTATAACCTTTTCTGTTTGAATAAATACTATTCCCGGCAATGGTTGTATTTTTATGGCTTTTGATTGCATCATTTTGTGAAATTTAATACGAAACTTTTAATATCATCTTGCACGACCCACTTTACTTTATCATCTTTATTAAATAACTTTGTTATACACACTACTCCATTTGTGCCATCGGGGAATTGGAATACGAACATAGCAGTTTTTGCTCCCGTCTTTTTGTCTTCAAAAGGATAAATATCATTCCCTACCACGATTTCCTTTTGAGTTTCTTGTTTTACTTCTATGATTATGGGCATTTACTTTTTATCCTCAACTTCTTCCGATATTAATGTTCCGATTGTTATAAAGCTTGAAGCCGAAGAAATTGCATTAGTTAAAGCACATCTTACTACTTTGGCAGGGTCAATAATGCCTTCTTGAACTAAATCCACATACTTATTATTCTTGGCATCGTATCCTATTTCATCAATATCAATAAACTTATTAAGATTTTCAAAAGAAAATGCGTCTAGTTCCAATCCCATTTCAGCGGCAACTTCTTCATCTAAGGGTGTTCGTCCCAATTCCTTTGCAAGCAATCCTTTTACTCTTATATATTCATCAGTTTTTTTTTGGTTATTTACCTTTACGGGTTTATTCATACCCATAATAACTTCCGTATAATCCTTACCTGCATTTTCAACTATTTTCCTTAAAGGTGCGATCATAGCCACTTTCAATATCTTCTCGCCTATTGTTTGGGCTTTTAAGTCTTGGGCTATTCTCCATAAGGTCATTCCACCGCCTTCCACAATTCCCTCTTCCAAAGCCGCCTGCGTGGCTTTCACCGCATCTTCCGCCTTATCCTTCAAATATCCTCTCTCGCCATCAGTGGGACTTCCTATTCTCAACACTGCAATACCACCCTTCAACTTAGCCACCCTCTGATACATCGTCTTTTGGGTATATTGATTAGGTTCACCGTCTGCTTGTTTTTCTAATTCATCAGCGTATTTCTTACTTGCTACTCCGTCCCCTAAAAATATAGTCTTGTTAGCATCACAAACAACTTTCTTAGCCATTCCTAAACTTTCTAATACGATGTTTTGAAAAGTAATGCCTGTGCTGTCTGAAACTATTTTTGAACCTACCATACCTGCGATGTCTTTTAGTAAAGGACCGACAGCTCGGATAACTAAAGCATTAAAGGTTCCCATCTGCTTGCTTCTGACAAATACCCCCAGCATACTATCGTCAATATCTTCACACACTATCACACATTGACTTATTTGGGCTTTTTTAAATTCTTCAAATAAAGGTGCAATATCGGATAAATTGCTTATTTTCTTTTCAGTACACAATACTCTAACATCCTCGTACACTGCCCGATTAGATTTATCATTTATAAAGTGTGGCGACATAAACCCGACGTGGGCTTCGTACCCGTCCACAATATCGTAATTAGTTTCAAGGGTTTTACTATCTTCTACATTGATAACTGCCTTGTCGCCCAATTTATTTATAATTTCAGCGATTAGTGTTGCCAACTGCTTATCCTCTGCGGAAATGAGGGCTACCTTTTCTATGTCTTCCTTTTTAATTGGAATACTTTTTTTGGAAAGTATCTTTAAAACCTTCTCTCCTGCCTGTTTTAGACTTTCCCTAACTTCCATTGCGTTCTCTGGGCGTTTTAATGCTTCGTGGATGATTGATTGGGTAAGGATTGCGGTGGTAGTTGTACCATCGCCACAGTCATCTAACTGTTGTCCTGCCACATTTCTAATTACAAATGACCCCGCATCTTCTTCTAAGTCTTTTAATACAATTCTTGTGGCGACTGATACTCCATCATTAGTGATTTTGGTTTGAATAGGGTCTGAATAATAAAGATATACATTCCTTCCACAAGGCCCCAGTGTGCTACCAACTGCATTTGCAACTTTATCCAAACCTATCATCATCTTGTCTATTGCATTTTTACCTGACGATATTTTTTTACTCATTTTTTAAAACATCTTTAAAATTATCAGCGTTTTTAAAATCTTCTTCCAAGTCTATCGGGCTTATAAATTGCGTTTTGCCCCTAAATACATCTTCTTTGACTTCCTTTATTACTTCAATAACAGTTTCCTTAACAGGATTTATAAGAAGTCCGATAATAATACCCACGGCTAAAATAATTATACTAAGTAATACTTCTAACATTTAATTTAATACAATTTCCGCTTCCTCAACCTTTTCTTCTTCTTTTTGCCTTTTGGTTATTTCAGAATTAACTATATTGAGATTATTCTGAAATATATCTCTTTGTAATAAAAAATCATAAGCCAATGATTTTAATTCTTCTAATGTTTCCAGTTTTGAAACATCTATTGGTTTATTAATATCAAATTTCATTTTTTTAAAATTATTTATCTAAATTAATTATACAATTTTATAAATAAGCCTGTCAAGTCTTCTTTTTTTCCTCCTCCATTTTTAGCTTTTGGGATTCAAGTAATTGATGAATTTTATCCCATAGTGGTTCTGAATGTAATACACAACCAATATCATAACCACAACTTTTATGGTCTTCGTATTCTTCTTCAACTGATTTTAAAATCTTGTACTCTGTACTTTCCCATACTTCTTTCTTTTGATTTTCCCAGTCTTCTAACGAAGATGGCTTGGGAAGTTTATTTATTGGTTTCATATTTTATTTCTATTATTTAAAACATACTCGCAAAATTCTATAATGTTATTTTTATAATCAGTCATTGCCATAGTTACTAAATTCTTATCCTTTATGGTCTTGTCTAATTTTTCAAACTTATCAATTAAAAAATTCTGTCCTAAAATATAAACTCTTTTTGCCGATAATGGTTTTGATTTCATTTTATTTAACTTTTTTTGATTCTTGTAAATATCTAACTTCCTCTTGGGAGGGAAACGGAGGAAGTGAAATTTTAAATTCCTGCCCGAAAAACTTATTTAAACTATCATATATCATATTTATTTCCTGTTGCTTTAAAAGAAGTTTTGTAGAATTAGTCCCAAACATATTTTCTTGCAGAATTTTCCATAATTCTTTTACACTATTTTTAGTTGCGGGAACTTCTAAACTAAATCTTGCCAAAATTGCTTTCATAGTTATTCCATTATCTCGCAATTCCTTAGCAGTGTCTCCAAATAGTTTATGTAATGCCCTAAATTGGGCTTCTGTTAGTTTTTCTTCTTGTTGTACTTTATTGGTTTCCATAGTTTTAATCGCTTGTAGCCTCTGTTTATAGGGGCAGAATGCTATTCTGTTTATACTTATAGCGGATAAAATTACGATTGCCGTGCAATTTCTTGTTTAGGCAGTCAGCCGATTTCTCTGACATCTTGTCGCAAGTTTGCTTTATTGTTTGCAACTTCCCCGCTAAACATACTTTAAATTAGTTTTGTCCCAAATCCTTTTTACCTCACTCGGTAGTATTTTGGAATAATTCAATAAATTTAAATACCCTAATGCTTCAAATAGTTCCTGTTTTTCCTTAATGTTAATTGTTAAGTTTTTAAAATTAGCTATCTTAAAACCAATACAATTATTTATTTCTTTTAAAAGTTTCAATCTTACTTTATCTTCTTTTTTAAGCTCCATATTCTGCGTCATTGTTTATTACTGGTATTTCGTCTTTAAGACTTAATTCATTCATTCCAGGAGTCCTATCTAAAATAAATCCATTTTCGCCAAATTCCGCTTGAGGATGACTCACATAAAGAACTTGTAAAAATTTACCAGCCACATTTTGTTTAACCATCCAAACCTTAACTTGTTTGCCAATCCAATTAATAGCTTGTTCTCCAAAGGCATCAATCATATTATTTATACTTGTTTGATTGAAAGCCAAGTTTTTTTCCTCACCATTAATTAATTTAACCATAAACACCTGTCTTGTCCCGAAGTCTCCGCTGTCATCTTCTACTCCCTCGTTGGCTATTATAATTAAATCCCCATCCTTAATGTCTTCACCCTTTTTTACCCATGCTCCTAAACTTGTTTTCTTTTTGTAAATTTTTGTCATAAGTTTTTATTTAATATTATTTTTTAACTTTTCTTGTACACGATATATTTCTAAACAATTCCTAAATATTTGTTTGTTTTCGTCATTACTTACATTTCTTTTTTCTAACATTTCTCCGTTTTCTTTTAGATTGATAACTAAATAGCCTGTTGCGTCTTTGTACAATCCCATTTCTTCTAACATTAAGTTATAACCTGCGATTTGAAAAAAATGTTCTGGGTAGATTCCTGAACCGCTGGTTTTTATATCACCCAACCATATTTGACCGCCTATCTCACAAACAAAGTCAATTATCCCACCCGTAAAAAGAAATTCTGAATATATATTCTTTTCTGTTTCAAGGAATTTTACCTTATTTTCTACTGCCCATTTACCAAAGTTAAGTATTGAAGCATTGACCTTATCCAGCGTTTCTTTTAGGTAGCCATTGTTATTTTTGATAGCATCTTCAATTAATCTATTTATTGCCTCGTGTGTTTCTGTCCCATAATTACCAGCATCAGTTTTTCTTTTGGCGTGAGCTTTCTTAGCTTCTTCCAAATCTTCTTCATCTACCAACCATGCCTGTTTTCCATCGGTTGTTACTTCTTTTTGTGCGTTTTCCTTAATCCATTCCACCGTCATTTTAGCCGCCCATGTAATTAAAGCAGGTTTTGCTAATATCCCCAAAACAGTAGTACATCCAGTTAGATTTTTCCATTCACCATTAACTTTTAATTGATGGAGATGTTTCTCTTTATCAAATTTATATTCTATCATATTATTTTATTTTTTCTTTAATAATATCCCAGTCGGCTTTTAACTTATCTAAATGCGGTGCGAAAGCTTTTAAAACTTCATCTTTGCCCTCTAAATAAGCATTCTGCACTGCCTCTTCCGCAAAATCGCACATCTCGGCAACATCTTTATTCTCAAGCCAGTTCTCATAAGCATTTTCATAACTGTCTTTGTCACCGTGATACTCTTTTAAGAATCTATGTTGCAAAAAATCTTCAAATTTATTAGACATATTTTTAAAACGACTACGAACTATCAGAATTAAAAGCTTAAAACTAATAATTCGTATGCGTTTGCTTTTAATTTTTATTCTTCCTCTTTTTCTCTTCCTACTTCATTTGCCAGTTCCTCTTGCTCCTCTATCCGTTTATCCGCTTCCCACTTGGCGACCTTTTCCTCAACGCCCCTAAACTGCTCTTCTAACATTTCCAAATTGGGCTTTATTATTTCTGCGACAATCTCTCCACTTTCTACCTCATTGACTAATAATATATATTCGTAAGACATATTATTATGCTATTTTAATTATTGAATATATAAATAAATTTATTCCACCAATAATTATTATTGATTGGATTATATCAAACAGGTTTTTTACCTCCCCCATCAATAAACCAATTGACACTAATGAAAATCCTACAATTGCTAATACTTTATATTTTTCCATATTTATTTAATTAATTTATACCTTTTATTATTTACCTCAATTACTTCGTCTTCAATATCAAACATATCTTCTGAAACATATTGTAAAGCATCACCATCTTGCTTAACCGCTTCTAAACATAATTCAGGAGTTTGGATTGAAACAAATTGTAAAGCATAACCATTTTGCTTAACCGCTTCTAAACATAACTCTGGTGTTTGGATTGAAACAAATTGTAAAGCATAACCATCTTGCTTAACCGCTTCTAAACATAATTCAGGAGTTTGGATTGAAACAAATTGTA
>OBEQ010032714.1_pt1 | contig 11888 bp, 7 predicted proteins | sample 1670901 | NCBI WGS metagenome assembly OBEQ01 (sample SAMEA104232315, study PRJEB22302) | groundwater metagenome | biome: forest; feature: aquifer; material: groundwater | place: USA | collected 2011-08-07 | depth 5.4 m | reverse complement strand
TTTCCTGCCGCTCGATCTCTTTCCGGACCGCCTGCGCCTTTGGCATCACGTCCAGCGTCGCCAGTTGCACTTCCGCTCGCGAAAATCCATTCCGGTCAAACTGCCGCACCGTCGGCTCCGGCAGGTAATCGAATCCGTAATAAATGTGGTCCTTGTCGTCGCGCTGCAGCCGCCCGGTATTCAGGAAGCGGTTTAATTCCTTGCGTTCGGCGATTTCCTCCGGGGCGCCGAACTCGCGCACCACCCGGCCGTTGGCATCGAACACGGTCACCAGGTGCGGTTCACGCAGCGTCGCAACCGCAATCTCCCCGCCTGAGATCACCGCAATCGAAAGCGGCTCCGGCGTCGCAAAAGACCGCAGCAGCGTTCCCTCGGCCGAAAAGATCTTCACCAAAGAAGATCCGCGGTCCGCGACGTAGATCCGCCCCTCGGCATCCACATCGCAGTCCTCGCCGAACACCAGCACCGGCTTACTGCCGCTCCCGGCGGCGGTTCCACTCGGAATCTGGAATAACTGCTTTCCATTTCCGTCGAATGCCGTGAGCCCCGGCCCCGGCGTGGCCAGAACGATATACCTGCCCTTAGCGTCCCGCCGTACCGCCTTCAGTCCTGGTCCGATTCCCGGGAAGATTTTCTTCTTTGCCGTCAGCGAGTCCTCTTCCTGCCCGCGGACATACACCGCCCACGCCAGCAGCAGGCACACGCCAGCCAGCAATCTCACCAGAGTTCCAGTTCCTTTTTGCATGAGTCTTCAGAGTACTACGGCTCGGAAGAAGTTGCCCGCCGCCATTCGCGCTAGTGCCGTTTCAACTCGATGCGCCTGCAAGTTCGTTAAATCAATCGGCGCTCGCACCTGAGGGACCGGCGGCTTAGTTTACTTGCAAGAACTTGGAACGGCACTAGTCAATCCGGAAGCATTTGCGTTCGATCCGCTTCGCCCGAAGGCGCCCCGCAGCGTTGCGCGGGCCGGCGTCGTCCGTCTCGATCAACACCGCGTTCAACTGCACGTCGCCCGTCGCTACCTCGAACTTCGCGGGCAGCCCATCCAGGAACCGCTTGATAATCGCCGCACGGTCCATCCCGATCACCCCGTCGTGCGGTCCCGTCATCCCCACGTCCGTGATGTACGCCGTCCCCTGCGGCAAAACTCTTTCGTCCGCCGTCGCCACGTGCGTGTGCGTGCCCACCACGGCTGTCACCCGCCCGTCCAGATACCACCCCAGCGCGATCTTTTCACTGGTCGTTTCCGCGTGCACGTCCGCCAGCACGAAAGCCGCGTCCGACGGTATTTTCCCCAGCTCCCGGTCGGCAATCCGGAACGGATCCTCGATCGGCGGCAGAAACACGCGGCCCTGCACGCTCAGCACGCCGTACCGCGTCCCGTCTTTCGCCGTTCCCACATACAGTCCGCTCCCTGGATTCCCTTCCGCAAAATTCGCCGGGCGCAGCAGCCGCGGCTGCTGCGCCATGTACTCCAGAATTTCCCGCCGGTCCCAGATGTGATTCCCGCCGGTGAGCACTTCGATTCCCGCCCCGAGCAATTCTTCCGCGATCCGCGGCGTGATTCCGAAACCCGCTGCGGCGTTTTCTCCGTTCGCAATCACCAGGCCGATTTCGTTCCGCGCGGCGATATCCGCCAGCCGCTCGGCGACAATCCGCCGGCCCGGCGACCCCACAATGTCCCCCACAAAAAGTACACGCATGATTTTTTCTTTTCTTTCAGCCCAGGAAGATTTGCCGCCAACCAAAAACGACTTCGGAGCGGCCCACTCGGCCGTGGCAAGCTAGGCCATGAACCTCTGTATTAGGTGGGAACCACGAGCCGGCCATTAGGCTTTCCTGCCCCGCTCGCATCCCGGCTTTCCCGGAACGCCAGCGGGACAGGCCATGCGCACAAGACGGCTATCCGCAGCTCCACAGAGATTCTGCATTGGTTCAAACGGCTTTCGCTTGCTCACCTGCTTCGCAGCACCGCTCCGTCTCGATTCTATCAGCTTGCACTGCGCACGCATTCAACATCCCGCTTTCTCGATTACCTTGACTCTGCAACCCATTTCCCATACTCTGCGTCTTAGAGTGCAGACCCTATGGTGCCCCGAAAGACCCTGGTCATCATTTTCGTTCTCGTGACCGCCTTGCTGGCGGCCCAGGCCCACTCGCATGTGGACCTTTCGCTCCCCCACGCGCAGGCCCATTCCTGCCCCGTTTGCACGTTCAGCATTTGGGCGATTCCCGCTCCTCTCCTGGTGCTGGGTGCCTTTCTTCTTTCGCACCGACTCGATTTCACGCAGGCCGCTGCTGCCGTTGTCCAATCCGGCCCGCTCTCTCTTTCTCCCCGCGCTCCCCCGTTGCTGTAGCCTGCCGGAGCAGTTTGCACCACCGGTCATTTCGCCCCTTCCGCTTAGGGATTTCACCCTTCGGCCGGCCGCGGTTCCAACTTGCGGCCGCTATTTCGAGCCATTATTGGCTGATAAGGAGCTTCGACATGCGTCGTGCAATTCTGTGGATCGCAGTCCTTTGTATCCTTCCCCTGACTTCTTCCGCGCAAGAGAATTCCGCACCGCCGCCCGGGCTGCACGATCAACCCTCCCCCGCGGAGCGCGTCAAATCCCTCGAGCAGCAGGTCCGCCTCCTTGCCGAGCAGGTCGCTCTTCTTCGAGGCGAGTTGCAGGAGCTTCGCAAAGCCTCCGTGCCAGCCACTACTCGCTTCGGCGAGGTTCTCCTTGCTTCCTCGCGCGTGGAACCGGGCATCCTCGCGCCCTCTCCTGACTCAGCTTCCGTTCCGGCCGCGCCCCAGTTCCAGCAGACCCAGACCTATGGCGGCGCCATCGGTAACGCCAAGCTCCTCAATCCCGACATCAGCATGATCGGCGATTTCATCGCCACCGCCGGGCACAATCGCATCGCTCCTTCTCCCGGCCTCGAGATGCACGAATCCGAGCTCGGCGTCCAGGCCATCATTGACCCCTACGCCCGCGGCGATTTCTTCCTCTCGTTCGGCGAAACCGGCGTCAATGTCGAAGAGGGCTACATCACCTTCACCGGGCTCCCGGCCGGCTTCGTCGCCAGAGTCGGCAAGATGCGCGCCGGCTTCGGCAAGGTCAACACCATCCACAACCATGCTCTCAGCTTCATTGACCGTCCCCTCGCCACCATGAATCTCGTCGGCGGCGAAGATGGCATCAACGACGCCGGCTTCTCCCTCACCCGCATTCTGCCCGCTCCAAAGAACTGGTTCCTCGAAGGCACCGCGCAGGTTTTCCGCGGCGACTCCGCCAGCCTCTTCCAGGCCACCCGCCGGCAGGATGTCTCCGTCGTCGGACACCTCCGCGCCTATCGCGATCTTTCCGAATCCACCAATCTCGATCTTGGCATCTCCTACGCCCGCGGCCACAACGAGTTCGGCTCCCGCTTCCTCACCAATCTCTACGGCGCCGACGCCACCCTTCGCTGGAAGCCGCTTCGCCGCGCCATCTATCATTCCGTTCTCTGGCGCAATGAATTTTTCTGGAGCAACCGCGACCAGCTCTTGCCTGGCGCATTCCTTCAGACCCAGCACGCCTTCGGCCTCTACAGCTCGCTCGACTACCGGCTCGACCGCCGCTGGACCTTGGGAGGGCGCTTCGACCGCAGCGGCCGCGCCACCAATGCCGCCCTCACCGACACCGGGTTTTCCGCCATCCTCACCTACTGGCCCAGCGAATTCAGCCAGGTCCGCGGCCAGTACCGCTTCGGCCGTCTCGCCCAAGGCGTCAATAATGCCAACGAGCTTCTTCTCCAGTTCCTGTTCGTTCTCGGCGCGCACGGCGCCCATCCTTTCTAGGAGACACCATGAACCGCACGCACAAGCTTGTCGCAATTCGTCTCTGCGCCGCCCTCGTTTCGCTCGCGCTCATTCCTGCTGGAACGCCGCTCGCGCCACGCGCTTCCGCGGCCTCCAAAACCCGGATCATCACGGCCACCACCGATCTCGCCGCCATCGTCCAGGAAGTCGGCGGCGACCGCGTGGATGTGGAATCCATTGCCCGCGGCTATCAGGATCCTCACTTCGTCGAAGCCAAGCCCAGTTTTCTCCTCAAGCTCCGCAAAGCCGACCTTCTCGTCGTCGTCGGCCTCGAGCTGGAAATCGGATGGCTGCCTCCGCTCATCACCCAGTCCGGCAATCCGCGCATCCAGCCCGGCGCGCAGGGCTATTTCGACGCCTCGCGCTTCGCCCGCATCCTCGAAATTCCCACTGGCGTCGTCACCCGCGCCGAAGGCGACGTCCATCCCCAGGGCAATCCCCATTACTGGCTCGACCCTGAAAACGGACTCCGCATCGCTAAGAGCGTCCAGAACAAGCTCACCGAGATGCGTCCGGCCGACGCGGACTATTTCGCCCAGCGTTACGCCTCGTTCGAGCAGCGCCTGCACCAGGCCGCGCAGCAGTGGGAATCCCAGATGAACCCCTACGCCGGCCGCAAGATCGTCACCTACCACCGCTCCTGGCCCAATTTCGCCGGCTACTTCCACCTCAACGTCGCGGGCTACGTCGAGCCGCGCCCCGGCATTCCCCCCAGCCCCCAGCACACCCTCCAGCTCATCCAGTTGATGAAGCGCGAGGGCATCAAGGTCATCGTCGTCGAGCCCTATTTCGACCTCAAGACGCCCCAGTCCGTGGCCCGCGAAACCGGAGCCCAAGTCGTCGTCCTCGCCCCTTCCGTGGGCGGCGAAAAAGAGATCACCGACTATTTTCATCTTTTCGATTACGATATCGCCAAACTGAAGCAGGCGTTCGACGCCACCAAATAAGCGCGTCGGTTTGTTTCCGTTTTCCTGCGTCTTGCCTGCTTCCGTCATTCCGAGGGCAGTAAGCGCAGCAAACGCGGTCGAGGAATCCCGGCAGAGAAGACGGACGCGCCTCTTCAGCGCCGTGGCCTGTTACTGTCATTCCGAGCGCAGTGAGCGAAGCGAACGGAGCCGAGGAATCGTGGCAGAGAAGTCAGACGCACCTCTTCAGCGCCGTGGCCTGTTACTGTCATTCCGAGCGGAGTGAGCGCAGCGAACGGAGTCGAGGAATCGTGGCAGAGAAGTCAGACGCACCTCTCAAACGCAATGTGGAGAAGAATGCTGCGAGTTGTATTACCAATTTGAGAGGACCCGCTTGATAGAAATGCTCGATTTTCTGAAGTATCCGTTCCTGGCGAGCCTCATTCTCACCGGGATCCACGCCTATCTCGGCGTCCACGTGGTCGAGCGCGGCGTCATCTTCGTGGACCTCGCCCTTGCGCAGATCGCCGCCCTCGGCGCCACCGTCGCCGTCGTCACCAGCATGGACCCGCACGGCCGCGGCGCCTACTGGATCAGCCTCGCCTTCACTTTTGTCGGTGCCGCGATTTTCGCTTCCGCCCGCTCCCGCCGCGGACACATCCCCCAGGAAGCCTTCATCGGCATCGCCTACGCCGTTGCCTCCGCCATGGCCATTCTCCTGATGAGCAAGGCCACCGGCGAAACCGAGCATCTCAAGGACATGCTCGTTGGCAACATCCTCGCCGTCTCCCGCGCCGACGCCCTCAAGACCGCCGGCCTCTACGGCCTCATCGGCCTGTTCCATTACATCTTCCGCAAGAAATTCCTCGCCATCTCCATGAACCACGGAAACACCGAATCGCTCGGTTTCAACGTCCGCTTCTGGGATTTTCTCTTCTACGCCTCGTTCGGCTTCGTCGTCACCTCTTCGGTCGCCATTGCCGGTGTGCTGCTCGTCTTCTGCTACCTCATCGTTCCCAGCGTGGGCGCCATGCTCTTCGCCGACCGCATCGGCCCGCGCCTCGCCATCGGCTGGACCATGGGCACGCTCGTCTCCGCCCTCGGCTGCCTCCTCAGCGTCCGCCTCGATACCCCCACCGGCGCCACCATCGTCGTCACCTTCGGCGCCGTCCTCGTCCTCATGTTTTTCCTCCACCTCATCGTTCACCACGGCCGCTCCAGCACGGCGCTCGGCGGCGCCTCCTCCGCCAAGCACGAACTCCCCCACTGAGACTCCCTTCGCCCACTCGGCCGCAGTTGTTTTTTCCTATCATGCCGTCCCAAACTGTCGCCACGAAGGTTTTCTCTGGATTCACTACGCCGCTCCCAGAATAGATGGAAGCGATCTCAGAATTAATCTTCGGGAGGGCATGGCTTCAGCCATGCCGAAGAGCGGTGCTACTTTAGGGGCTTCAGCCGCTGAGGTTCGGCGCGAACTGCTTCAGAGTTTTTGTGAGGCAAGTCCTAGTTTCCCGTTTTGACTGCGAGAGCCTTTGGAACATTCGGATGGCTGTCGAACCAATGCGTCAGCTTCTGAGCGAACTCCTCCGGCGCCGTGCTGATCGCCCCGCAGTGATCTGCATCGGGCACTTCCCATAACTCGACACCCGGATTCCGCGCCGCAATCCGCCGGGAATGACGCACGGGAATGTTGCTGTCGCTCTGCCCGTGGATCAGCAGAATCGGGATCCGCGTCGCCGCGAGCGCCTCTTCCGGCGACAGCTGTTCAAAATCCAGCTTGTACGTCCATTTGGCGTAAGCGAATGCCACTTCTACGACCGGCCGCAGGACCGTTCGCCCCAACCACGGCCCGGTGCCGAAGCGCTGGCCCACGCGGTCGTAGCCAATCTCGCGAAAACTCGCGAACGACGATTCCGCGGCCACCGCGCAAAAGCGAGCCTCGGTTCGCAGCGATTGCAGCAACTGCGCCGCTCCCATGGACTCGCCAAGCCCGAAAATGCAGCTGGGATGTTCGTTCCGTACCAGCCAGTCTAGCCACTGATAGATGTCCCCGGCTTCGAGCAACCCATAGGTCGCCAGTTCGCCGCCGCTCGTTCCGTGCGCTCGCGCGTCCGGCATCAAGACGCTGAACCCGTGGCGCAAAAGCAGTTCCGCATAACTGGTCGTCCCGAGGCGGTTATCACTTAGGCCGTGCAGCACGATCGCCGCACTTCCATTGCCGCGCCGCGGGCGCATGCTCCAGGCGCGAAGCGTCACACCGTCACTCGCGGCGATCGAAACGTCGGCCAATCCGGCGTCAAGGCGCGTTGCCATTTCGCGCGCCTGCGCCCCGGCCCCCGCAGGCAGCGGCAGCCGCTCGGGATGGAGCGTCACCTCGGCCAGGAACACTCCCCCAATCACCGCCACCGCCGCGTATCCAACCACGCAATCGATGCCGATCCGCAGGATCAATTTCTTCCGCATCTCTTTATGTTACGCGATTGCTCCCCGCCGTGTTCCCCTCGAGCCGCGATTCGGTCCTCCAATCCACTCCTAATTTCTTGTAGGGGCACGATACATCGTGCCCCGCTTTCTGTTCTTCTTCATACGCGCACGATACTTGTGGTGAGTGAACCCGAACCATATCGCACCCTTTTGGAGTGCGGCGGCTCGACGCCGCTTTGGCAGCACAGACTTCAATCTGTGCTCTTCTTCCCGCCTTTATCGAAGGGCACCCCGCGTTGCTGAACACCCCGGTGAAGTTCCGAGTGCTATGCTCTCCCCGTGCGTTTCCGTCAAGGAAAAAATCGAGGCAGGATCTCGGGGCCATTCGCCTGGTAGGGCAGAATAACGCAATAGGGAAACGTTGAACCCAGTTCAGTGGGTCAATTCTTGCAGCAAATATCGCGCGGACCAGTCTTTCACGGCAATCTTGGATACAATTCGGACTTATGAACTCAAATGAACCATCGTCGCAGCCAGCTTCTCTGAGCGATTCGGCGACGGGAAATGCGCTCTGGACACGCAACCGCCGCGAGTTACTGGAGTGGCTTGGTCGCAATGCTCCTTCGCTGGCCCAGCTATACGAAGGGGCGGTGTCTTTGCTTTACGGATCAAGAATCCCGGGCTTTAGTCGCTTCGTATCGCACGCAGTGCGAGAGGTTCGGAATCGCTTGCCTGGAGTCATCTCGGGGACAACCTCCACCGGGCGTCTGGACTATAAGGGACGCATGGACCAAATTGCCGCCGCCGCGAGAAAAGCGGGTGTGAATTTGGAAGGAAAGGGCAAAGGCAAGGAAGATTCAGGGTCAGGCGTTGACTCGCTTCCACCTCAAATTGCCGTGCCTCGAAAACTTGCTGAGAAGTTCGGAAGGCTGATAGCTGACCACGAAGCGGCGAGAGAGAAGCCGATGGATGCCGCAGTCAGGCTCTTCGAAGGCGTAGCTCCTGAAAATCAAAAATTCCGAGATACATTGAGGCCCGTGGTTCTGCAATGGCTTGAGACGTGCGACTGGTTTATGGATCGAACTCACGATTCAGGCGCAACTGATGCCGACATAGAAATCGAGGAACTACGCAAGAGGTTTGGGATCTTTGAATCGACACTGCTGACCATTGTTCGAGGGTTCTCAACCTTCTTCGCAAATACTGATGAACTCGATGAATACCTAAGGGGAGCACCAAGTCCTGAGCATGTCGATGCGACGGTGGCTCGACTCGGGCACGGAGAATACAATCGATATTTCTTTGATCGTCTGGCGAATCCAGACTGGATTCCTCCACTCAAATTGAAGGGCTTCTTCTCCTCACCTCCGAAGCCAATTCGGGACGAGACGCGTGGAACTATTGCATTCCCCCACTGGCCGGAGTCTCGATATCTCTTTCGAATGGCGAAGAGTGCTCCTGAGACTGTACTTGGCGTTGTCCTTGAAATTCCGGACACAGAAAATATCAGAGTTCACGACGATCTGGCCGATATCGCCCTGACATTGCCTGGCCCCTTGGCTGCGAAACTTGTCCCTCAGGCGAAGACTTGGATACAGACGCCCTACGAATTACTGCTTCCCGAGAAGCTCGGGGCTCTCGTCAGCAAACTCACACAGGAGGGAGAAGCAGGGAGTGCACTGGACCTGGCAAGGGCCGTCCTCGAAGTCCTCCCCGATCCAAAGCCTATTATTCTTGTCCCCGAGCCACGCGCTCGCTTTGATGCTTGGAACTATGAACGAATCCTTCGAAAGGACATTCCTCAACTCGTCAAGGCGGTGGGAATGCCCGCGCTAACACTAGTCTGCGACCTTCTGGACAGGGCGGTCACGCTCGGTCAAAAAGATAACCAAGGAGGGGGGCCCGAAGATTATTCGTCCATTTGGCGGCCAGCAATTGAGTACGGAAGAGATTCGCTGCACGGAGTTGCCGATGTTCTGACGTCGGCAGTTCGTGACTGCGCGGAGGAGCTTGTTACTGAGGGTATCGCGACGACAGCCGAGGTCATTCAAGCGCTGGAGAAGAGACGTTGGCAGATCTTTCATCGCATTGAACTCCACGTTTTGCGTCGGTTTGCAGACCGCGCGCCGGATCTGGTAGCGGAGAGGTTGAGAGAGCCCGCACGGTTTGATTACTCCGGCATCGTCCGTGAATACTCCTTACTGGCAAAAGAGCAGTTCGGCCATCTGGACACCGGCGACAAAGACCGCATCTTGGCCTGGATCGAAGCAGGCCCCGACTTGGAGAATTTCAAGGCCCGATGGGGTCGATTCACGGGACAAGCAGTGTCTGACGAAGATGCAAGAAGATACGCCAAGGGTTGGCGGCGGGACAGACTCACTCTGTTCCTGGACCATCTTCCGGAAGATTGGAAGGTACGGTACCAAGAACTCGTAAGGGAAATCGGGCAGCCGAATGATTTGATTGAAGCTCGACAGATCACTGGCGGTGCCTTCGCCCCTGCAAGTCCGAAAAGTAGCGACGATCTTTCCAAAATGAGTATTCCAGAAATGATTGCATATCTGAGATCCTGGCAGCCCTCGAACGAGCCATTTGGTGAAAAAATCGCGGGACTCGCAAGCGAACTCGGTGCGATTGTCGCGGCCGATCCTTCCCGTCTTGCTTCAGAAGCACAGCGGTTCAAGAATTTGGACCCAACCTACGTGAGGGAGTTCCTATATGGCTTCTCTGAGCCTGCCAAGAAGAAGATTGATTTTGATTGGAAAGAGATTCTCGCTCTTTGTCAGTGGGCTACGGGACAGCCCCCTACTATCCATGGACAAAAAGGCGGGCTGTTTGATCGGGACCCAGATTGGGGATGGACGCGGAGCACAATCGCAAGACTACTTTCCACGGGTTTCGAAGCCGACGCTGTTCCAATCGAGCTTCGGCGAGAAGCATGGGAGATCGTCGAACAGCTAACCGAAGATCCTAGTCCCACGGCAGAGGATGAAGCTCGTTATCTTGGGAAGGACAAATCAGATCCATCGTCGTTGTCCATTAACAGCACTCGGGGTGAGGCGATGCACAATGTCATTCAGTACGCCTTGTGGATCCGTCGAGATTTTGAGAAGCGTCCAAATGCCAAAGAATTGACGGGCCGGGGCTTCGAAGAAATGCCGGAGGTGCAACGAGTTCTTGACCGGCATCTAGACGCGGCAATCGATCCGTCACTCACGAGCCGATCCGTCTATGGTCGTTGGCTGCCGTGGCTTCACTTCTTGGACGGAAGCTGGACCGAGAAGAATTTGGCCAAGATATTTCCAAAGAACGAGACGTTGCGCAAGTTATGGGATTGCACGTGGACGACCTACGTCGTCCATTGTGAGGCATACAATAACGTTTTTGAGCTTCTCAAAAGCGAGTACTCCTTTGCAGTTGAACATATCGGGGAGCATGCTTTCGGCGGGTCTCATCTAGGTGATCCCGACGAACGTTTGGCCAACCATCTGATGACACTGTACTGGCGGGGCAAAGTCAGCCTCACTGAGGAGAATGGTCTCCTCCAGCGCTTTTATGCCAAGGCGCCGGACAAACTTCGGGGGTACTCAGCAACATTTGTAGGGAGAAGCTTGGGCAACGAAGGCGGCGACGTCGCCCCAGAGATTATCGAGAGACTTAAGACACTATGGACGACGCGTTGCACCGTGGCGAGCAGTGCCACAGGTACCGTTTCTTATGTTGAAGAAATGGGCCAATTCGGGTGGTCGTTTGTTTCCAAGAAATTCGACGATGACTGGGCTATTTTGCAGCTGGCAGAGTCACTGAAGATCGCCAAGAAAACTGCTCCGGATCATTTGGTTGTTGAGCGGCTGGCCAATCTAAGCGGCAGATTCCCGCGAAAAGCGGTGGAGTGTTTAGCAATGATCGTGGAGGGAGACCTTGAGGGCTGGGGTGTCCTTGGCTGGCGCGATGATGCACGGAAAGTGATTGCCGGAGCGATCGGCTCCGGTGACGTGGCCGCTCGAAGCGCCGCTACGAATCTTGCACATAGGCTTGGCTCCCGCGGTTATTTCGAATTCAAGGAACTCCTACCAGTGCAACCCCCTGAAGCGCAAAGGATGCAAGGTCACGGCTGATTACATGACGTTGCCTTCTCCTACCGCCGAGCAGACTTGGTTGCTGCAAGACGACCAAGGCTCGGAAGAAAACAGCCGAGCCTCATTACCCCCCGCGCCATTTACTTCACCCACCTCCCCATCTGTCCGATTTCTCTTGACTCTTGTTTACTCTTCGCATATAATATGCCATGAGTATCGGGAATAGCCCCGCCCGCCGCCGTAACCCCACTGGAATCCGCAGTTCCGGAACCCCCTCCCCTAACCCTCCCCGAATCTGGGACTTGCCACCACTCCCCCAACTGTTGATTCTGAAGAACTTCATCCCCCGCAGAATCAACACTTCCGAGCCTTCAACCAGCCCACTGATTCCAAAGCAGTTAAAATCGCCTATTTTTCGCCGCGAGCTTTCTGCCAGGAACTGTCGCAAGTGCAGCCGAACCACGCGAATTCCGATCAATCAAAAGGACTTGATGGGTTTCCCTATATCGTCTGCCTCCGCACCGGAATCATCTAACCCCAGCAGAATGTGCAGATCCGTAAAATCGCCTTGTAACCCCTTTAGAATGCGCAGTTACAAAACAAAGGACTTAAAGTCCTTTAGAATGTGCAGTTACA
>OBEQ012787861.1_pt1 | contig 11889 bp, 12 predicted proteins | sample 1670901 | NCBI WGS metagenome assembly OBEQ01 (sample SAMEA104232315, study PRJEB22302) | groundwater metagenome | biome: forest; feature: aquifer; material: groundwater | place: USA | collected 2011-08-07 | depth 5.4 m | reverse complement strand
CGGGCTAATGCGCGGGATTAGCTTATGCCGTCCAAACATCCGCCCTGTCGCATAAGCCCCGATGTCCCCAAATTTTGTCACAACCACGAGATAGAAGACAAAAAGTTCTCCTGTTCCTCCCACTCCATCGTAGAAATATTTGATTTTAGGGATAAAGTTAAAAAGCCAGGGCACGTACATTACCCCAAGCAACGTATTCGAAATAGTTTGGATCCCATCAGGATTTTCCCGATCCATCAACTGCCTCACGAACAACCCAAGGACGAGACCTAATAAGAGAAGAACTTCAAAGGTGTTCACAAAGGTGAGCCGGCGTGCGCTAAACCACCACGTGCCTGCGGAAAGCAGAATACCACCCATGAGCCCCCACGCCTTCGAACAGCGTCGTCCTCCTTTCTCAAGCATGTCATAAAACTCCCAGAGAGCGAGGGTGGCAACAAGACAGCATAAAAGCGACGCAGCGAGAGTGCCTAAATAAAAAATCACAGTGAGCAGAATCGCCCACAAAAAAATCGAGCTCAAAAGGCGTTTGGCAAACATAAATAAGTTTTAAGTTTTTTAAAGCGGCGAAGGTATTGGATGCACTTTTCCAAACCTCCGGTGTCGGAAACCATATTCACGAATGGCTTCCAGAAAATGTTCCTTCCGAAAATCCGGCCATAACACTGGGGAAACCACAAACTCTGCATAAGAAATCTGCCACAAAAGAAAATTGCTTATGCGTAATTCTCCACTGGTGCGAATCACGAGGTCTGGATCCGGATAATCCTTTGTGTAAAGATGGCGTGACACAAGAACTTCGTCTACATCCTCAGGAGCTATCCGCCCCTCCAAAACTTCTCGAGCAATCTGGCGAACGGCTTGAGTCATTTCTCGCCTCGAACCATAGCTAAGTGCTAGGATAAGTTTTAGACCCGTATTTTTCTCTGTAGCTTTTTGGGTGAGACTCAGTTGCCTCCGAACCCGAACAGGGAGATCTTCCAATTGACCAATGGCATGTAGCTGAACATGATTCATATTCAGCTCATCGATTTCATTTTTGAGAAACTTTTCCAAGAGGTGCATCAGGGCTTCTACTTCGGTTTTAGGACGACACCAATTTTCTTGGGAAAAGGCGTACAATGTTAACCATTCGACTCCGATCTTGCCTGCAATGCGAACAACTGCACGCACCGATTCCACTCCCTCACGATGACCACGGATGCGGGCAAAAGATCGTTGCCTTGCCCATCGCCCGTTGCCATCCATAATCATGGCGACATGACGCGGGATTAACTTAAGACCGTAGGTCTCGGGAGACGATTTCAATGTGAAGTCTTTCTCCATAGCCTATTTTACATTTTAGATTTTAAATCGACAAAAATCGTCTCATCACGTCGTGGGCCAACGGAAATAATCGAGATAGGGGCGCCCGTGTGATGACTCAGAGCCTTCAGATAAATCCGCGCGTTCCGTGGTAAATCCTGATAACAACGGATGTGCTTGGTCGAGGTTTGCCATCCCTGGTAAGTTTCATAAATGGGTTTACACCGACGTAAAACTTCAAAATCCATCGGAATGGTGTGATACGTCTTGCCGTTGTATCGATAAGCTACACAAATCTTAAGCTCTACCAGGTGGTCAAGAACATCGAGTTTGGTCACGGCCAAGTCGTTAATCCCATTGATTTTCTGGGCATAACGCGCCACGACAGCATCAAACCATCCACAACGGCGACCTCGACCTGTGGTACGCCCAAATTCGTCCCCAATTTTTTGAATCTCTTCTCCCAAGGTCTCATCATATTGAGTAGGGAAAGGACCCTCACCCACCCGAGTTGTGTATGCTTTGATCACTCCCACCACTCGGTCGATCTGATTGGGAGGAATACCTGTTCCTACACTCGCCCCTCCGGCGGTTGGATGAGAAGAGGTCACATAAGGATAAGTCCCAAAATCAATGTCCAACAATGTACCTTGAGCGCCTTCAAAAAGAATATTTTTCCCACGATTCATTGCTTCGTGTAGAAACATCATTCCATCTCGAATAAAGGGACGAAAAAATCGTCCGGCACGCACATAGGTCGAATAAATAGACTCTAAAGAAGGTGATTTTGTACCTAACGAATGTAAAACCGCACGGCTTTCCACAATCCTGATCCTGAGTTTCTCTCGAAACATAGCAGGCCGAAAAAGATCTAACATACGAATTCCCACGCGCGCAGCTTTATCTGCGTAAGCAGGACCAATCCCGCGTTTTGTCGTTCCTAGCCTCTCCTTACCTTTACGAAGTTCACGTTGCTCATCCAAAAGTTTGTGATAAGGCATGACCAAATGGATGGTTTCTGAAATCACAAGATTGCGTGGCGTGACAGAAATTTTCTGTCGCCGCAGATTTTGGATTTCCTCAACCAACGCGATAGGGTCAACGACGACACCATTACCAATGACACACACTTTTCCCGGATGTAAAATCCCCGATGGGACGAGGTGCAAAACATACACATTTTCCCCAAGGTGCACCTCATGCCCGGCATTATTCCCACCCTGATACCGCACCACATAGTCCGATTGCTCGGTCAAGAGGTCGATGATACGCCCCTTACCTTCGTCTCCCCACTGGCCACCTACTAAAATGGTATTCATCTGCAAAAAAAACCCGAAATTATCCCACGCCCATCGCAGGGTAATTTCGGATCTGAAATTACCGAGAGACCCTATGAGAGGAACACACGAGCGTCAATTCTAAAGAGCTCCTTAAATCTGCGGTGTGCCTCGAGCTGCATGCCAAAATCGAATGACTTCAACTCTTTTATTGGCTCGATTAAAACGGTAGACAATGCGGTATGACCTAACGATAATCTCTCGAATGATAGGATTACCTAATTCCGGGACCCTCTGACCTATTTGAGGTTGTTGACTGAGCATCTTTGTCTTAGCAATAAGCATCGCACCAAAAGCCTTTTGCTCTCTGCGGATTATCAAAAGAAATATAACGAACAATGTCACGTAAATCATGTCTGGCTGAGACTGAGAAAACTACCTGATAATCCATGAAGGCATTTCCCTCTCAATTTCCTCAATCGGAATACTTTCCCCTCGATCAAGCTCGTCTAGCCCTTCCCGGATTGCTGCAACGAATTCAATCTCTCGAGCAATATCTCGAAGCGAAGCATCTTCTGGAAGCTTTTGGATCAAGTCGATGACAATTTCTTTGTTACTCATATTACCTTTATAATTTTGCCACGCGAGTAGACCAAAAGCAAGCTTTAGGCCATGCCTCCGTGAGGCAACGCGTCAATTCCTCTTGCACCTTCGCGACGGAATCACAAAAGCTTTTGGAGCTTATTCGCGGAAGTTTTCAGATCCCCGCTCGCGAAGACTTTCGGAGTTCACTCGCGAACGCTTTCGGAGTTGCGCTCAACTCCATCAACCGCTAGGGATCGCCTATGGCACTCGACGACATTCTCCTCGAAGCGGAAGAGAAAATGATGAAAACCACAGAGGTGGTTCAGCACGAATTTGCTTCCGTTCGCACCGGCAAGGCTTCCCCCGCACTCGTAGAAAACATCATGGTGAATGCTTATGGTGTTCAAATGAACCTCAAACAATTAGCAGGAATCACAACACCCGAGCAACGACTCTTGGTCCTCCAGGTATTCGATCCTTCCAACATCTCGACCATCGAAAAAGCGATTCGAGAATCTAAACTTGGGATCATGCCCGTCGTCGATGGCAAAATCATCCGTCTTCCCATTCCCGAACTCAGCGAAGAAAGGCGTCGTGAATTAGGAAAGTTGATTAAGAAAAAGGCAGAAGACGGGCGCGTGGCGATTCGTCACCTCCGCCGTGATGCTCTTGAATCTCTCAAAAAACTCCAGAAGGAAGGTAACCTTAGCGAAGACGATTTCGCTCATGGCGAAAGGGAAGTCCAGAAGCTTACGGACCAATATATTGCGGAAATCGATAAGACGCTCGTCTCGAAAGAGAAAGATATTATGACCGTCTAAAAAATCGTCCTCTTTCTCGTCCTCGAGTTCGTGTACGAGGGTGAGAACAAGGATGTTGGGTTATCTAATGGATATTCTAAAACAATACGAGGCAAAGGTTCTCCATTTTTTATTGTCGCGCGCGCTGTCATCAGAACGGTTCGAGGTTATTTTGCACGATGCCAAGTTCATCAGCTACAAGCACACCGGGAGCGGTTATTTTCTCACACTTGAACATCCGAGCCTTCCCAAGGCACGATCTGTTTTTAGTGATCCGATTGTGATGGGCCGTGCGGGTGACATCGCTTGCGGTTTTGTCGTCTTCATCGAAAACGGTCAGTTAACTTTGGAGTGTCACTCATGGGGAGAAGTCGATCTTCCAGAAGGATTCAGAGACAAAGATGTTCAAATTATGACAACCCAACCAATCGCTGGAGCTCAGCTCTAACGATAAAGATGCAGGTTGAAACCTATTGTGGTGGAGCTGCGGCCACCAACGGTTATTTGCTTTTGCAAAGTCGCATGGCTTTGATCGTGGATGCTCCTGATGGTATGACAAACTGGGTGGCAAGCCAATGCCAAAAGGAAAATTCCAACATGGTAGGACTTCTCCTCACTCACGGCCATTGGGACCACATTGTGGATGCACGGGCCATTCAACAACAATTCAGAGTGCCAATCTGGATTCACCAAGATTCCGCGCCTCTTCTAGAACATCCTGCGGTCCAATCCGCATTTAATCCATTTTATCATCTTGAATCCTGTAAGGCCGATCGCATTTTAACTTCCGAAGAACAGACAAAACTTTCTGTTTTTGAATTTGGTTTATTGCTTTGTCCTGGGCATTGTCCCGGTTCGTTATGCTTCCATTTCCCAGCGGAAAAAATGCTGTTTGGAGGGGATGTGTTGTTTGCAGGAGGTGTGGGACGTTGGGATCTTCCAGGAGGCTCAAAAACCGCTCTGTTGAGAGCGATCAAAACAAAGATTCTGGTCCTGCCAGAAGATACTTGCGTCTTCCCAGGTCATGGGCCCCTAACAACCGTGGGAAAAGAACGGCGAACCAATCCCTATTTGTCACCACTTTTTGATGACCGATAAAATGACAAAGAGCGACGTATTGTCGCAAAGTAGCCTTTACGATTCTAGCATTGGTCGTGAATTAACTCATAGTGGTATCCATGGCCCATTGTACAGGCGACTGTGGCATCGCTTTGTCTTATGGGAAGTCCACCATCCCCGGCTTGTCCTAGCTTTCTGTAGCGTTTTGATCCTTGGATTGATATGGCAAGGAGGAAAGCTCGGGAAACGCCTCCGCGGCGGATTGGTAAGTTTACCAGGAAGCGAGAGTGAGTTCGTGCTCCGCATCGTCGAAAAGGAATTTTCCAAAGCTGTCGCTTATCCCACGATCTTGGTTCAAGAGGGACTTGGTTCCGAAGAAGAACTCGAACAAAATTGGCAAAAGGCTTTGGATGCCATGCGGCAAATCACTGCTGTGCATGATGTCATTGATATGCACTTGGGTCGCAAGATTGTGGCTCAAATGAACGTGAATACTTCCTCGTTCCGTGAGGCCCAAGAAACGATCAATGCTATGCGTAAGGAAGGGCTCCCAGCAGACTTTCAGGTCGTGAACCTCAAAGTTTCAGGTGATGGACATCTTACCGCAGTGGTGGAAACCAATGTGCGTTCGTTTAAGGAAGGTGAAGTCCGACGAAAAGCAATTGCAGAAAATCTTTCCCACATGCCATTGCCAGCGGGATCTTCTCTCGAAATAAAGGTACTTCGTCACCCACGACGAAATTTCGCGATGGTAGATGCAGATGTCTCCTCGTATCAGGAAGCCGAGTCTTTGACATCAAGCCTCCAGAAAGGATTGCAAGATTTGAAATTACCCGTTGGGAATCGGGTGCGAGTGACAGGGTTACCCGCTCTGTTCCACGATCTTAACGAAGAAGCTGCAAGCGCCCTGAAAAAGGCAGAAATCATCGGGATCCCTGTTTGTTTCCTCCTTTTGATATGGGTATTCGGTTCACCTATAGCAGCTTTACTCCCTATCATTGTTGCATTAGTCGCTTTGTCAACGGGTTCTGCAGTGATGAGTAAAGTCGGGAAATACATCGAGGTTTCGATGTTTGTACCAAGTGTCCTTTCGATGATCGGATTAGGAGTCGGTGTAGATTATATGCTGATTTTAGTGTCGCGATTCCGAGAACGCCTTGCCCAACACACGAATGTCGACGAAGCCATTATGGAATCCCTTCATCTCACTACCCCCATGCTCCTTGGATCCGGACTCACTGTCGCCATCGGTTTTTCAGCCTTGGTTTTTACACCGGTAATGTTTTTTCGGGCCATGGGCATTGCTGGAATTGTAGTCATTCTCAGCGCTCTCATTTGTATCTTTGTCCTCGCACCGCCACTCTTTAAAGTCACTCATCCATACATCTCTTGGAACAAACCCATCGAGGCAAAGACCTCTTTTTGGAAGCGGTGGATTCATTTCGTTGTGGAACATCCGTTCTTCTGTCTTTTGAGCGGCTTAATGCTGATGTTAATTCTAGCGTTTCCCACTCTCCAACTCAGGATGGCATCACTCAATCCCGATGCGCTTCCTCATCAACTCGAATCTCGGAAAGGCTACGACCTCTGCAAAAATAGATTTGGTGCCGGCTGGCTCATGCCTGCTCTCATCCTTATCAAGCAAGATCCCAGCATAAATAAAGAAAGCTACCTCAAACAGGAACAGTCCTTCATCCGAAAATTAAGAAATATGAATTTCACATTCGACGCCGTGGGCGCAAGCGATCTTTCTGCCGCGGAGAGCCAGGGGTTTAGTATCGAAATTCCATCCAATTTTTTTGTATCTAAAAGCGGTCGCTACCACTTGATCCTAGCGATGTACGACGGTAATCCCCTCTCACTCACAGGTCGACAATGGGTGGAAAAGATACGACAATTGGGACGCGCTGAATGGAGGGAAGAAGACCAATTTTCGTGCCATGTGGGCGGCGTCGTTAGCAACACCCTTGATATCGACAAAGCGGTAAGCGTTTATATCGTTCGCATTGCCCTTTTCTGTTTCATTACAACCTTTATCTCTCTCTCTCTCTTCTATCGATCTCTCTTCATTCCTCTCCAAGCCATTATCATGAACCTCCTATCCGTTTCTGCTGCTTACGGTTTCGCGGTCATGTGGTTTCAGAAAGGGCTTGGCGCTTTTCTCACGCCGACCCTCGTCGAAGGTTCTCAAGGGATTAATGCCGTTGTTGTCCTCCTTTTGTTCTGTGCCCTTTTCGGTCTTTCCATGGACTATCAAGTTTTCCTCATTAGTCGAATCCATGAAGAATGGCGACACTCTCACAATAACAAAGTGGCCATCCGCCATGGAATTGAACTGACAGGCAAAGTCGTCACCGGCGCTGCAGCAATCATGATCGCCATCTTTTTATCGTTTGCCTTTGTTTCCGTACTTGAAACTCGCCAATTTGGAACCGGTATGGCAGCAGCCATTGCCTTCGATGCAACCATTATCCGCCTTCTCATCTTCCCTTCTATCATGCTTCTCATGGGGAAACTTAATTGGTGGTGGCCATTTCAGAAAGGATGAAGAAAATAAATCTAAGGGGAGCGCATCCATTCGTGCGTAGAATTTAGCGTCGCATTAAACCGACTTCTTTCAGGATCTCTTCTGGTTCAAAAATGGGTGATGAACATCGCCCTGCAGTACAAGTGAATGCAGCGGCTTTTTTGAATTGGGGATATGGAAAATCGGTATTTGGCAGTTGAGCTTCTCGAGGATCCCACCATTCGGTCCGTTTGTAACTGGAGACATGTTTCAATGCCGTAATAAAAAGACGCTTTGCCTGTAAATCATTTTTAGATCCAACAACGGTGATATGAGTAGGGTCTTTCTCCAATTCCATATCTGCTAATAAAATCCCAGCAACCAAAAACGGTTTTCGTGCGATCTCGGGGGTTGCAAGATATCTCATCGCGCATTCTGCAAACTGGCGGTCAGGTTTGTCACCCGAATAATGAAATAAAAGATTCGCAAATCGTGCCATAGCAATATTTTCATCTAATTGTGGTTCCGGTCGATTAAAATTTGACGACGAAAAATCAGCTGTAACAAAACCAACACTCCGATGACTTTCAGACATGCCCATGAAATGTTTCCCGATAAAGGCTGCAGATTCTTGCGCGTGTTTCAGCCAGCTTCGATCAGCCGTTGCGGCATAAAGACCCAAAAAGGCTCTGCCCATCGAAAGGGTGTCATTGAAGTAAGGTCCTCCAGAATCAATTGTGTCATGGCGAAATCCACCACCTTCAAGAATTCGATGAGCAAGCATCCAACGCGCCGCTTGTTTTGCCTCTTCTAAATAGAATTCCTCCCCTGTGACACTATAGAAAGTTGTTAGCGCTTGAATCACCCAACCATTTTCGCGTGAGTAAATATGTTGGTCCACCCGTGGAATCCCAAGTTTTCGTCGGCCGGCATCATTAAGCTTGAAATACCCAGCACTATGCTCTCCTGGACGAAGGTCGGCATCCTGACTCGTGAAAAAGGCTCCTTCTGAACTTATCAGAAATGTAATAAGATAACGATGGATGTCTCGTGCTGCTTGCAGATAAATCGAATCTTTCCACAGTGCATAAGCAAGGGCGTAAATACGCATGTTTTCGGCTTGCATGGACATAATCTTTTCAAAATGAGGATGCTCCCAATCCCCATTGGTTGAGTATTGATAAACTCCTCCCCAAACAGGATCCATCAGTTTGAGTTGAGCCAACAATGTCTGTTTGGCCATGCTTTCTGACTGCTTATCTCCATCTAAAGCACGCATCAGACAATATTCCACACTGTCCCAATCAAGAAACTTATGTGTGGTACCCCATCCACCTTCCTTAGGATCATATCCAGAAATATGTTTTTTTAATAACTCTTCGCGAAGTGCGGATGTAAGAAAAGGATCATGCGAAGGATTGATTTTGATCGGAGGTCTTGCAGATGGACCCGGTGACGGATCATGGATAATCGCTTCAAGAAGCGGAACCATTTCGTCAGGTGAAAGATATCCCTGACGCTTAACAATTTCATTGCCGTCCACATTAAACACGATGGTAGCAGGCCATCCGTAATCTTCGTAACGGTTCGATAAATCAGGTCGTGAATCCTGATCTACTCGAACGGGTAGATAACGTGATCGAATAAGTTTGATTACTTTGGGATCGTGATATGTTTTCTCATCCATCACATGACACCAGTGACACCAAACTGCTTCTAAATCCAAAAGCACAAATCGGTTCTCTTTTTTGGCTCGCTCAAAAATGGAAGGAGACCAAGTTTCCCAATGAATGGTATCAACCAGTTGAGGTTGAGAATTAATTCCAAAGATCCATGTTCCCTGAAGGAAGCAAAAAACGCCTATTAAAAATGAGATATCAAGCTTTCTTCGCCTCATCATCATTCACTTTTGCTGCAAAACCATCCGAGAGACATCCAATTTTCGAACCATCCTTTGATTTGTTCAGGTCCTACGCGATCAGCTTTAAGGCATGCTGCCTGGAGTGTTTCGCCTTTTTCAAGTGCTTTCAAAATACGATACTTCCCTTTCGAAAGTCGCTTATAATAGAGCGAATGGTTTTGGCGATGGAGAGCCAGATAAATTTTCCCAAATTTTGGAAGAGAACATAATTTTGACCGTGGATTTCCTCGACGAAACTTAGCAGAGTTACTGGTTACTTCTCGGCTTTTTTTATCAGAAGATAGAAAATCATCCACATGATAATCAAATTCAAGAAGTCGGAGATACGGCTGTAACTCCAATCTTAAGGTCTTGGGATCGCATCCGAAAAGATCATGTGCAGTAAGAACCGACTTAGATTCGCCATCAAAGGTCTCAATTTGAGCCCATTCGAATCGAGCCATATCCACCGCTACCTTCTCGTGAGGTCGGATCCATTGCGGTTCTTTTTTTAGAAACTCTACAAGACGATCTCCTAAATTTCTTAGACTAAAGGATCGCGATGGATTTTTACTTAAGTAGACTTGAGCAAGTTTTTCAAATCGACGATCTCCAAGGACAGCTCGTAACCTTGGAAAGTCATCATAAAAGCAATCCAAAATTCGAAACCAATACTGCCGATTATAAATTTCTAGACGTTCAAGAGAAGTCAGTCGATCATTGGGTTTGATCCATTCGGATGCAATCCCCTTGGTTTTCCGACCATCGAACCAGGAGGGCTGTATGCCACCCTTTGGAGTCAATGGACGCATCACCGCGGTTGCCATCAGACGTTGGAGTCGAGCCAAATCTTGAGTGGTTTGAGTTTTACACAGCAAGGGCTTCATTTTCTAGATGATGGATAAATTGATTCGCTTTTAAGGCAACACGATGGACTTCATCAAAAGATGGAATGCGATCGTCCCATTCTAAAAGAGTCGCAGTATTTCCAATGCGCCGAATGGCATGAGCGTAAAGTTTCCAAACCGGAGGAATCGGAGCGTGATCGTGAGTATCAAGGATATACTTTTCGTATTTTGAATGTCCCGCGATGTGGATTTGTGCAACTCGATGATGAGGAATATGATTTAGATAATCATAAGGATTAAATGAATGATTTTTTGATGAGACGTAAATATTATTTACATCCAAAAGAATTCCACAATCAGCTAACTCCACGACTTCCGAGAGAAATTCCCATTCCGTCATCTCAGAGACATGAAATTCCGCATAACTACTGACATTTTCTACGGCAATGGGAAGTTCTAAAAAATCCTGAGCTTCTCGTATTTTCTGTGCTGTTTGTTGTACAGCCGCACGTGTATATGGCAGCGGAAGAAGATCGTGAGTGTAAGTGCCATCCACACTTCCCCAACAAAGATGATCAGAAAGCCAAGGAGTCTGTGTGCGTTGAACGAGCCTTTTAAGCCGTTTAAGATGCTCGCGGTTCAAAGAATCGGTTGATCCAAAATAGAGAGAAACACCATGTTGAACGACGCGATATTGCTCTAGAATCTGATCAAGAATATGGAGAGGACGTCCGCCATCAACAAGATAATTTTCTGAAATGATTTCAAACCAATCCACAACCGGTTTCTGAGCGAGAATATGTGCGTAGTGAGGGATACGTAGCCCTATTCCAATTCCATAGTCGGTAAAATGATTAAAGCGATTGGCAGGCATATCGACAGATAAGGCCCGACGAGGACCGGAAAGTAACTCCGGTCCTCGCGGAATAAAACAAATTATTCCTCTTTATTAGGTTTCTGGGTGTTACAACCACCTTTCCCCTTACAAGAATTTTGACTTTTGCAACCGTTATCTCCAGACTTACAACCACCTTTCCCCTTACAATCATTCTGCCCTTTGCAGTCATGACTTCCCTTACATGAATCCTTGCTTTTACAACTGTCCTTGCCGTTACAACCCATTTTTTCGATTCCAGATTGCTGACCGCCGGGCTTACCGTTGTGGTCAGTTCCTCCGAAGGCTCGAAGGGCCGAACCGGAGATTAAACCGGCAATCGCTGCACTAGCAATCATAGCTCTAGTTTTATTTGTCATACGTTTTGTCTTACTCGTTTTCGTTTACTTTTGAATTAAGATCGCCGAATTCAGTAGCGGCACTATACCGTTAAAGGGACGATCAACCGTTTTACGATACCATCTGCGGTCTTCTGAAAACAGAACATTTTCATTTCAAATGACGGGATCATATACTTACGATTCGCTTCATAGCACACTTTGGATGCCATTGTCGAAACAAAATCCTGGGTTCCCCTCTTGGCATTGCTAAAATGAGATACATTTAATGGCTCGACCGCAACAGGTTGTATGTTTTATACGATGGGCCGCTATCGGTTGCATGAAAGGAGCATGTATCTGTTTTATGTACTTCATTTTAGCAATGCCCCCCTCT
>OBEQ010984330.1_pt1 | contig 11890 bp, 10 predicted proteins | sample 1670901 | NCBI WGS metagenome assembly OBEQ01 (sample SAMEA104232315, study PRJEB22302) | groundwater metagenome | biome: forest; feature: aquifer; material: groundwater | place: USA | collected 2011-08-07 | depth 5.4 m | reverse complement strand
GTGCCCCTGAAGGTGCTTGCTAAGGGCCTTCGCCCCGGCTGGAAACCTCCTCGCCAGAAACGCCGCTCATAGCTCTCGTTCCCGCTTCCTTTCCTCAAGAAGCGCCTTCGTGGCTTTCCCGCCGGTTCCAAGGCATCCCGCCATGCGCTCGAAGTACTTCGGCGTGAGGGGCGTCAGAACAATCTCGCCGTTTCTCGCCTCGAAGTGCACGCGGGTCCCCGGCTTGATGTTGAACATGGCGCGGATCTTCTTTGGGATAACGACCTGGCCTTTCGCGCCGACGATGGCCGATTCCATGTGTCCTATCCCTCAAGCGTCTTAACCAAGTGCAACAGCCCAGATCAGCGAGGCGGGGCTATTACATGCCAAACGCCTGTCCCCCGGTGCCTGGTACCTTTCTCATCGCGTCCTTTTCACCGCAGTCGCGTCATAGGGTATGGCCTTTCTACCCTTCATAATCAATGACGTCGTTTCTAGAGCAAGCTGCGTAAGCGCGGCCAAAACTACCCGTGTTTTCCCAGTTTGTCGTGAAGGAGTACTGCCCTCTTGCCTTAGCCACTCTACTAATTGTTCGAACTCCTCATAGATCCAGTACTCCCGCCTTTCAAGAATCAACTGAGGTCGGTTCAAATAAAGCTTCTCCACCATGTATCTGGAAGCTGTGTAACGCCCAATGATCATTCCGCTCCCAATATCTATATTGAAAAGGTTGTTGTAATCATGTCTGGATGCATCGGGGTAGGAGGCTATGCGATGGGTCAACATCGGTTCATTCGGCCAGTCATCGCCCTTGAAAGTGTTGCATATGGCGCATGAGTAGAATAGGTTTCCGATCGTGTTTTCTAAATCAAGAAACCTCGCGCGCGGACGATAGTGCTCCACATGAAAATTCCAAGTACCGCCAAAGCGACTCTCTGGAATTGCACAGTAAACACACTGATGCCTGCCCTCATTAGCTAGAATAGGCTTCCATTGCCGATAGTTGCCTGTTTTTGGTTGTGCAGTCCTCGATTTCTCTACTCTAATCCACTTCATGCTACTTCTTCCTACGTATATGTTCTAACTTCTGCTTCAGAGCTAGAAGTTGCTTTACATTCGCCTCGATCTTTGACAAGTATGCCTGGCGATTCTCCACATATTCTGTCGGGAAGGCGACACTCAGTTTTGTTTGAATAGCTTTGATTTGTTGAATTTCACGTACGGAAGCTTTTCCAACAGCCATTCGCTCAGCGCCACGTGCCAGAGTTTCGAGTTCATTTCGAAATGCCTCGAGGAACTTTTGCGCCGAACGAAGCATCCTCGGTATATAACCGCCCGCCTTCTCATAAAATTGCCTTCGCTCAATTATGTCCTCAACGTCCTTGAACCTCTCCTTAAGATCTGCGTCATCAGGGTAGGATGTAACAACGTAGATGGGCAAATTTGGTAAGGTCTTCCTGAGGAACTCCACTAGTTCATGTCCTCGGTAAGCAACAAATCTTCTCTTGCCATCTTGCCTCTCATTCAATCTCTCATCCAGAAGCAGCACAGATACCTCGTGCTCAGTTATCCAAGATGTGAAGCTTTCCTTTTTAGATAAAGGTGCAGTATCTATCACTTCCCAGGGGTGAGCAACCTGAGTGGCCAAAAACCTACTCAAGGTCTGCCTTTGGTCATCCCTGTCGTCAACTATGCCTATTGTTGGCATTTTCACATCTAGGCAAGTGGCAACCACACTCTAAAGCGCGCTCCTTTTAGAATGGGGTCGGCATCCACTTCCTTTTCTCCATGGAGCTCATCCACAATTGAATCGACTATCGCCAGCCCAAGCCCCGTTCCAATCTGCTTACCCGATTGGTCTGTCTTAGTAGAAAAGAGTGGCGTCCAAATTTTCTCCTTAAGGTTTCGAGAAACACCCGGTCCGGTGTCGGATACAACAATATCAAAGCCATCGCGTCCACTGGCTCGTTTCTTCTTGATCTCAACTCGTACTTGCCGCTTTCTATTCTCATGCTGACAAGCAGTGTAGGCGTTCGTGAGAAGATTAAGGAGCACGCCCTCCACATCCATCACAAATATCCTTCCCGTAATAGGCTGAAGCTGTTCTTGTAAATCAATATTAATTGAGCTAAATACAGGCTTAACGTCCTTCAGAATGCTTTGTGCAACCTCCGTAATATTCGCCTTTCGAAACTTCCTCTTATCTCCTTGTACCCGAGCCAGGGCAAAAGCCCCCCATGCGGAAAGTTGATCCGCATAGCGTTTAGCTTTATCAAGCTCTTCTCCTGCGGCATCAAGATCTGGTGAAGCGCGCCTAAGGAGATTGCTCGCTGTATACGTGGCACCCACAAGCCCTGAAATTGACGTCTGTGTCTCGTGGGCAAAAACAGCCGCTGCAATTCCAATTGTAGACAACCCTCTATAAACTCTTGCCTGCGAAATAAGTTCTTCTCTAAAAGCTTCCGCTTGTTTGCTAACACTCTCAACCTTGGTGATTGCTTCTCTGACTGGGGCCTGTGCGGCACTTGGAACATGTTTACCGATGGTGCTCAAATCTCTCTTAAGAACATCTAAGTCTCTGCTTAAGCTACGGAATGTGGTTGATGAATCCTGTTTGGGGTCATCTTTTTTCTCGATGAGAGCCGCTTCGTGTCTGTAGGCTTCGAGAAGATGCACACAACCCAACACAAGTCTCCGTAGGTCGTGAAAGCCTTCTCCTTTGATGAGCCCTTCTCTTGCAGAGCTGTCAATTAGTTTAGGGTTTGAATCTCGCCCTACAAAAACGGCTCCCACAACCTGATTGGCGCTTACTCTGTATGTGGGTCGGCTAACAGCTGCGGGTTCCCTGGTCTTTCTCTCTGCTAAGCCAAGCCAATCACCTTCCGGGTCACGTGGATTGCCATACGGCTTCACAAAAACATGGTCTCTGTATATTTTGACTCCAGCATTTCTATCCAAGAAACTCCTTAAGTCTGCTAAGCGGAGCCCGCTACCCTCAAGACTCTGGCCTTCTCTAAGGTAAAAGAGCAATATAACTTCCGTAGGCCCACACTCTAATTTCTCAGCTATTTCGCCTTGTCCGGGTGATACGACCTGGTGAATGAGCTGCTTAATCGGTATATCTCTATGAGCTCCGCGAAGATTTTCTTTAATCTGCTCTCTACTGCGAATTGTGTATGTAAGATCGTTGCCTTTATATGAGGCCTTTAATTCCACATCGGCCACCTGGCCAAATGGCGATGTCACCTGCCCGGAGAGCCCTTCCGCAACATCGGTTGATACAAAAACCTCAAAATTATGCACTTCACTAAATGGTGAGAGGAAGGCCGCGAGCTCCTCACGTAATATTTCTAAATCCTCTTTCGTCCATGCCTGTCTGAGCGCTTCTATGATGAGCTCAGTTCCGGAGCTCCGTTCCTCATCAACCCCCCCATTCGGGACTTGAATGCTTGGATTCTTAATAATCCCGATAGGGATATCGGAAATCTGCTTATCGTCAACATCGAAGGCATCCCACTGAATCTTCATCCCAAAGACTGGCTTTCCGGCTGCCTTTGTTCTCAACTCTAGAGAGGCACCTAATCTGTCTGCTGATATTCTTCCGATACCCTTTTCACCTGTTCTTCTTCGATTGAGTTGACTTCGCTTCTGCCTTCGCTTACCAGAGAAGCCGATCCTTAGCCAGTTCTTGTCGACATCCCTTTCAGTCATTCCGGAGCCGTTATCTGCTATACGAATGCGTCTACTCTTAGCAGTATTGCAGTAGATCTCAATTTCTACCTTAGTCGCATCCGCGTCGTAACTATTCTTCACGAGTTCTAGGAGTGCGGTCGTATGATCCTTGATGCTCTCGCGACCAAGTACCAAGAGTGCCCTGGCATCAATAGTGAATGCCTTGTTTTGGCTTTTTGTCTTCTGAAGCGAACTTTTAGACATCTTGATACGGTAGCTCGCGCAGTGCTGTTGTTGTCAGATGCCTGCATCTGATCCGCCGATTCAGCCAGTTGCTCGTGCGCGGAGACTTAAGAACCTTTAGAAGCTCTGTGCATCGCTTATACGATTTGTCCTGTGGCAGCAACACAACTAGGTGATTTTCAATGGCCACAAGTCTCTTTCCCATCACGATTGTTCCAACTGCGCGCTCTCGATCTCCTGGACGTGATGTACGACGCACAACAACGAAGGGGGGCCTGAACGCTCTACCTTCATAGTTCCTATGATGTAAGAACTGCTTTATTGTTCCCCAAGGGGTCGAAGCCTTGGCAAAAATGTAGGGACGTACTGGTCCTGCCTGTGGATCTCGATGGGGTACTACTGGGCCAACACAGACATCAAAATAATCCTTTACTCTCACTGACCTCCCATCACTTCCATTTGTCCACCATGCTCGTCTTCTACCTCGAAGCTTTCCACCAACGGTGAGGGATAAAAGAAAAACATCTACATCAGCCCAACGATCAAACTGCCCAACAATTCGAATATTCGAGATGGTTGCTAAAGACCTAACATATCCTCTCCACTTCTCATACCGTGAGCCGGTCCGGAGAACATCTGGAAGTATGGCTACTATCCTTGTCCCTGGAACTGTCCTTGATATCCAAACGTCAAGAAATACAGCTGCGGCTGAAACGATACCCGCCCCCCATGCGCAGTTCTTGGGAGCTGGTATCGTCGTATAAGGTGGATTGAGAATAATATGCGTAGCTGTATGAATATGGTCGTTTGCTGAGAGCCCATCTCTGACCTGGATATTAGGAAGAGATTGCTCAATGTCCTTAAGGGACATATCCCTAACAGGAACACCTCGCCTTATAGCGGCAAGCGCCAAGCGAGCCTTCGCAGCATCGATAAACTCCTGATGGAGATCATAGCCTGCGAGTTGTCGCCCCCACTTGTCTAAAGTGCTCTTCAGGTCTTTGGAAATTGGTAAGCTTCTAGAACATGCCAACAATAGGTCTCCCACACCACAGGCAGGGTCAACTATAAGAGGTTTCGGACTGGTAGGTAGCTTCAATAGACGGGAGGCTCTTCCAGCGAGCTTTTCCCCGGTAAAAAATGCACCGGCGGCTCGTTGCATATCGAGGCTAATAAGACGGCGAAGCTGTTGGCTTGGTTGGCCATTGAGAGCCTCGTTGATCTCTTTGTTCTCTCTTAGATCATATTGTTGCCTAAGAGAACCTGCTATCAATGTTCTAAGCTGCTCAATATATGCTGAATAGGCTCGCATCCAACTGACGCCCTGCTCATTTATTCTTCCGTAAAATAATCTAGGTCAACCTGCTTTACTTCATAGGCACTTTTTAGAGTGACCCCTAAACCCCGTTCGATCATGAGGCGCGCTAGCTCCCGACCATCAATGAGTACAATGCGACTATCAATATGCTTCACAAAGGCTTTCGCCTCTTCGCTAAATTCTGACGTCGTGATGAACACCCCTTTCTTCGCACGACGGCCCTGTAGAGCTCCTGCAAACTTTTGGATCTCTGGCCGCCCGATTTTTGCTCCATCCCATTTCTTGGCCTGTATGTACACAACGTCCAAGCCGAGTACATCTTCGTTAATGATGCCATCTATACCTTCATCGCCGACTCGACCGATTGCGGCTCCAGCATCCTTCAGATTACCTCCATAACCCATCTTGACCAACAGCTCGACAACGAGGGTCTCGAAAAAGTGGGGGGAACAATTCTTCACCTGCTGCAGCAAGTCGCTTTTGAGGGATGCGAGCAATACCCCGTGGGCTATTTCAAGTTGCTCCTCCGGTGTTGTTGTCTTGTCGGTTAGCGTTGCACTAGAGGAAGCTCCTTCTTGTTCGTCATTTTCATACCACTCCCGGAACTCTGGAAACTGCATTAGGAAAGCGACGTTAAGCTCAGGTGGGGGATTGTTGGCGGCTTCTTTACCTCGTGGAGTGATGGTCCATAACCCTCGCCGCGGGGTCTCAATCAAACCTGCTTTCTTGAGGTACGTCCGTGCCCAACCCACCCGACTCTTGAAAACCTCTTGCCTACCACTTGGTAAGAGCTGCTTCCGCTCATCGCTCGTCAACTCAAGCCTATCCGCAAGCGCCGGATAGGCGTCTCTCGCGGAGACTTCGGAGCGCTCATCGAGGAGCTTCAATAAAGGCAACATGCAGCTTTCATAGGTTGGGATGGGCATTTAATACGCCCCCTTCGTACGCTCGTTCAGCATTCGATTGCCTTTGCTATCGTGAACACGAAAATCAGCCAAACAATTCGTTTATCTTGCGCTGCCACTCGTCCTCAAAGATGATTTCGAACACCACTTTTTTCTCAGGGAACTCTAGTCCAAGTTCCGACCAACTCTTTTCCTCGGCAAGCTTATTGCAAAGATTGAAGACCTTTTGCTTGTACGCTGTATCCTCGTTCTTCAAATGAATCCCCTTCGTCTCCACCACGAACACTTTGTCATATTCCGCTGCATCTTTTGAATCAACTTCTGAAAAAACAAAATCGGGATAAATCCTATGCTTCCGCCACCCCTGGATTGCGTAGTCTTGTCGGGAAAGGTTCCGGTACCACCAGAGAAGCTTTCCCTGTTCCTCCAGGCACCAGGCTACGGCCTTTTCGGTGGAGTTGAAGTCATCTTCTGCTACAAAGTCAAAGAGGCTCGATTGGAGTGGTCTGCCGTCCTGGCAATTCAGGATATGAGCACCCTTACGTACCCCGATCCTGGAAGGTAGCCGATACCCAGCGTCATCTTTGAGCATAAGAAAACGCAGTTCCTTGCCACGGATCAATCCTTGGAAAATCTCCTGAGCCAGCCGGTCCCTTTCAGCCTCAGCTCGCTTGCGCAACTCCTCAACGATGAAGACAAGATTACTGGCAACTATCTCCGGGCCGAACCGCTTAAGTAGATGGTCCAGGACATCCTTGGCAATGGAATGAGCGACCCACGGATTCGGGATGGCGTCCAGGAGCTGCCTGGAAACAAACGCCAGATCCACAGTCAAACCGCCTCCCGTCAAGCGGGTAACGCCCTTCTGCCGGATGACTTCTTTCTCATCCTCGCTCAGTCCCACGGTTACATCGGCATCCGATCCCCGTCTACTCGAAAGCGGAAGTTTAAAGAGGGGGCTAAAGTCTATGGCGGACCAGTCCACGCGGCTTAGAATGTCGGCCTCGTAGCTGACTCTGCGCCAATTGCGACCATCTTTGGTCACGAAAATTGGCAAATAAATTCGGTCGGCAAATTTCTTGAACTTCTCCCGCAACCCCACCGTGCGCTGGGGCGACCCGCCTGCCTCGTCCATCCCATCTGCCGTGATGCGGCCATGCAGGTCGCCCAGACCCTCCCGCTCAAAACCTTCTTTGATGCTGTCTAAGAGCCCTTGCGCTTTCTGCTGAAAGCAGAAGACATAGCTTTCGTCCAGTTCCTTGACCTTGGTTTTTCTGGCTCCCGGCTGGCGGAGGATGCGCCCGATGAGTTGGGTCAGGCTATTCTTGGAGCCGGGGTTGGTGAGGATCGTCAGGACGTAGGCGAAGGCGCAGTCCCAACCCTCTTGGAGGGCCTGCTTGGTGATGATGTATCGGATGGAGCCGTCGCGGTCCAGGAGGTTTATCCCCTCGATGTCGTCTTTCTCGCTAGACTTAACAGCCACTTCTTCTGGCGGAATGCCGCAGACCTTAGTCAGATAATCTCGGACGTCCTCGGCGTGGATAAAACGCCCTCCTCGCTGATCCTTGCCAGTGCGTTCCACCTGGATTAGACAAATGGGTCGGATATGCTGCCCGGAATTGGCCTCGTATTCCCGCGCTTTCTTCTCCAAGGCGTTTCGTTTCTCAACGCTGGCGAGCATTGTGTTCTTCCAATCGGCGCTCGCTTTGTTGATGACGTGAAGGTCCAGCTTGATCATTTCCTCACGGGCCAGCTCCACGCCTTTGATGTCCATCAGGATATTGCTTCCCTCAACAGGAGTCGCGGAAAGCTCGACAATTATGGATGGATTGAACCCCCGCAGAGTGTCCTGAGCAGTCTCACTGTAAGCCTTGTGGCCCTCATCCAAAATGATGACGGGTGATAGCATCCGGAGAGCATTGCCGAGAGAGGTCTTAATTTGTCGGCCGTAAAACCCATCGAAACTCCCGAAGAAATCTAGGTTCGGATAGCGCTCCAGGATCTTTTTGTGTCCCTCAACATTATCCTCAGCCGGGAAAAAGGTCGTGAAGCCTCCACTGTCCTTGAAGACTTTAAGGGTCTCCTTGTTTTGGCGGGATGCCGAGGGAAGCATAAGCATCAAGACAACGAGATTTTGGGCGACGTCGAGCGGCGTGAAGCGATCGGTCTTCTCCAAGATGAGGGTTCTGCCGCCGCTTGCTATGTCCAGGTGTTGTCGGTAAGGATGGTCGCGGTCACGCAGACCCTGGAGCGTCTGGCGGTATATTTGAGTGGTCGGGACCACCCATAGTATTAAGCCGACTTGTTTCTTTCGGTAAATGGTGTTGATGAGGTCTATCGCCTTGACAGCAAGAAATGTTTTACCGCCACCAGTAGGAATCTTGAGGCAGAAAGTAGCAAGCGATTCCCCCGCGCCATTCTTGCGGGAATGATGCGCAGTCCGTACCACCTCCTCCCATGCCTTCAGTGGGAAATCGAGGGCCATCTCGGGGCCCAATTTTTCGATGGCCTGTTGATTCTTTGCTCGCCAGCGGTCGAGAGTTTCCAGATAGACTTTGATCTGTCTCAGAGCTGTCTGTTGGTATTCCTTGAGCTCCATGTTACTCAGCGAGCCTATAAATCTCGAAGGGGAGCTGGGCGAAGTCGATGTGAAGCTCCGCAAGCTGCTCTTGGTCAAGATACTTAGTCGGAGCGAAAACTAAGCGACGCTTCCCCTTGCTTGGTCCTAGAGCTCGCGCACGCTCCAGAGTCAGCGCGGTGTCCTTGAGGAACTGAATATCGGGCTTGTAGAGAAGATAGACGTCGTGTTCTTCTGATGAGCCGATGAAATGGCGCTTCTCGTCCACCTTGCGCTCGTTAAATTCCTGGCCTGTCGCCGTGTAGAAGATGTATCGGGCCAGATCAATATAGTTCGGAAGATCCTTGCCCTCCAGGATGCCATCCACTTCTATAGACTTGCCGAGTTCGAAGTAGCTAAAGGTGCCGCCGAGTCCCTTCTTTAAGGTCTCGTCGGAGGTTTGCGGGACTCCCTTGATTACCCGACTGACTCGCTCAGCTGTAATCTTGTCGGCATAATCTTCGCACTCAACGAGGATAAAACGACGATTGCCTCCATCAGCCTTGTTTAACGCAAGGACGGCTTGCGCCGTTGTTCCTGACCCGGCAAAAGAGTCGAGAACGATGTCGCAGCGGTCCGGCGCAACACAGGATTGAATCAAGGTCGATATTAATTGGCTTGGCTTTACGGTGTCAAAACCATGGTGGCTACCGAGAATCTCATTAAGCTCGCCCTTGCCTGATTCTGAAGTGCCAGACCAGTCAACATCCATGAAGCAGTAGAACGGATCATGCTCGGCACCTTCTTCGTCCTCGAAGTATCTACGAAAGGGTACGCCTTCCCTAAACTCGATATATTCGTCCCGCCAAAGCTGCCTAATCACATCCTCTCCAGCTTGCCATCTCTGGCCTTCGGGAGGAGTATAGCCCTCAAGCTCGAAGCACATCGTTTCCCTGCGGTTCGCCCCCCGGTTCGATTTGAGAATCGTTGCCACCCGGTATTTACGTCCCTTGAACGTGTGCGGATAAGACCTGACACCACCCGTCGATAGTGGCCTGAATTTCCCTTGCGAAGCAGTCTTCTCATAGACAAGGACGTATTCGGTTTCTCGTTGAGGCCGGTATTTTGCGTCACCAATGTTCACTGGCTTTACTCGAGCCTTCCAGGTGATGAGTCCGACGAAACGGCCTTCGTGAAAAGCCTCATCCATCAAGAATCGAAGATTTGCTAGCTCATCGTCCCCGATGCTCACGAAAATGAGCCCATCATCGCTGAGAAGGTCGCGCAGAATTTTAAGCCGTGGCATCATCATGCACAGCCATTTATCATGTCGCGTTAAATCCTCTCGGTCTACAACCTTTCCGAGCCATTCCTGCATCATCGGTGAGTTCACATTGTCGTTATAGACCCATTTTTCGTTGCCGGTGTTGTAGGGTGGATCGATATAGATGCACTTGACCTTGCCCGCGTAAGTCGGTAGGAGCGCCTTAAGGGCCTTTAGGTTATCGCCGTGAACGATGAGGTTGTCGTCCAAACGGACCTTATCGGTTAGGCTCTTGTCTTTCTTGGGAACGAGCTGATGGTAGGGGACCGTCAGGTGGTAATTCTGGACGAACGGTTTGCCTTTAAATGTTAACGTGGCCATGCGCTACTCTCGCTTTAACGATGCTTCGATGTCAGACGAGTCTTACCGGTCAGTCGCCCCAAGAGGTCTTCTAGCTGCTCTCGCTTATATAGGCGATACCGATTGATGGGATGACGTGTGCTCTTGAGCTTGCCTTTGCGATCCCAGCGTCGGAGGGTGATAGGTGTCACGCCAAGTAATGCGGCGGCGTCTTTGACGGTGAGGTAGTCCTTCAAGGATGGTGGGCGAACCTGTCTCAACATTACTCAAGATTATACCAAGAGCCCACTAGGCTGGCACTAAATTCCACAGAAATTCCACAGAAGCGAAAAGGGGCCCCTATTCGAGGCCCCTTTTCGCTGAACGTGTCGAACCCACCGCCACCATGTCAGGACACCCTGTTTGGTGTAGTGGGTCGACCTAATTGGCTCCCCGGGGCGGTCTTGGAGTCGAGATGAGACCGAGCCACCGGGGAACTGTCGGGCTCCACGACCTCGCGCTTGGCAAGGTCGATGCCGAGCCTGATGTTCTCGCCTGATAATTCGACTCGCCTGAGAACCTTGTAGACAAGTTCCCTACGCTTGTAGGGTTTCATCGAGTCGGAGAAGGCGGCCTCGAACTGCGCCACTAGCGTCCGGACGTCGTCTGGGCTGAGGGCGCGGTCGGTAATCTCTGATTCGCAGCCCCCGACCATGGCCAGCCGCGTTTCGAGCTCGCGGCGACGGGCCGCCAACTGATCAAGCGTCTCCTTCAGGAACACCCCTCCGCCGTTGGCTTCGCCGGCGTACTGGTCCAGCAGCCTCCCGGCCTTGCGGTTGACGTCCTGGAGCTCCTCCTGGTAGCTCCGGCGCTGGGCCGAGAGCTTGGGCAGCCGTTGTTGGAGCCGTGCGTTGAGGCGCTCGACGACCTTCGCCAGTAGGGGCGATTTGGACGCAACGTACCTCACCAGCTCGAGGATCGATCGCTCGACTTCCACCTCGGGCAGCTTGAAGCGGCAGGCGGCGTTGGCGCAGACGTAGTAGTAATACGCCTTCGTGCCGCGCTTGCCGTAGGCATTGCGTCCCTCCATGCGGGTGCCGCAGCGGCTGCAGTGCAGGAGGCCGCCGTTGAGCAGGTAGAAATGCTTCGTGGGGACAGCACCATTCCACTTGTGCTTGAGGTTGACCTGCATGAGCTTCTGGGCGGCTGTGAACTTCTCCGCCGGCACGATGGCCGTCCAGACGGCGTCCACCAGGCGGTAGCGCAGCTCCTCGGGCAGCTTGTCCTGGGGCTGGTGGCGGATCTTCTTGTTGATCTCTTTCCTCCCGATGTAGGCGTGGTTGGTGAGGATCTGCTGGACAGCGCTGTAGCAGAAGGGCTCCTCTGGATGAAGGACGCCGCGGCGGCCGGGGGACGAAGCCCGTCCCGTAGGACGGCATGGCCCGGGCGCGTAGCCCGGGCGCGCAGATCAGGGGGTATGCTGTGTACCGTCGAGCCTTGACCGCCTTGCTACGGTTGACCCTCCGCCTGGACGTGGCGATCAACCGCGTCTATCCGACCGACCTCAACCCCCTGTACTACACAGGCGGCCTGATGAACCTCTTCCTGTTCAT
>OBEQ010671818.1_pt1 | contig 11890 bp, 13 predicted proteins | sample 1670901 | NCBI WGS metagenome assembly OBEQ01 (sample SAMEA104232315, study PRJEB22302) | groundwater metagenome | biome: forest; feature: aquifer; material: groundwater | place: USA | collected 2011-08-07 | depth 5.4 m | reverse complement strand
GTAGTAGTTATTTTTTTAGTAAACTTTTATGTTGTATTTGTTTGAACAGGGGACAGAGTGGACAGGAGTTAAGATCTATTAAGTTGAAGCTATTCTACCATAATGCCAATCCCAACCTACTCCGTTATTGTATAGGGACAGAAACACAAACATTTCTAATACTAGCTTTAAAACTAGTTATTTCTTGTCTCAGCTGGTTGAGACAATTTTAATACTTTCGGACTAGAGTTATTTATTAAAAATGTCAATTAATTTGGACCTCCTGGAGTATTAACTTTATCATTGGAGTGAACATCACCCGAGGTAGTTTGTAGCCAAGGACCAATGCATTGGGACTTATAAATAAAACGGGTTGTCCTCGAAGTGCCATTATTCCCAGCATTATCGGCAGTATTAACGATTAAGCTATAAATATCACCATTGGCACTAGGTGGGTTGGTAACAAAAGAGGATGAGCAACTCCAAATTCCTGGACCACCACTGCAAGTGGTAGTAACATCTCTTATGGTTGATGGATTGGAGTTTACTTGAATACTAAGCAGAGCTTGTTTTAGACCTGAGGCCTCATTAGGTGACCCCCCAGGTATAGGATCGCTGGCATTGACAGAGAAAGTACTGGGCAAGGTAGTTGGATCGTAACAGGCCCCATCATTAATCCCAGTAATTCCACCATTGGGGCTAGAGGTGTCATATAAAAATTCCCAATTAGCAGAAGAAAGTGAGTCTGGGGTAGGATTAGGTGGGGAACCGGCATCAGTTATCATTACATACCAACTATACCGTTGGCCATTAACTAAAGGTAATGTTCGTCCATCAATGGTTAAGAGTTGGTTTAAAGTTGTATCAGCTATAGGTGGTGGAACAATAGATTGACCGGTTGTTAGATTAGTTAGAAAATAATGGGCTTGATAGAAAAGATGTCTAGCCCCACCTGGGCCATTATCCCTGGCATTTAAATTATAACGGCTAGCATTGCCAAAACCAGTTGGTGGACCTGCTGGGTTAATCGGAGGGCTAACAGACTTATCACAAATGTCGTGAATATCTCCAGAGGTTCCAACAGTTTGACAAATTAATGTTGGGTTAGCTGGTTTGGGTGGAGCAGGATTGCCAACTCGGAACATCCATGCTCCTGGAATTTGATTGGCTGGACAACCCCGGTCTGTGGGGTTACCAGATACACAAGTAGACACTGGTGGAGCACCGGTTTGGCACCAATGACAGCTGCAATTATTTTGTGCCTGCCAGTAGTGCCAGCCACTTGATAAACCAGTTAAAGTCTGGTTCAGATTATAACCAACTGGAAAATTAGCTCCAGGTCCGGATCCACAGGTAAAGTTATTAGTCCTACCGTTTATATATCCATCCTGGGTGCAATGGTCCGGATTAGTGGTATTGCTTGGGTCAATAAAAGCACTTGTTGGGCAACTTCCATACCACAGTTCAAATTGGCGGCCTGATCCACTGCAGGCACCTCGATTGGGATCTTCGTTGGTTTGCCAACTTAAAGTGACATCAGGAGGTAGGTTAATAGAGCCATTATTGGGTGTTCCGGTTATAATGCCCAAAGGATCGCACCTTGTTGGAGGCGGGGTATTACGACATTGCCCATTACTACAGCTTCCCGAGCTACAGCAAATTCCAGCACTAAGATCACAGCCTGCTCCTAAGCCTACTGATTGTGTACAGCCTCCACAACCATTGCCATTGTTACATAAATTATTAGCCGCGGGTGATGAATCACAGCCTGGGTTGCGTTGTCGACACTGTCCGCCGCTGCAAAAGTATCCTGAACAAGTGGAAATAGCACAATCAGGATCAGAGTTACAGGTATCAGATCCAGATCCGGAGACAATCACACATGAGTTTCCCGAACAAGCTTTATGTTGAGGACCAATACAATCAGGATCAGAGTTACAGGTATCAGATCCAGATCCAGGAACAATCACACATAAGGGTCCTGAACAGGCTTTATGTGTGGCACAACTACTGCAATCTGATGTACCACAATAACTAACAGTCTGACAAGATCCATTAACACAGGTCTGATGAGGATTGGAGTCTGGGCTTGAGCAAATAGGGCCATTGCAGCTTGTAAAACAATTTCCATTATTTAAATCACAAATTCCGACACCTCTTCCTAAATACTGTCCCTGGCTATTAAAGCAAGGTCCATTAGCTCCAGAGCAAAAAGGACAAAATCCCCCTGTTGCCACGCAGGTTGGGTCTCTTGCACAACCTGTAGAGCTGCCACAACTAGCTTCGGCTTGACAAACACGGTTAGGATCATTGCAAGGATTACCAGAGTTATTGGTAGCGCAATCATTAGGAATATCTCCTGAAGAACAAGCAGTAGTAAAGCAACCGCAAGCACAGTTAGAGAGGCCAGCTAGAGGACCAGTACCGCATTTGCAGCTGAACGCTTTAGCCGGAGCAACAGATATTAAATACAATCCTAGAACAAAAATAAGCGCTAAAATCTTAATGTACTTTACCCTATTAATTATGTTATTAAAATTCATAAATCTAATTTAACTTCAATGCGTTCCAGGATACAACATCAAAGAAATTATATGAGGTCTTTTTAGTAGAATAAATTATATTTATGGCTATACGCTGATTGGTTTGTTTGAGTAGATCTGATGTTTGTAAAGAGTCTTTAGCATTAGGATTAAGATTAGTCGGTATTTCAATTGTAAATGTATGGGATAGAGGACCGACGCCGGTAAGTGTCTTAAGAGTAAGCAAAATATAACTTCGGAAGAAAAATTGCTTCATCTCTACTTTTTCAACAGTTGCAGGGTAAAAATGAAATGTCATGGTCGAGTCTTGATTTAAAACAGACGAGTAGATAGAATCGTTTACTGGTACTGTCGTCTCAACTAGTCGATCAGCCGGTAGAAATGACAACTTATTATTACTTAATAATGTAATTAAAAAGATAACTGCAGCAAAAAATAATATTAAGAAAATAGATAGAAAATAGAATAAAAATGAAGTATGTTTTTGAGGTTCCACCTTCTCATTGTGGTTCAATCAGGATAAAATTTCAAGTTGTACCTACTAGTGAAAAAAAGTCATCGTTTGCCGTGACTTCACCTGTTTGGGGATCCATATACGGGCCTCCAATTCCATCAATACCCGCTAGAAGATACCAATTAAGTCTTTTTCTTTTGTCGTTAGCTATATTAGGATCAAGAGGTAGAAGGGCATTTATTGGATTAAAAACAAGATAAATATCCTGTGCTATTTTAGCTCCCTTATCATCTAGGGTATCAACCCTCCTTATTTTTATAAAATCATATGATTTATAAGTTGTTTGGTCATAGAAAGGGAACCAATCTCCTTTGTCATTGGCAAAATGGGGGTCAGCCAGATAAGAATCTAATTCAAATACATGCAAATTTGTCGGTACGGCTTGTTTTGCTGCCACTTTCTGGGCGTAAAACTCCATACCTTTTTGATAATCTTTGCCGGGAATTACCCTAACAGCAGGGGTAAGGGTGTCATAATCAACTGCTATAAAAGGATGGTCTTTTTCCCCTCCGAATTTCTCTATCAGATGGGGTCGATCCGGGGGAGTTATTGCTAATTTGGCAACTTCTGCTTCGCTGATTGGTTTTAAAGCCTGTAAAGGAACTATTGAATCGGATTTTAAAGCTACAACTCCTCCATAAATAGGTATAATAGTTCCGGCAAGATTATCAGATGTGTCTTCCTTAAGTAGTCGTAAAGCACCTCTTTCGAACCTGAACTCCATAAATGAACCAAAATCTTTAATAGAGACAGGTAAGCCAAAAAAATCAAAAGTATTTGGATCAGCTGCTATATAAGATTGGATTTCAGGAAATGATTCTAAAACTTGAGTTCTATCTACCACTATTTGGTCATATGTCATGCCTTTTTCTTGTGGGAAACTCTGGTTTGGAGGAATTTGATAAACCTTAAGAAGCCAATCATCCATACCCTTTTTCTTAGAAAGAGTATCCATAACATTGGCAAAAGTTATATTACCCTGTTCATCTATTTGCCAAATTACTTTTTCTGTCACTACATTTATTCTGCCTGCGTCGTCTTTAAATGGTTGAGCCATGATGTTTCCATAAACGTCAACCCCACCCTTATTTTGAAACTCTTTATTTATTCCAGCAGGCATGAAAAATCCTAAATTACCATCTTTGGAATACCAAGTCCCTTTATCAAGTGGAACGACCATGTAAGGATTTAATTCATTTAAGGTTTGAGCTACTGTGACCTCACTTACTGAATTTGTATTATTATCCAAGTTTGGTTGTTGCTGAGCGTCTATAAGGCTAGGTTGTAATATTATTCCAAGTAGACTTCCCGCAGTAGTCCAATTCAATGTAGTTGAATCTTTAACTTCGGGTAATCTGGGTGAGTGTGGTTTAATATCTTTAATACTTTGGGAAATATTACTGAGTCTTAAGTAGAGTTCTCGTAGATTACCAAATAATTTTTCATCCAAAGCTGTGACTAAAAGAGAAACTTCGGAGGGAATTGAAGCCCTTTCTTTATGCTCTAACCATTCAATTTTTTCTTTTTTAGTGCCCATAGGTTTTTATAAGCCTATAATATGTGATTTGTGTAAGTTTTGCAAGTGCCTAATTGTAAGAGAAATGAGTTTAAGGTATATAAGAAATACTAGTTACCAACATAGTGCCTCCTTGATAAGAGATGTTAATTAGTGCTCTTTTATTAAGTTGAATATCCGTGGGATTATTTATTTTAGTTTGTTTAGCAGAAGAGCTAGAAGAGAGAGTGGTAATATTTATCTTAGGGCTAAGCAGTAACCGAACCGAGTCTTTTTTATTAGGGGCCTCCACTAAGATCTGGTTTCCCTTAACCTGAGTAATATTACCAACTGCAGTAACTTCCATACTAGTAATAGTTGGGTTTTTAAGAAAATCTGCCAGTTGATCTGTATTGTTAGCAGATTGAGAGGGTGGTAAGCTATTTTTTGAGGTATTAACACTAGCAATTGCATAACCTAAGGAACCCGCTATTAAGGCTATTAAAAGAAGTGAGAGTACTAATCCAGAGGGTGTATTTCTAAGTCTTGAGCTTGAGTTAGGACTAATATTTTCCATGTAATATATTAATAATAGGAACAACCTTGGTAGAAAGTCAACCAAAACTCGTAATTAATGTATTTTATAAAACCTGCGTCACACCTTTAAATAACCCAAGTATTTCGCAATCATCCAAATAAATCGGTTGATATTGTGAATTTCTAGGTTCTAAACGGATCCGATTAGCCTCCTTATAAAAATACTTTAAAGTTACACCGCCCTTGTTATCCCGAGCAACCACTAAATCTCCGTTTTGGGCGGTATTTTGAGCTTCTACAATGACAATTTCGCCATTATAGATACCATCCTCGCTCATTGAATCACCTTTAACCTCTAAAGCAAAATATTGCCTGTTTGGTTTAGGGATTAATTTTTTAGGAACCTTGATGGTTTCATTCTCCTCAAAGGTTTCAATCGGTTGACCTGCTGCGACGCTTCCCTTAAGGGGTATCTCAACTACTGGTAGTTCCACTGAACCCTCATCCTCCTCAGTTAAAACAATACCCCTGTAGGCACCAGCGACTCTTCTTACATAACCTCTTTTTTCCAGAGCAGCCAGCGTTTCATGGACACTGGCTTTAGAGCTTAGCCTGACTGCCAATCCAATTTCGGAGATTGTTGGCGACTGATCGTTTTCTTCTAAATATTTTTTAAGGAATTCTAGAACCTCTTTTTGTTTGTTGCTGAGGACTTGACTAAACATAAGTTAGCATTATATACTGAACGAAATCCGAACGGTTATTGCTTATCTCAGTGTAACAAAAGAATAACACAATCGGCAATACTAGTTTTTAAACTAGCGGTGACCATAAGAGGCATCTTTCCAACACCGACTCAAACGCAAGAGTATACTAGCGATTGGAAAAGCAAGGGCGACAACGGAAACCTCAAAGATCTGAATGTCTTTTAAGGTAAGGTTTAGTCTAATCCGCAAGTAGGGTGTAAGTAAAAGATCTTAACCTAGCGGCTGCATGCATGGGGGTATAGTGACAGCATGCAAGAGATAGATCCAAGTGCTTGGCGAGAGATAACGCCATTTTAAAAAAGCACGCTGATTAACCCATATAAGGGGTTCTTCCGTATTCCTAAATCTCTGAATCAAACTATATCAGACTAAAGAAAAAAAGAAGATGGAGAAGAAAAATCCATACCAACAGGCAACCCAACCACTTATCAGAAAAGTGAGTAATGATAAAAAGATGAAACAATAAGGTTAGAGGAGTGTAGCAATTATATGGAGTTAATTAAGTATTAGAATAGGCTCAATTTAGTTTTTATAATTGGGAGCCTGAAAATTTTTTGTGCCTTCCAAGCCTGTCTTCTAAATAAACTTTCCAAAAATTTTGGCTGCCCAAAAACTTGATAAAACTTGATTTTTTAGCTTCAGCTTAAGTTGTACAACCTAAGAGCTGTACATGTACAAGTTTTAATAATTGTTGTACAACAATGCCATTTAGTACTACACCAGACTATATTACTATATTGACATGTAGTATTGTGTAGTGTTATCATGTATTTATGAGTGACCAAGTTCTTGCCCCGCTCAATAACCAAGAGGTTTTATTAAATGATCCTAAATCCAACGCTGACAGGGTGTTTGACCTGCTAGACGTAAGTGAGGGGACTAGGGTTGACTATAAGTACCGTATTGGGCTTTTTTTGGACTTTACCCAAAAAAATGGGTTAGGAGTAAACAGTTATCTGGAGTTTAAAAGGTATTTGGCAAGTAGGACTGATTTAAGTGTCTCAACCAAAAATAAGTATTTGGCAACAGCCAAAATATTTTTAAGAGAACTGAACAGGCAAGGGATAATACCGTCAGACATTACCCAAAACATCAAAACCTTTAGCCAGGATAAAAAACACAAACGGGATGGACTGACTGACATGGAGATTGCAGTTTTAGTTGAGCGGTTAAGGCAAATGCCGCATAGCCCAGTCAACACCCGTTTAAAAGCCATTTTAAGCCTCCTGATTTTACAAGGTCTTCGCCAAGTGGAGATTACTAGGCTGGATGTGCGTGATTTAGACCTTGTCAGTCAAACAGCCTTTGTCCAAGGTAAAGGTCGAGATGATAAAGAACCAATTGACCTTCATCCTGAGGCGGTTGCGGCTTTAAAGGAGTATTTAAAGGTCAATAAAAAAGCCAGTGGGCCACTTTTTACCTCTAGGAGTAATAACCACTTGAATCAACGTCTGACAATCAGAGCAGTAAGACTGATAGTTAAGCAAACTTTGAAAGAGTTGGGAATTGAAAAAACAGTTCATGGCTTTAGACATTTTTTTGTCACCACCCTTATTAAAACTTATAAAGGTGATCTGTTAGAAGTTGCCCAATACACCAGACACAAAGGTTTAGAGATGTTGCAGGTCTATAACGACTCGATTAAAAAGCAAGCAGATTTACCCCGTTTTTATAACGCTTTTAAGGATGTAAGTTTAACCAACAAATAGCCTTGAACTTCCCATAATCATAATTACAGGAAGTAGAAAGTTTTAAGGTAAAAAGATAGGAAAAAATAGGAAATAAAATAATGACTGACAAGAAGAAAAAAATCTTAAAATCAAAGATCACCTTAGCCTTATTAGATGAGTTAGGAAGGAAACCAACTGAGCAAGAGATTGAGCGGTTTTTCTTGGCCGCCAGGATACTTTATAAGGCAGTGTTAGGAACCCACTTTGAACGTAAGGAGCAGAAAAAGACGGGGCAGGTACCACTGTTTTAAAACCACTAGGTAAAACATAAGAAAATATAAGATTTTGAGCCTAGGAACTTAATAAAACTTAAGATTATGGACGATGATAAAAATCAAAAAATTCTACAGAATCAACAAAATAGTTTAATTGATAACCAACGGTTTTATACCACCGAAGAAGTTGCTAAAATCCTTCGGGTAGACCCTGAAAGTGTCAGACGCTATGTCAGAAGTGGTAAGTTAAGGGCTATTAAGCTGGGTGGTAAGTTTATTAGGATAGACGAAGCTGATTTAGAACGGTTTATTGAAACGATGAAAACAAGATAAAATAGGTGGATTTTGGTGGAAATAACATGGAAAATCATGGAAAAAGTTAACATTTTACGAACATTTGTGGAGCTTATTTGTACCTAAAAGGAACTAATCCTTAATGATTTCGGCAAAGTGGGTCAGACTGGTTTATTAAACAGCTATGGGAAGATATTACTGGGATAAAAAACAAGAAGCAGACAGCTTAAAAAAGGTTCAAATCTGGTGGTTAAAAAAATATGGTTACCTAGATGGCGGAATGCGATCAGGTGGAATTAAATGGACCAATAGCTGGTCTGATAAGGAATCAAGTATTGGCTTTTTGGTAAATATTGGTGATGGTGAGCGATACATCAGCTTTAGCTATACCCAAACTGCAACAGATGGAACCAAAAAAGATTTCTCTTATAAAATCCCCTTAACTGCTACAAGTTGTTACTTTGGTAATAAAAGATACTGGTTTATCTGCTCCCTGTCAGTCAATGGTAGATATTGTGGCAGACGGGTTGGTGTGCTTTATAAAGGTGGCGATTATTTTGGTTGCAGGCATTGTTACAACCTAACCTATGATTCCAGAAATAAAAGCAGGAATTCTAGTTTCTATCCAGCCATGGCCATGTTGGATGGCTTTGATAAGATCGAAAAGCTAGAAAATGAGATTAAAAGGAGATATTACGCAGGTAGACCAACTAAAAAACAACAGCGACTGGACAGGCTCCAAGATAGAATGATGCGATATGACTGGGCATTAAAACAATCTGGCCTTTTATAAGCTCCTCAATTTACTCACCTCTTCGGTATCTCATCAAATAATTCACAAAAAGTAAATTTTAAAATCATTTTTGAGCCGAGTTCCGATTATATCTATTATGGGTACCAACTATTTTGTGATTTAGCTAACGATGCAAAATCAGAAATTTTAGTATTGGTATTATTGATAAAATCCCAAACCCAAAGGTGTGGTAATGCTTGGTCATTCGGGCCGCCAACTTCTGCTCCTACATCGTAATAAATTTTATAACTTGGGGCAAAGTATATATCCTCTATATTTTCTTGTGTCGGATAATCAAGTGCTAGAACTGTCTCTTTTTCTGTTTTATTGAGTAAATCGATTACAATTAGCTTATCCGCTACAAATGTGTAGGTTTTAGTGTCAGTATGATATCTCTCAACTGCAATAAACCTACTATCTTTGGACCAGACGATGTTACTAAATCCTTCTCCTTGAGGGTTTATTAATTGGTAAAGAACTTTACCTGTTGGATCAATAACATCTAAAGGATTACTTTGACCAGCTGTACTGTTGGCTTGAATTGCTATTTTTGTACTATCAGGTGACCATAAAAACCAAGTACCATATGAGTTCGGAAAAATTAGCTTTGCTTGAGATCCGTCGGGATTAGACATAAATATATTTTTGTAATCTTTAATATATGCTAAATACTTGCCATCAGGTGAGTATTCGATATAAGGCATCCCATTAATATCAAACTTGCCATAGGTATCAAATTGCTTAACCGCTTTGGTAACTATATCTGCCTCATAAAAGTTATCAGTCGTATCAAGTTGACCATGACCTCGTATAATGAAATGCTTACTGTCAGGAAGCCACTGCTCAACTTGAAACAAACTATAGCCGGATTGATTATCTGAAGGCGCTGGAATAATTTTTTTATCAGAGCCATCTGTTTTGACAACTAGAGGAGTTGGGAGTCTCGTATTGAAAGCGATGTATTGCTTATCGGGCGAAAGCAGAAAGTTTTTAACATCCCCGTCATTAGGATTTGTTAACTGCTTTTCTTGACTTGTCGCAAGGTTATATGATTGCAGCTGACCACCTTGAATTAGATAAACTATTTTCTGATCGGGATTCAGATTAAAATCTGTCACATTGTTTGTAGTAGTTATTGGCTTTATATTACCAGTCTGCTCGTCATAGCTGTAAAGGTCTTTATTTTTGAGAAATAGCTGGGTTCCTAGCTGTTCATTAGGGTTTGCAATTGGGGTGGGATTAACAGAAACACTAGCTCCGTTGTATTGATAGTTAGTTGTTTCTTTAACTCCTATAACAGTTATACCTCCGGTTCCTCCTCCACACGGATTAGCAATGGTTCTATTTAGTAACGTTGGCTGTAAACCCAGTGGCCCACACTTCTGATAATAAAGATACCCTCCTGCTCCAATTAAAATGACAACAATAATTCCTATTAGCAGCAGAATTGGAGCAAAGCCTCTTTGATTCATTAACTTAACTATTTCATTTTTTCAGAAGTAAATCAAATATAAAAATTCGTGCTTTGGTACCGATAAGGTCTATTCTTGAAATTACTGAAAACTCAAATTAGTTTGGTTTAGAAATTTTTGCTGTTTTAAAATTAAGGGCAACGAGCGCTTGAGCTCTCACCAGTTAAATATGTTGTAAAGTATGTTATGTAATTCCAATCCTTACTTATCTTTGGATCATAGGAGTATTCTTTTTTGTCAAAAAATCCTAACCGGAATAATCTTTTTGGCTTACACCACCCATAAACTTTAGTTTCAGTAGTTGTTTGAAACACATCGTATTTTGTTGATACCCAACCAAGTTTTTTCAGCTCAGTATTATAAAAATCAAAAACATCTTGTTGGGTAGCTTGTGTACCTAATGCTACATGACAGCATGTTGCTGGTTCGATTCCTTCTATCCCTTGTTTTTTTTCTGTAGCACTACTATCAAGTTGTAATTGTGCTAGTTTAGGACCATCGAGTTTTTTCTCGTCTAATGTAAAAGCATTTGGCATATATAATTTACTAGCCTCTTCAACTTTCAGATCAGCTAGACTTGCAAAATCATCTAATACAGAAACAGAAGGGCTAGAAGAAACCGTGTTTGTATGGTTATCAGCAACGTAGGTAATAGAATTTGTCATAATAAGCCAGCCTAAAATAATAAAAATAGCCACAATTACAACTATGATTACTAAAAGAGTGTTCCCTTTTTGGTTGAGCATTAGTTCCACTATATCAGTTTTAAAGCTGAACTACATTTCCACCGTCAATAAGCAAATTTAGCCATAGTAAAACTAAAGATAGCTAAAACAGAAGCAACACCAATGAATAGTTTCTCGGGCGTGGATAAACTTTTCTGAGCTGATTTAGGTTGAGTAGATCGATAAACTCCTATACCTAAACCCAGGGTAAGAATTATGACTGACAAAATCAATAAAACAATAATCATTCCCAAGCCACCCGCAGCTGCACCAGCATCCTGATACGATCTAGTGGCCTTAGTAGAAGCATAGTAATTCCAAAAAAAGACTCCAAATAAATCTAAAATTATCAGAAATGTTTCTAGTAGGCTAAGGACGATTTTATTCACAAAATAAGCATATCACTATTGGAAACTATGCTAAATTTAATTAAACCTTGATCGGGAAGCAAAAAACCAAAAGAATGCTCCGATGAAAATAACATCTAAAATCATGGTCAATAAATTAGGTTGAGAACCTTGGATCATTTGATAAACAGTTAACCCAATTGATGTAAAAAGTGATAACCCAAAAAAATAAACTCCCCATCTTTTACCCATCAATAAACCAATACCTGTAACTGTTCCAAATAATAATGATAATGAATAAATTACTACCAGTAGTGGTTGCCCTAAATGTAGTATCAAAAGCAATGGGAATATACTTAAAATTACACCAATTAAGGTCAGCACTCCAATGGCCTTAGCATTTTTAACTGGATCTAGCATTATTTCCATTATCATCACTCAACGACCGAGTTGTCAATTAAGGCTAATCTTGACTTTGG
>OBEQ012649508.1_pt1 | contig 11891 bp, 10 predicted proteins | sample 1670901 | NCBI WGS metagenome assembly OBEQ01 (sample SAMEA104232315, study PRJEB22302) | groundwater metagenome | biome: forest; feature: aquifer; material: groundwater | place: USA | collected 2011-08-07 | depth 5.4 m | reverse complement strand
CTAGGAGGGAAAAAGATGCCGAACTTTCAAAAATGGGTGGCCAGATGCCACGAATGGAGGAGAAAATATCCGATGGTTCTTGAATCGTACAAAAAAGAAAAGCCCGTTAATTCTTATTTTTTTACCGATAAACTTTCCGAGGTATCGTCTCCCGGTGACACGGTGGTTATTGATACCAGCTCATGCTTCCATGTATCTTGCCAAACTTGGAAAATTAAAAAGGGGCAACGTTTAATAACAACAGGAGGAATCTCAACGATGGGATACTGGGTCGCGGGAATCGGTGCTTGTTTGGCTAGCGGCAAAAAAAGGACGATTATTATAACCGGCGATGGAAGTTTGCAAATGAATGTTCAAGAGTTTGCCACAATCAAACAAAATAAACTGCCTATAAAAGTGTTTGTTTTAAACAATAACGGCTATCTTTTAATAAGACATACTCAAAAAACGCATCTTGGGGAAAGATATATGGGGGAAAGTCCAAAAACTGGTCTCTGGTGCCCTAACCCCATGGAAATTGCCAAAGCTTATGAGATTCGCGGTTTTAATATAGATTCGGTGGACGGGATTGAAAAGAAATTAAAAGAAGTGTTGGATTTTCCGGGCCCCGCAATTTGTAACGTCGAGTCACCTCAGTGGCAACTTATAATGCCTAGAATTGCTTCAGAAAAACAAGCTGACGGCAGTTTCATTTCAAAGCCTTACGAGGACATGTTCCCCTTTTTAAGCCCTAAGGAGCTTGCCGCGAATTTGGATTTATCACTAGACTAGATAAGTAATGATCAAGAAACGAATTTTTTTAACAGGCGGCAGGGGTTTTATTGGCCGTAATGTAATTGAACAACTTGGTAGTAAGTATTCGTTTTATGCACCAGAGCATAAAGACCTCGACCTTTATGATTTTAGTGAGGTAGAAAAATTTTTCCACGAAAACGGCAAGTTTGATATTGTGATACACGGTGCAGTTCGCGGTGGGAATAGAAGAATCCCCAATAATGCCGAAATTTTAAACCTGAACTTGAGAATGTTTTTCAATATCGCAAGTTGCGCGAAATACTTTGACAAAATGATCTATTTTGGGTCCGGAGCGGAATTTGGTAAAGAGGAACCAATTAAACTCGTCAAAGAAATAGATTTTGGCGCCAAGGTTCCAAACGATGATTTCGGTTTTTATAAATATATTTGTGCAGCGTATATAGAAAACGCTGATAAAATTTTAAATTTAAGATTATTTTCCGTCTGGGGTAAATACGAAGATTATGCGGTGAGGTTTATTTCTAATGCAATTTGCAAAACACTTTTTGGGCTGCCTGTAACAATCCGCCAAAACGTTTATTTCGATTATCTTTACATCGACGATTTTATTAAAATATTGGATTTTTTCATTACAAATAAAACTCAGTATAAAAACTACAATGTGGGGCGAGGGACACCGATTGATCTTTTGTCGATTGCCAATAAAATTGGCGACATTTCCGGCGGGAAATCAAAAATTGTAATTGACAGCCCAGGGCTTGGTAATGAATATACTTGTAATAACCAGCGACTGCTTGCAGAAATTGGAAAATTTAAGTTTGGGGATTTTGAGGAAAATCTTAAAGAACTTTGTGACTGGTATAAAAAAGAAAAACCGAAACTTTCCCGAGAACTATTACTGGATGATTATTTTGAGAAATCAAAAACCAATTAGATTTTTGACAATAAATGGCGGTCTTTGTTTGACTTCATCATAAATTCTTGCAAGATATTCACCAATAACACCAAGGATCAAAAAAAGCATTCCGAAAAGGAAGCTGGTTAAGATTACTATTGTCGAAACACCCGGAGCTCCTCTTCCGAGCGTTATAAAAAGGGATATCTGGAGAATAATTACCAGAAAGGAAATCACAAAAAGAATAAACCCGAGAAGAGTTACCATCCTGAGAGGCACGTAGGAAAATGAAAAGATGCCGTTGGCAGCGACTCCTAAAACCGTAAGAAACCCTGCTTTTGATCTTCCAGAAAAACGGGCAGATCTTTCAAAAGGAATCCCTGTCTGTTTAAACCCGGTCCAAGCAACAACCCCCCGCAGATATTTATTGCGTTCGGGCATACTGTTTATCACCTGATAAACTTTTTTATCCATGAGGCGGAAATCGGAAACGTTTTCGGGGAAGATGTTACCAGTCGTTAGGTTTAGAATTTTGTAGAATAATACCGACGCAATTTGGCGTGTAAACGGGGCATCAGGCCGCTTTTTTACAATTCCATAGACAACGTCGAAACCTTTTTCCCATTTGCGCAGAAAATCTGAGATCATGGTAATTGGTTCTTGGAGATCGGCCATAGTTATGACAACCGCGTCGCCTTTGGCAAAGCTAAGCCCCGCCAAAATGCCGGGGTCAGCACTACCAAAATTCCTGGAAAGTTCAACTATTTTAAGCCTTTTATCTTTTTTATGAAGGGCCATTAACTTCTGGAGTGTTGAATCAAAAGACCCATGCTCAACCGCCACTATTTCAAAATCGTAGTTTGTCTCTTTTTTGAAAAGGGTTATTAACCGGCTGTAAATTTCGTCAACGTTTCCCTCTTCGTTGTAAAAAGGAATAACAATGGTAACTAGCTTTTTCACAGATTATGAATAACATATCAAAGGAAAACAATCAAGGAAATATGCTAATATTAGCCACAATGGACAACAAGCTCAAAGATTTAATCAAACAATACTACTTAAAAAACCATAGACGCGACGCTTTTATTGGCGGAGTAACGCCAGTTAAAATCTCCGGGCGCGTTTTCGATCAAAAAGAAATTGAAAAAGCAGTCGAGGCGTCTTTGGAATTCTGGTTGACGGAGGGACACTTTTCCGAAGAGTTTTGCAAAAAATTATCGCAGTTTTTGGGTGTGAAACTCGCAACCTTAACTAATTCAGGATCGAGTGCCAACTTAGCGGCATTCATGGCTCTGACCTCGAAGAAATTGGGGGGAAGACGAATCTTGCCTGGAGATGAAGTGATAACAGTCGCGGCAAGTTTTCCAACGACAATCAACCCGGCAATAGCTTATGGTGCCGTACCCGTTTTTTGCGACGTTGATCTGGCCACCGGTAACATAGCTGCGGACGAAATTGAGAAAGCAGTAAGCAAAAAAACAAAAGCAATAATTCTGGCACACACGCTTGGAAATCCATTCAACGTAAAAGAGGTCCTGAGGGTAGCGAAAAAATATAATCTTTGGGTGATTGAAGATTGTTGCGACGCACTGGGATCAACATATGACGGAAAATATGTTTCGACTTACGGGGATTTGGCGACATTCTCTTTTTATCCGGCCCATCAAATTACGATGGGTGAGGGCGGGGCCGTGGTAACCGACAACCCAGATTTGCATGTACTTGTAAATTCCTTTTGTGAGTGGGGTAGAGACTGTTGGTGTAGAACCGGTCAGGATAATCGTTGTGGAAGACGTTTTGGATTTAAATTGGGTAAACTCCCTTATGGGTTTGACCATAAGTACACTTATTCTCACATTGGCTACAATTTGAAAGCGACGGATATCCAGGCGGCAATTGGGGTAGCACAACTGGATAAATTGCCCGGGTTTATTAAAACCCGCAAAAAGAATCACGAGTTTTTATACAACAAACTTAAAAAGTACACCAAATTTTTTATACTGCCTAAATGGGAAAAAGAATCTTCGCCGTGCTGGTTCGGATTCATGATGGTTCTTCGCGACGGGTGTCCTTTTTCCAGACTAGAGGCAGTTCACTTTTTGCAGGAAAATAAAATTGAAACCAGAAGCTTGTTTGCCGGTAATCTTCTTCGACATCCGGCCTACGTTGACATTGAACATAGAATCGTTGGGAATTTAGAAAACAGTGACAAAATAATGAACGATGGTTTTTGGATTGGTGTTTATCCGGGTAACACTCCCGAAAAGTTAAATTATGTTGTTTCCAAATTTGAAGAATTTTTGGCTAAATATTAAAAGGGACAAAATCTTAGTCGGGATTCTGGCATTCGGGCTGATACTTCGAGGTCTTAATCCGACCTTCGGCTCTCCTTCTTTATACGTTTCTAACGATGAGGCCGTAGCGCATTTGGCCGCTTTAAATATGCTTGCTGCCAAAACGCCTGTTTCGATTGCTAACTATACTCCGCTTGGAGCGTATGTCCAGATTCCGTTTTTGGCGGCGAGTTACGGGGCCATGAGAATTTTCGGGAGTATCGGTAATCTTGGCGATTTCCGACTTTTTATTTTAACTCACGGAGGGTATTTTCTTTTCATTTCAAGACTGATGTCGGCTATGTTTGGAACACTGATGATATTGGTAATTTACAAATTAACAAGATTGCTTTTTGGCATCAAGAGTGTCGGGCTAATAGCGGCATTTTTTTGCGCCGTTTCTTTTAACTTAGTTCACATTTCCCATTTCGGGAGACCTTGGGCGGGGGCATTATTTTTCTTTTTACTGGCCTTTTATAAGACACTGAAAAATAAAACATTCTTTCCATATATTTTGACCGGACTCTCTTATGGTTTTCATCAAGTCGGTATTTTTGCTTTACCTTTTTTAATCTTTTTTTTAAAGAAGTCAACTTTAAAGAAAAATCTAGTCGGAATTTTTATTGCCGCAATTCTTGTTTTTATCTTTTCACTATTAACGCTCAAGGTCGGCATTATTAAGTCTATAGAAAACGAGCAGTCTTTCTTAAAACCTCATACTATCATCGTTGATTTTCTAGCAGAAAAATTAAATATAAACTCTTTTGTTTCCACTTTAAAATTAAATTCGGCGAAATATTATTTAGTGAACTTATTTTTTACGGATGGGATACTTTTGGTATTTGGAATTTGGGGAATGGTAAAGGCGGCTCGGAGTAAGACTAGCAGTAGAATATTAATTATTTATATTTTTTGCTATTTTTTGTTTGCGTCATTTTTCTTCTATCCCCTTTTAAGGTATTTACTGCCAGCCATAATGCTGTTGATCCCTTTTGCTGCTTTTGGAGTTTACTCTATTTTTAATAGAAGAACCTTTTTTATTATTCTTTTACTGGCCATCGCGAGCATTAATTCTTTGTGGTGGAATTGGTTGTATTTAAAGACACCAACTTTTATCCAGGCCGCTAGTTGGGTGAATAAGCATATTCCTGAATCTGTTCCCATCGCTTACAATGGCGGTAGATTTCAAGTTTTTGCGCCAAGTAAACCGGCGATTGCCCAAATGCAAAAATTTAGCCCTAAATCCTATAAAGAGCTACAGACGATTTTGCCAAATACTGAAATTGATAATGTGCGCAATATTGTTTACTTGGATAAGATTAAAGTTTCCGGAAAATTTGAACAAGTAAAAGAGGTTTGGCAAAATTATCAGGTTAAATATATGATTGATTATTACTTAGATCCTGTCGACAGCCTTATTGATTCTCATCCGGGAAATTTTTATTTAATTACGAGGTTCAATCCTGATATAAAAAATAGGATGACGGGGATTGCCGAACCGCTTTTTGATGCGACTTCTAATTTTGACAGTTTCGAGATTAGGAAAAATCTATCTATGTATTCATTAACTAGGATCGGTCCTTATTTTGATATTCTAGGAATTAAGGATTTGTCGCAAAAATAAAATTCGTTTTTCCGCTTGGCAGTTTAGTCTCCCCAATTTTACTTATATCTTTTGGGAATTCGCTCGGATAGCCAACAAATAGGGTGCCTTTAAGATATTGATCTGTGGACCAGTTGATTGGGCGGAATTCAATATTGCCAATTTGATTATAAATTTGCCTGTAAGAAGGCGGCTCATTTGTCCAACCGGCAGCTTTTGCCTGAAGTATTTTGGGGTCAATCTTGTTGTAAAAAAGGAAGTAGACGGGTGGTACCAGTTTGGGGCTTGCCCAGGTGAAGACTACTTTATCGTACTTTGACTTTTCGGCGTTCACTTTTGGAACAGTCTCCCTCACCGTAGAAAACCAAGCGCTATTATCTACCTCAGAAGTAAATTCGAGCGGTGAATGGAAGAAATACTGATGCATGAATAAATAAACATTAAACGCATATATTAACGACAAGATGATTAATATTGATTTATGAGTGTAGCTTTTCCAAGAAAGATCTAATACTTTCGATAGGCCAAGGGCAGAAATTATTTGAACAGCAATGATAAAGAGCAAGGCCCTATGGGGAAAAGGAGAACCCAGAGTAATAACGGCAGGCAATGGGCCAATGAGGAGAAGGCTTAATATTAAAAAATCCGTTTTTTCTCTACTCTTAACCAATTTATAAATTCCAAATAGAAATAGGGGTGCTTCTAGAATATAAAATAGGCCCACGTAATTGACGTAAAAGTAACGTGCGTTTTGGGCATTAATGAACATGTAATCAAAATTAAAATAATCTACGTAGTTATTCAGCAGTCCACTTAGGTAGATTAAGCGCCGGTTATGAACAAGGTTTGAAAATGGAATATTGTATTTTTGGTCATAAGTGCTCTCGGAAATTGAAAGCGGCAAAGTAATATCAGTGCTGAAAAGAGATATGGCAGTAAAACGGCTTCTTATCTTTGGACTGGCGTAATTATAAATGACGGGGAAGGTGATAAGTATTAGTGCAAAAAGCGAGATGAAAGTTACTTTCAGATTTTTGATGAAAACATCTTTATAAAGAACGGCAAAAATAATGAGGATCAATGGCAAATAAATTATTGAAGCATAATAAACATAGACAGTTATACCAAGAGCGATGAAAGCCAAGGGTAAGAATTTGATATTTTTTTTGATGCCCAGCAGAAGAAGTATTAAAAATATCAAATAGAAGAAGACAAAGTCTATGTACTGTATCATTGCCCGCGAAATGGAAATGTTCCCAGGTGGAATGACTGTCATGAAAGAAACTATGTATGGTAATTTTCTGTTTTCAGGGAAGAGGAGCGCGGCGAGGAAGAAAAATAGAATTGGGGTCAAGGAACCAATAATAGCGGGCGCGAGTCTTACAGAAAAATCGGAAAGACCAAAAAAGTAGATAGCCGGAACTGAAGAATAGATGGGAATGCCCGGTTTATAATCATCCAGTGACTGAAAGAATATGGGAAAATTTCGGCCATAAACATCTTTGCCGGTTTTTGAAATTGAATAAGCATTGTAGCCAATATCAGCTTCATCCGTTGCAAGACCGTTTGGCACTAAGCCGAGCTTGTAAATTCGCAATGAGAAACTAATAACAATTAGTGCAAGCAGAAATATTAGTTTGAAATTTAAGGTCCGAGGCATTTATTGGTACTAGCTGATACATGATATCAAAGCCTGTCTCTAGCATCCAGTATCTCTTTAAGGGTAAGATTAACAAATTGCTTTGGCATGAAAAAACAAAATAAAGAAGCAGAGAAAAGATTTTTTGATCGTTTTGACAGAGCGGGTGGTTACGATGTTTTCGATGACGCGGGCTATTACAAGATGATATCGTGGATGACTGATCTTATCCCACCGCGGAAAAATAAGATCATTTTTGATATGGGTTGTGGAAGCGGGGCATTCACCGGTTACTTAGATCGAGCATATCCTAGCTGCAAGATTGTGGGGGTTGATATATCGGGAGGGTGCATCAAAAGAGCAAAAAAGGATTTTCCTAAAATTGATTTTATGGTTGGTGACATAGAAAATTTAAAAATTAAATCTTCATCAGTGGATGTTGCCTGTTATTCAGGTATACTACACCATTTCCCCAGTTTCGAACGGGTTGCAAAAGAAGCCCATCGAATTTTAAAACCCGGAGGAACTTTCTTTTCTTACGACCCTCATTATTTTAATCCGGCGTTTTGGCTTTATCGGGCCAAATCATCTCCTTTTCGTTCATCCGTAGGGATAACATCTAACGAAAGACTATTGACGGCAAAAGAGGTCGACGAGACTTTCTCAAAAGCGGGATTTGTGACTCGCGCCCAGATTAAATCTGGAGTTCCTTTTTGCTATGTAGAAGGAAAAACCAAGCCTTTACTTAAAGTTTATAACATTTGCGACAGCCTTTTGGGAGCGACTCCGTTTTCCCAGCTTATCGGTGCATGGGTAATTGGTTATGGGATTAAGAAATGACAAAGGGTTTAGTGAGTATCATTCTTCCTGTCTACAACGAGGGCGAAAATATTACTCAGCAAATTACGGAAATTGAAAAAATAGTAAAGATAAAACACGAAGTGATAATTGTTTACGATTTTTACGAGGACAATACAGTTGACCCTGTACGTAAACTCCAAAAAAGATACAAATCTTTAATTTTGGTCAAAAACATTTTCGGCCCGGGGCTTATCAATGCTGTCAAGACGGGTTTTGCCAAGGCAAAGGGTGGGGTGATGGTAGTAATGCCGGCTGATTTGGCTGATAACCCCAATACTGTAAATCTCATGTATAGAAAGATTAATAAGGGATTTGATATTGTTTGTGCAACAAGATATGCCAAGGGTGGCCGAAAAGTTGGTGGGGGAATTTTAAAAACAACCCTGTCGAGATTTGCCGGACTTCTGACTCCCCTACTTTTGGGAATACCAACTACAGATATAGCTAATGGTTTTAAAATGTACAGAAGGCAAGTCTTAGAAAAAATTAAAATCGAATCGACGGGCGGATGGGAGTTTTCAATGGAGATTGTTATTAAGGCTAAGACCCTGGGCTTTACCGTTTGTGATGTACCGACCGTTTGGAGCAATAGAACTTTGGGGAAATCAAAATTTAAACTTTTAAAGTGGCTACCTAAATACCTCTATTGGTATTTTTGGGGTATTGGCAGACGGTTAAATATCAATTGGTGATGCTGGAGTTTTTTCAATCTGCTTTTTAAAAATAGTGATACTCTTATCAAGAGTATGAAGAGTATTTTTACCAAACTCTTTTTCAAATTTGGCGATATCTAGCCAACAAAATTTAGCGCGAGGAGCGGGTTTATCCTTAAAAAATTCATCAAATCTTTCACTTATGATTAAGCCTTTATCGAACTTGAATGCTTTAGCAATTTTTTCGACAAATTCAAAATTGGTCGTGTAGTCGGTTGCCGCAACATGATAAACACCACTGGCTTTCTTTTGGAGTATTTTATCGATTGAATGAACCAAATCATCGACAAGGGTGGGGTTAATGATTTGGTCTTTGAGGGCAATAAATTTCTCGCCGTTTTTAAGCGATTCATAAGCAAGCCTGGCAAAATCTTTCTTGTGGGGGAAAGATGATGAGTAGAGCATAATAGTTCTAATGACGGAATTTTTTGGCGATGCTTCTAAAATGGCCTCCTCGCCGGCCAGCTTACTTTTTCCGTAGACGGAGATAGGCTTTGTTTTATCAGTTTCCCTGTATGGCTTTTGGGTCTTTTTACCATCAAAAACGGCATCTGTTGAAATGTAATGCACGGGAATCCCAAGCGGTGCGGCTCTTTGGGCAATCGTTTTGGCGGCAATAAAATTTAGGGCATAAGCCTCTTTTGGATGGAGCTGGCAATAGTCTACTTTTGTAAGCCCGGCAGCATAGACGATCTGATCGGGCATTGTTTCATCAATGTTTTTTTCGACTTCTTTAAGCTTGCTTAAATTCAGGTGCGAGTGGGGGGGGGCAATAATTTTATATTTTTCGCTTAGTAGATCCTTAATTCTGGAACCCAGAAGGCCGGTGATTCCATAAACTAATATTTTTTGCTTCCTGCTGCTTGTGGTTTTGCCTTTTGACATATTTGTAAATATACATGAAAATAGCATCCAGTGTAAAACATATCTGGCGCAAAAAATGGCAAAAAAATACTTAGTTACTGGCGGTACGGGGTTCATAGGACGGAGCTTGACGAGATTTTTAGTGGGCGCCGGATACAATGTCAGAGTTTTAGATAATGGGCTACGAGGCGATATTTCAGGCCTTGGTGATATCAGACGGGAATTTGAATTTATTAAAGGTGACATAAGAGATCCACGAATTGTGAGGAAGGCTTGCAGGGGCATAGATTCTGTAATCCATCTGGCGGCGATAAACGGGACTAAATTTTTCTACCTAAAACCGGAAGAAGTTTTGGATGTTTCGGTGCGGGGGATGATAAATGTTATCGATTCATGTCTTTGGCATGGGGTAGAGGAACTATTTTTCGCATCGAGTTCCGAAGTCTATCACAATCCGACAAAAGTGCCTACTCCTGAGGAAGTCGAAATGGTAATTCCGGATGGAGCAAACCCCAGATATTCTTACGCTGGCGGTAAAATTATCAGTGAACTTCTGGTGACAAATTATGGAAGGAAGTTTTTTAAAAGGGCAGTAATTTTTAGACCACACAATGTGTATGGTCCCCAAATGGGCTGGGAGCACGTGATACCGCAGTTTATTTTAAGACTGAGAAAGCTCAGTACGAAGAAAGAAAATCCATTAAGGTTCCCAATTCAAGGGAAAGGGAATGAAACTAGGTCTTTTGTTTATATTGACGATTTTGTGAGAGGCTTTGGTATTTTGCTTTCAAAGGGCAAACATTTGGAAGTTTATAATATCGGAACTCGCGAGGAAGTCCCGATAAAAATGGTGGCTCAAGAAGTAGCGTGCTTTTTCAACAGGAAAATAGTTATTGTTCCCGGTAAGTTGGCGGAAGGCGGGACACCGAGAAGGTTACCGGACATTTCAAAGATATCCAAATTGGGATACAAGCCCGAGATGGCTCTAGCGGAAGGAATCCAAATTACTGCCAAATGGTATAATGAAAATGCCCACAGAATTCCCGTAACAGAACTGCCCTAAATAATGAAGAAAAAAGCAAAGCTTGCATTTGGAACTGGCTCGAGTGTCGTCGTTGATGCATGCCAGATTTGTGATTTTGGCAAACTAGAACCAATACTTTTTTTGGGCTATCTCCCACCGGTTAACACGATGCCGAGGATCGGCACAAGACCTACCGAAGAGCCGAGTTACCCTGCCCAATGGCTTTATTGCCCACGATGCCACTTGGTGCAGCTTGGGCTTATCGTCGACCCGAAAATTTTGTTTGCACCCGACTATCCTTACACGAGTGGCACTACCCGAGTTTTGCGAGAAAATTTCGCAGAGCTCTACCGTGAATGCAAGCGACTGATTGATTTTGGAGCTAATGATTTGGTAATTGATATCGGCTCCAATGATGGAACTCTTCTTAGTAACTTTGTCAAAAATCATAGGGTTTTGGGAATAGAACCGACAGACGTTGGCAAAACAGCGATTAAAAATGGTATCGATACTTACATTGCTTTTTTTAACAACAAGACCACAAAGAGGGTCCTTAAGGAGAAAGGCAAAGCAAAAATAGTCACGGCTGCAAACGTTTTTGCCCACATGGAAAATATTCATGAAATTTTGGATGGCATTACTCGCCTTTTGACAGATGACGGAGTTTTCATTTCAGAGTCTCATTACCTTTATTCACTGATAAAAACTTTGCAATATGACACAATTTACCACGAACACCTCAGGTACTATTCCTTACATAGTTTGAAATATTTACTTGAAATGCACGGCTTGGAGGTTTTTCATGCTAAAAAGATTCCTTCCCACGGAGGATCGATTAGGGTTTACGCGGCGAGGAAAGGCAAATATAGGGTTTTGCCAAGCGTTGCCAAGATGCTTGCGATGGAAAAACCGACTGTGACTAGTAAGAAAAGTCTCCTGGCGTTTCGTAACCAAGTGGTTCTCTCAAAATTAAAACTCTACGATCTACTTTTAGATATCAAGAAGAAGGGCAAGACAATTTATGGGATTGGTGCTCCATCAAGAGGCAGCACGCTCGTTAACTATGTTGGCATAGATGACGGAATACTTGATGCGGTAATGGAAATTCGCGGTTCTAATAAAATCGGTAAATACTTGCCAGGTACCGTAATTCCTGTTCTAGAAGAATCGGCCCTTTATAAAAACCAGCCGGAATATGCATTT
>OBEQ011469095.1_pt1 | contig 11893 bp, 17 predicted proteins | sample 1670901 | NCBI WGS metagenome assembly OBEQ01 (sample SAMEA104232315, study PRJEB22302) | groundwater metagenome | biome: forest; feature: aquifer; material: groundwater | place: USA | collected 2011-08-07 | depth 5.4 m | reverse complement strand
TCAACCGCCGGCGTCGTGCCGATGATGAAGCGCTGTGGCGAAGAAATCGGCACGAATCTCGCGGTATCCCTGCATGCTGTGCGCGATGAAATCCGTGACGAAATCGTGCCGCTGAACCGCAAATATCCCATCGCCGAATTACTGGCCGCCTGCCGCGCCTATCCGGGCGCATCCAATGCGCGGCGCATCACCTTTGAATATGTCATGCTGAAAGGCGTCAATGACAGTCTGGCGGACGCGCGCGAACTGGTGCGCATCATTGCGGGCATTCCGGCCAAGATCAACCTGATCCCGTTCAATCCCTGGCCAGGCGCGCCCTATGAATGCAGCGGCTGGCCGCAGATCGAGGCCTTTGCCGAAATCGTCAACCGCGCCGGCTACGCCAGCCCGGTGCGCACGCCCCGCGGCCGCGACATCATGGCCGCCTGCGGCCAGCTGAAAAGCGCCAGCGAACGGGCGCGCAAAGGCGGCGCGCCCGCTGAACGCGCTTAGACTGTTAGAGCGTTTCATTATTTGACGGAAGCGTACCCGGCATTTTCAGAATAGTTTGCGCATTCGTCTGACTTTATCGTGCTGACGAGGTGTCCGGCATGGCGCCATGTGTCTTCCACAGTCCTTTTTTGCGCCGTTCGCATCCAGTGTTTTATTTTTGAGAATGTCTGCTCGACACGCCGCGCAAGCGCTGGCGCTGCGGGTGGGGTTGAGGTCTGCGAGTATGGCGGCAGGAACCAAAGCCGCACGCCAGCCGCCCCGATCCACTTCGCGCACAGCGCTGGATTTATGGCTGCCAAGATTGTCCATTACAACGATATCGCCAGGCTTGAGGGTTGGAGCCAGTTACCGATCCACATAGGCGCGGAAGCATTCGCCGTTGACCGGGCCATCAAAAACGCATGGCGCGGTGAGCCCGCCGCAGCGCAGGGCTGCGAGAAAAGTCATTGTCCGCCTTTCTGGGTGTCCGTGGAAATGGGGTTACCTCAAAGCGTCCCCTTTAATCCGCGGAGAGAGGTGATTCAATCTGATCAGAAAACAATCTAATGCGCGGCTATCCCGGCGTGTAACTTGACGCCCAGGGCAGACATGACCTTGAGAATGGTTGCAAAACTCGGATTGCCTTCCCCGGATAGGGCCTTGTACAGGCTTTCGCGTCCAAGGCCGGTGTCGCGGGCCAGTTGCGTCATACCTTTCGCGCGGGCAACGACGCCCAGTGCATGGGCGATGAAAGCCGCATCGTCGCCCGCCTCAGCGAGACAGGCATCCAGATAAGCCACAACATCCTCGTCAGTTTTCAGATGCCTGGCCGAATCCCAGCGGGAAAGTTTAATCTTGCTCATGATCATTCCTCCTTAAGTTCCCGCGCCAGTTCCAAAGCGGTTTTGATGTCACTGGATTGTGTGCTTTTGTCACCGCCTGCCAACAGGATCACCACTTCAATATCGCGCTGTGCGAAATACACCCGGTAGCCTGGTCCGAAATGTATCCGCATTTCCGAAACGCCCTCCCCCACGGGCTGGCATTCGCCGAAGTTACCCATCTCGGCCCGGTCAATTCTGGCCTGAATGCGAAGCTTGCCAGTGCGGTCGGCCAGCTTGGCGAACCAGTTATCGAACCGTTCCGTCGTGTGTATGATCTTCACGAGTAAAGTGTATAATTTAGGATACGAATTGTCAAGCCCGCCAGCCCGCGCAACATCGCCTTTCGCCTCCCCCTTGCTTCGCTTTCAGCTTCCCCCGTCGCCTTCGGCTATGGGGGACAATGATGGGGGTTGAGATTTTTAGAGGCTTATTAAAGGGAAGCGTCCCCTTTAATCCCAACCTCTCACAGATCATAGTGATATGCATGAAAAAGGGCTGAAAAAGAAAAAAGAAAAAGAAAAAGAAAACGGGGGCGTCTCAGTCAGACCCCTTTTCTACTTTTCTATTGCGGCGCATAAACACTTGTATTTATAAACGTAAGTGTTTATGTTCTGGTTTGTGATGGAACTGGATTGACGCTATGAAGTACAGCGAGTTCAAGCGGTGGCTGGAAAGACAGGGTGCGAAATTTACGTCCGGCAAAGGTAGTCATCTGCATGTCGAACTTAACGGCAGGCGCTCAATATTTCCGTTCCACGGTGCGAAGGAAATTCCCAAGCCGCTTGCAACCGCCATCAAGAAAGACCTTGGTTTGAAATAAGGAGGCAATGATGTTCTGCTATCCCGCAACCTTTGAAAAAGACCCGGAAACTGGCGCGGTGCTGGTGGGCTTCCCGGATATTCCTTTTTGCCATTCGGCGGGCGGCGATGAAGACGAAGCCCTGCTTAACGCGGTGGATGCCCTGATTACCGCCTTCGAGTCGTTCGAGGAACGGCGCGAGCCGATTCCCGCGCCTTCCGTGGCTGGACCTGGTCAGCCGGTGGTGTGGCTGCCGGTGCTGGTGGCCAGCAAGGCGCTGCTCTACAACGCCATGCTGGCGTCTGGCCAACGCAAGGCTGATCTGGCGCGTGCGCTGAATGTGTCTCCGCCCTTGGTGGATCGCCTTATTTCAATGCGCCACAAGAGCCGTATCGACCAGATCGAAACCGCATTGGCCGTTCTGGGCAAGCGCCTTGCGGTGGAGGCGGTGACGTAAACAAGCAGCAGGAAAAGGGGTTACCTCAACCTGACCCCATTTCCGACCCCATTTCCGCGAAAGACCTAAGGAAGACCTAAGGAAGACCTAAGGGGTCCTGGTGCGGGGAAAAGCCCCGGGGGTTTTGAGAGGTTCAGGCTTTGCGGCCATAATGGCGGAAAAGCGTAACGTCTTCTTTATCCAGCCCCCTTGTGAAAAAATACAAAATCGTGTTATAGTATATTCCTAAATTAGGATGCAGGAGACCCCATGACAGTCGCCGCCCCCCTACCTAGCGTCAAGATTATTGGCGCAAACGGACAAATTTCGCTTGGCAAGCAGTTCGCTGGCCGGCAAGTGCTGGTGGAAGAACAGGAGCCTGGTGTCTGGCTGATACGCACCGCCACGGTCATCCCTGATAATGAGCGCTGGCTGCACCAGCCGGAAGCCACGGCAGATCTGCAAAATGCGCTTGACTGGGCGCAAGCCAACCCGGCTACCGATTCCAGTCTTGGCTCTGTGCTGGAGCAACTGAATGAGCAAGGCTGACCAGGACGCTCTGGTACGGCTTGACCTCAATAACCCGGTGTTCCAGGAAAATCTGCTGAGTCTGCAAAAGCCGGAACGGCATGCAGCGCCAGAGACGCTTAATAAGCTGCGGCGGATGACCTGGAATCAGGTCTATCGCGACAGCGGCCTGAAATGGGAGAAGATCGTCAGCGTCAAACCCCCGGCGGGCGTCAGCGCCATCTACTCTTTACGCATCACACAGGCGCGGCGGGCAACGGCCTTTCGCGATGGCAGTTTCATTCGCTTGCTGACTATTGCGCCAGATCACGACCGCGCCTATGGCAAGAAGTAGCCCTTCCATGCCGCGCGATAACGAAGAAAAGAACGCCCAACAAAAACCCCCGGGCGACGCCCGGGGCTTTGAGAGAGCTTATTACGACCCGAAAAAGGGTAGCGTCCCCTTTAATCGGAATCTTGGGAGGGCTATAGCAGCTTGACCAGTGCGGCGACGATGCCGACGGCGCCTACTATCAGCGCGCCCAGCTTAATTGTCATTCGTTGTTCAAGCTGGACCATTTGGGTGTCAAAATATTCTCTGGTGAGCAGATCACGTCCGGCAAGGTCAAACACCTCGGCCAGCGCTTCGGCTTCGGCCTCTGCATGGGCAGACGCCACCCCCGCCGACTTGAGGCGGTTGGCGAATTTGAGGGTGTCGAAAGTTATGGTTGTCATGGGCGCACCTTACTATAATTGGCGTTAGTAGAATAGCCCCCAATCCAACAAAAACCCCGGGCCAAAGTCCGGGATTTTTGAGAGAATTTCTGCCAACCAAAAAGGGAAGCGTCCCCTTTGTTAATCTTCTGCGTTCCCTCCTCCGTCATATGAAGATGGGGGTTGAGATTTTTAGATGCTTATAAAAGGGAAGCCTCCCCTTTGACCCCTTTTTCTCCCTTTATGGAAAAAAGGCTTTGAGGACAAGCGCGACAATACCGCCAATCATCATGCCCATCATCCATTTGAGGACGAACAGATCACGCTGTATTGGCACAATTTGCTCACGTTCCAGCTTGGCGATATCCGATCTTACGTCCCGGATATCCTCTTTGGTCGCAAGTTGTATTTGCATGGCTTCGGAAAGCGCAGAAACAAGCACTTCAGCTTGCGCTTTGGCCTGCCGGCTCGGACACACCGGCGGCGCGCAGCTTCTCTACGAATTTAAGGGTGTCGAAGGTGACTGTGGTCATGCGGGTATCTTACTCTAGTTGGCCTTAAGATAATAGCTTTGAAGTTAGGTGAAAACGGGGGCGCCTCAGACCTTTTCTGAATGATGGGGGTTGAGATTTTTAGAGGCTTATTAAAGGGAAGCGTCCCCTTTGTTAATCTTCTGCGTTCCCTCCTCCGTCAATTGCGAGCGACCCGCTGCGCCAGCGCCTGCGCGGCGAGAGCGAAGCAATCCAGAGGCCGGGAAAGCCTGTGCCGGGGTGCTCTGGATTGCCACGCGGCTGCGCCGCTCGCAGGAGAAGATGGCTGAAAAACTGTCATATCAAGACCTGACCCCATTTCCGCTTTGTGACCCCATTTCCGCTTTGGTCATATCAAGACCTGACCCCATTTCCGCTTCGGGGAAGCCCTGGAAAAGGGAAGCGTCCCCTTTATCTATGTCGGCGGACAAAGAAAAACCCCCGGGAACCTGGCTACGCCGAAGCGGCCAGCTACGCCCGCGCCATCGCGGGGCGAGAGAGATTAGACCGCCAGACGCCCGTCTTCGGTATCGAGACGGTCAAGGATTGCCAGCGCCTCTGGCACATTGCCGGTCGCGGCCAGGGTTCGAAAGTGGTTTTCAGTATCCCACGCCGCAAGCGCCTGTGCACTTAATTCTTCCACAAGTTTATTCATACTTATCCCCCGGCTGCGAGCCAGAGATTTGAGCCGCGCCGCGGTGTCATCGGGTAACCGGATTGTCAGGGTGCTCATTGCCATTCCTCCAGACATTGCGCGGGTGTCAGTATTTGCAGATTTCCTAGCCGCAATTCGCCCCGCCGTAAATCCCGTACGTTGTGCGTTATAATCGCTGCAGCACTTCCCGCCAGCGCAAGCTCGATCAAATGATTGTCCGCCTCGTCGGGCAGGTTTGGACGCCAGCCATAATACACCGCGACCCAGCGGCCTTGACTTGCCAGCGCCGCCAGCACCCGCAATCGTTCGGCAGGCGTGGTGGATTCACCCCAGACAGGCCGCCCAAGCACATCCTGATATTCAAGCCACAATGCATTGCCGAACAGGGGTAGAAAATTACCCGTCAACGCCTTTCGCAACACCTCTCTGGATGCGCCGCCAGCGGACCGCAGGCCGGAAACAAAAACATTGGTGTCGATAACAACAGGCAACATACCTGACAGCATATACGCCATCAATCGAGTTGGCAAGATGGACAACGAAAGCGCCCCGCAACATCCCCCTTCGCTAAAGCTTCCCCCGCTGCCGAGGCTTCGGCGGACAGATGTCGGCGGACATGTCGGCGGACAAAGAAAAACCCCCGGACCGAAGCCCGGGGGTTTTGAGAATGTGACAGCCGCGCGCCAGGCAGTTACAGCAGCTTGACCAGCGTGGCGACGATGCCGACCGCACCCACCATCAGAGCACCCAGCTTGATGGTCATGCGCTGTTCCAGCTGGGTAAGCTGGGTGTCAAAATATTCCTTGGTGACCAGATCACGTCCGGCAAGGTCAAATACCTCGGCCAGCGCCTCGGCTTCGGCCTCCGCGTGCGCGGACGAAACCCCAGCCGACTTGAGCCGGTTGGCAAATTTGAGGGTATCGAAAGTTATGGTCGCCATGGACTGACCCTATACTAATTTCACCTGCTGGAAAACCCCCCGCGCAACGTGCCCCTAGACCATGTCCAGCTCAGATGGAATCGCCGTGGAGTTTTTTATATTGCCGTGAAAATCGCCGGGTTTGCCGGACTGTCCAGTTCATCCCCGGCTGCGGGGCGCGAAAGGCTGCGACTGCTCCCGAGGTTCGGCCAGCGACGCCAGGGATTCGGCAATGAAAGTAACCGGCAGATCGGGGTTGTCCAGGGCCGCCCTGCCCACCCGCGCCCAGAACTCAATCTGCCCCGCGATGGTGCGATGCTCGGCTGTCGCATCTTGCCGGGCTTGTTCGTAGAGCTCCTGATTAATGCGAATTGACGCGCCAGCTGACATTCAGCACCTCCCAGCATGGGTTACATTTGTGGTTAGCATAGCCGCGTTTGCCGCAAAAGAAAACCCCCGGGCCGAAGCCCGGGGGTTGAGATTTTTAGAGGCTTATTAAAGGGAAGCGTCCCCTTTGTTAATCTTCTGCGTTCCCTCCTGCGTCCTGCGAGCGCAGCGAAGCAATCCAGAGGCCTTGCGGGAAAGCCTGTGCCGGGGTGCTCTGGATTGCCACGCGGCTGCGCCGCTCGCAATGACGCGGGAGAAGATGGCTGAAAAACTGTCATGTCAAGACCTGACCCCTTTTCCGTGCTTCCGGCTTGTGTGTTGGTCCTGGTTCAACCTAAACGTGAAACGCTCTAGAGGCTTATTAAAGGGAAGCGTCCCCTTTGTTCCTGCGTCCCGGAGGAGAAGATGGCTAAAAAACTGTCATGTCAAGACCTGACCCCTTTTCCGCGCACCCTTTGGCTTGCGTTGCCAGTCCGTCTTCGCTCTTCGAGCTTCGCCGGACACTGCTTCGGCCTGACGGTATTCACATGGCTGCGCCACGCGTAGCCCGCAAGGGCGAAGCGTGGCGGACAAAGAAAACCCCCCGGGCCGAAGCCCGGGGGTTTTGAGATTTTGATACGCCGTGCCGGAATGGCGGGCGGTTTTGCCTTTAGGCTACGACATCCAGGGCAAAAGTCGGCAGGGTGGTGACGCCGGTCAGTTTGATGAACACGTCATCCGCCGCGACGCCCGTGCCCGCGCCAGCGGTTTCGAACAGAACATAAGTGTTGCCGCCGAATGTCGCGAAAGAAACACCCAGGGCGGTGGTGTTGGCCGTCGCCATGGCGCCTGCGATCGCAATGTCGCTGGAACCCACCGCCAGGGCGGTAACCGCCGTCTGCACGGCGCCCTGCTGTCCGGACACCACATCCACAACACCAGCAAACTGCAGCTTGTCAACGCCGACAACGAAGTCGGTGATCACATCGGCCTGTCCGAAGGCCGCACCACCCGCATTCGCGCCGGCAGTGGCTGTGAAGCTGAACGTATCCGCTCCCCCATTACCCGTCATCGTGTCGGCGCCCTTGAGGCCGTTGATGGTGTCGTTACCTGAACCGCCGCGCAGTATGTCGCCCGATCCAGTCAAGCTGCTGCCCGTGACATTCAACTTACCAGTAAATCCGCCGGCAGCCGCATCAACCGTGCTGCCCACAGCCGTACCAGCCGCAAGCGTCATGGTCAGGTCAGTAGCGCCTTTGATGGTGAAGTTGCTGTTGTCGCTGTTGGTTATCGCGGTAATCGTGTTGGGAGAGGCCGCACTGGAAGTAAGCGAAACCGTCGTGATGCCGGTGATGACCAATGCGGTGGCGGTAACGCCCGCAACCGCCGGACTGCCGCCCAGTACGATGGAGTGGTCCGATATGCCCACGGCGGTTCCCAATGTCAGCGAGGTGGAGCTGGCAGCGAGGGTCGTGCTGCTGCCGGTCGCAAGATTGGTGATGACGTTCGTCAACGCCGCAGTATCAACCGAGAAGTTCTTGAAGGTGGGCGTAGTGCTGGCGTCGAGCGTCAGGGATGCATCCATGCCCAGAACTTCAAAACCAACCGTCTGACCAATGCGCGCAAGTTCGGTGGCCGTTAGAGCGGTATCGAGAAGACGAAGCTTGTCCCCAGTACCGGCCCCGCCGTCCAACTGGGCGCCAGAAGTAAGGCTCGCCAAGGCATTGTCAGCAACCCGAATGCTGTCATTGCCCGAACCGCCGGTGAACTTGAAGGCGGCGGCAATAGCAGCGGTCGTGGCGTTGACATTGACCGAGCCTGTCGCGGCGCCAGCGTTGATGGTGGTGAGTCCAGCCAGGCCCTCGGTCACATTCAGGGTTTTGTCACCTGAAATATTCAACGTTGCCAAAGCCGCGCCGGTGTTGGTGAGTGTCGTAGAGTTTGTAGAACCGCTCGATGTCAGGTTCAGCGTGGCCACCTTGGTGCCGCTGATATCAATCGAGCCCGCACCGGTTATGTTGCTGAGTGTCAGATCCTGGCTGGTATGCGTAGAGGTGGCGCCAGCGGCAACCACGTCGGCAAGGCCGACGCGATTGGCTAACGAAAGCGATTGCCCAGCAAGTGTCAACGTGGCGCCTGCTGTGCCGCCATCAAGGGCCAGCGAAGTCGTACCGGTCGCCGCAGTGTAGGCCACGATCGCACCGCCGGTGATCTTGACGGCTTCAATGTTGCTGAAGGTGGGCTGGCCGGGGGTTGTGGCCGCAGCAGCCAGGAAGATGCTGAGCAGATCGCCCGTGCCCCCGCCGCCATTAAGCTGGTCAGCAATGGTAAGCGTGGGAGTTGCGCCGGAGTTATCGGCAATGAACGTGTCATTGCTGCCCGTGCCGTTAAGAACATCCACTGCGGCTGTCAGAACAAAGGTCTGCCCGCCTGCGCTGCCGACACTACCGGCAATCGCGGTATCATTGGCGGCGATTTTGGCGGTCGCTGTGGCGGCGTCTTTGGTCACGCCGGTGAGCGCGCTGGCAGCCAGCGCCGAATTGAAGGACGCGTTGGTATCAACGAGTTTGGTGACGAACGCCTTGCCGACCGTGGATTTATTCGCAACCACCAGGGCGTCATCGCCGGTCGCGCCGCTGATGATGTCAACAATGACGCGGCCAACCGATAACGCCGGATTGGCCAGTTGCGCTTGCCAATAGGTGAAGCCCGCCGCGTCCGTGGTGGCATTGGCGACGCGCCCGAACAGGTTCAGATAAACGCTGCTGAGGAAGCTGGCGGATGAGCCAACCAGCGGGGCGGAAAGGAAGCCATACAGGTTCTGCGCTTCGGGAACCAGCGAGAAGCTCTGTGCGATGCCGGCCAGCGAGGCGCCGCCATTGCGCTGCGCCACCCAGAAGTTCAGGCCCGACGGATCCGGGGCGCGGTTGAAATAACCGGTATATAGGTTTGTGATATCGTCAATAGCAGCCATGTTAAGCTTCTCCTAAGTTTCGAACCGCGCCTGATCATCAGGGTGTTCAAGATGAACCCCGCTGGTCATCCAGAGGGCCCGAGATTACGTTTCATTTCCTCGTTTTCATTTCCAGCGCTGTTTCCCCGCCGTCAGCCCCTTATGGCCTGATCTGCGCGACCCCGCCATTTCGTCAACCAAATCCGGAAAGAACCAGACATTAGAACTTGTTTGCACTTCAGAAGTTTTAGTCCTTCCGCATCCGAATACAAGCGATTCGTTAAAAAAGCCTGTATTGCCTGCGGCGGGATGCCCCCATGTGAGAAGCCGCCCAAAGTACAGTGACTTGGTAATACGCCCGTTGCGGCGGATCGTCAACCATATTTTCCGCACCGGGCCAATATAATTTTCGCGTTGTGGCCTTTGTGTGACAGGGGTCACCCCCTTCGTGGCGGTGTGGCGCGGCGAGGCCCGGGCAATGAGGGGGAGAATATCCCTTTCGTCATTGCGCCTGAAGATGCAGGCGCCAATAAGCGAAGCGCGGCAACCCGCAGCGCCAGCGCTTGCGTGGCGTGTCCAGCGCCAGGAATGAAGGCTTTACAATGTGGCCTCTGGATTGCCGCGCCTGCGGCTCGCAATGACGCGGGGGGGGAATCAGATGATTTCCTCGTACAAATCTTTCCAGGAAGGATTGGCTTTCTCAATGAGCGCCAGCTTGTTTCTCAATGAGCGCCAGCTTGTTTTTCCGGGAACCGGCCTTGATCTGCTTTTCCCGGGTTATGGCGGCGGTCATCTCATCATGCACTTCATAATAGACAAGCATCCTGCATTCATATTGCGATGTGAAGCCGCCGGTTACAGCGTGCTTGTGCTGATAAACCCGTTGGAGCAGGTTTGACGTCACGCCGGTATACACTGTGCCGTTGCGTTTGCTTGCCATGATGTAGACTGCTGGCTGTTTCATCCGCGCTCTCTGTGTCATTGCGAACGACCCGCTGCGCCAGCGCCTGCGCGGCGAGAGTGAAGCAATCCAGGGGCCACATTGTAAAGCTTTTGTTCGTGGTTCTGGACACGCCACGCAAGCGCTGGCGCTGCGGGTTGCCACGGCGCTTCGCGCCTCGCAATTTGATGATGGAGGGCGGAATTTTTTGTCTGTCCTCTGCCCTCAGAACTGAAAGAAAGCCTTGAGGACAAGCGATATGACGCTGGCGAGCACCATGCCCATCATCCATTTGATAGCCAACAGGTCACGCCGCACGGAGATAAAAACCGCCTTTAGCTCTTTAAACTCCGGATTCATCCCGCGGTCGCCAGTTGCTGTTCAATGGCTTCGGCCAGCACGGAAACAAGCGCTTCGGACACACCGGCGGCGCGCAGTTTTTCCACAAATTTGAGGGTATCGAAGGCCGCAGCAGCCATGCGCGGCGCCCTAGCAGGTTTTTTCCGCCTGGCAAAGCAGCGGGATAGCGCGCCAGCCTTCGCCAGGGCGATTGGGGACAGGCGATTCCTATATAAACGCCGCCGTGGTCAGCGAGGTGACCGTGGAGCCGGTGATTTCCACCACGAAATCCGCTGCGGTGAAGGTGTCGCTGGCGTCCAGATCAACGGCCAGGAAGCTGCGTCCGCTGAGGCCGGCAAGGTTTATAATAACAATTGCGGCGGAAATATCGCCCGCAATGGCGGTGTTAAAACCGGCGCCGCCGCCAACACTAAGCAGAGTGGTCAGGTCGAGAATAAAGGTTCCTTCATTGGCCGCGCCGGTGACGGTTGTGCCAATATTCGCCACAACAGCCGTAAGATCGATTTTGTCGGCGAGCCCCCCATTGAGGACAAGGTCGTTCAGCAAATCAACGCCGGCAATGGACGCCGCCGCCGCAACCGTATCCGCAACGCCTGCGGCGTAAACGACAATATCGGCGCCCGCGCCGGTGGTGATCGTGTCCCTGCCTGCCGCACCGGTTATGGTGTCCGCCCCGCCGCCGCCGGTTATGGTGTCCGCGCCGCTGCCGCCCGTCAGCGTATTGGCGCCGCCGCCGGTGACGCCCTTCAGGGTCATGGCCTGTGTTACGCCGGTCATCACAATATTGCCGGTTGATGTGGCGTTGCTGTCGCCGGACAGATCGATCGTCCGTATGCTGGATAATTTCGCGTCGGTGTCAATCACCACGCTGTGCGCCCGCGTTGCCGCACTCTGGGTTTCGGCAACCAGTTGTTCAGCCGTAGTGACGCGCACCGCCATCGTATCCGTGCCGGCGATGGCGATGGCGGCGTTGATCTGGATTTTGTCGGCGGTTCCGGCATCGCCGGTAATCGTATCCACCACCAGCCCGCCGGTTATGAAATCCGCCATAGAGGCGTAGATGAATGTGTCGTCACCATTGCCGCCAGACAGTATATCAACGCCGCCGCCGCCAGTGATGCTATCCGCACCTGCGTCACCATTTATCGTATCCGCCCCGCCGCCGCCGGTGATGGTGTCCGCCGCACTGCCGCCCGTCAGCGTATTGGCGCCGCCGCCGGTGACGCCCTTTAACACCAGCGCCTGTGTTACGCCGGTCATCACAATATTGCCGGTTGATGTGGCGTTGCTGTCGCCGGACAGATCGATCGTCCGTATGCTGGATAATTTCGCGTCGGTGTCAATCACCACGCTGTGCGC
>OBEQ011344684.1_pt1 | contig 11893 bp, 7 predicted proteins | sample 1670901 | NCBI WGS metagenome assembly OBEQ01 (sample SAMEA104232315, study PRJEB22302) | groundwater metagenome | biome: forest; feature: aquifer; material: groundwater | place: USA | collected 2011-08-07 | depth 5.4 m | reverse complement strand
GGTCCCGGTGAACAAAAACTCGAAGTGGACCGCCGGAAAATCCGCGAGCGGATCGTACGCCTTTCACGGGAACTCGGCGAGGTGCAAAGACGGAGGCTCGCGGGCATCCAGCGTAAAAAAGAAAAAGAGACACCGCTGGTGGCGCTGACGGGTTACACCAACGCCGGCAAATCAAGCCTCTTCAACGCGCTGACCGGTTCGAACCTTTTGGTGAAAGACCAGCTTTTTTCAACACTCGACACGACGACACGTCTTCTTGAGCTTCCGGGCAACCAGAAAGCGCTACTTGTGGATACGGTCGGGTTTATCAGAAATTTACCGCACCACTTAATAGAATCTTTTAAAGCAACGCTCGAGGAAGCCGTTCATGCGGATATTTTACTTCGTGTCACAGATGCTTCCAGTTCCGAAAAAGAGGCTTTGGATAAAGCCGTCAAGGAGACGTTGAGTGATTTGGGAGCTGTGGAGAAAAAATATTTTCTTGTATTGAATAAAATAGATCTGTTGAGCCCCGCTGAAAAAGAAAGGATCGAGAGGCATCCTGTTTGGAAGCGCGGAATCCCGGTCTCGGCCTTGACCGGTGAGGGACTGCAAGAACTTAGAATACTTTTATCAGAGAGTTTGTCAGGAGAACGCTCAAAAAAGGAATTTTTTATTCCCAGGGAAAGGCATGACCTCGTGAGTTTTCTATATAGGGAAGCCGAGGTGCTCGAGCGTCGTGACGGACCCTCAGGCGTTTATTTGCGCGTGAATCTTTCCGATCGATCGGAAAACAGATTCAAAAAGAAGCTGAGCGGGAAATGACCTTAAAATAGTTTAATTATTCCAGTGCTTTTTAATGGAATGAGGCTTTGTAATATGTATAATAAGTCCGTTTACTGCAATTTTTCATGGCTGGGCTAACATCATCAAATTTATTCGGAGGCATATGAAAACATTTTTCCGTCGGTTCGTCCTTACCGCTGCGCTTTTGACGGTGCAGGGAGCAGCTTTCGCGAGTGAAGCGGATCTCAAGATTCCAGATCTCCACGAAGGCCGTTTTACATTGTTCGGGGGGCTCACCGGTTACCAGGTCCTATTTTACGGAGCGCTTGTGATCGTCGGAACGGTCGGCCTGTCCCTCCTCCAGTTTTTTGCGATCAAGGCCCTTCCCGCTCACCAATCGATGCTCGAGGTGGCGGAGACGATATTCCAGACCTGCACGACCTACCTCAAACAGCAGGCAAAGTTCCTGGCGATGCTGTTCGGGATCATCGCCCTGGCGATGGCCTACTATTTTATAGGGCTCAAACACGAGCCTGCGACCACTCTGGGGCTCGTTCTTTTCTTTTCGATCGTCGGCATGGCCGGTTCGACGCTCGTCGCTTTTTATGGGATCCGCGTCAACACCTTCGCGAACGCCCGGACCGCCTTCGCCTCCCTGCGCGGCGTTCCTTGGGACGTGGTCAACATTCCGCTCCGTGCGGGCATGTCCGTCGGTCTTTTTTTGATCTCCATTGAGCTCGTGATCATGGTGATCATCCTGCTCTTTGTGCCGCGCGAGATCGTCGGCTACTGTTTCCTGGGGTTCGCCATCGGGGAGTCGCTTGCGGCAAGCGCCCTCCGTATCGCGGGCGGCATCTTTACGAAGATCGCCGACATCGGATCCGACCTCATGAAGATCGTTTTTCATGTGAAAGAGGATGACCCGCGCAATCCCGGTGTTATCGCCGACTGTGCGGGCGACAACGCCGGCGACTCGGTGGGACCGACAGCCGACGGTTTCGAAACCTACGGCGTCACCGGTGTCGCGCTCATCTCGTTCATCACGCTTGCGGTGAAAGACCCGGCCCTTCAGGCCAAGCTCATCGTTTGGATCTTCGCCATGCGCTTTCTAATGGATTTTATGTCAGGTGTTTCTTATTTCATCAACAAGGCCATCTCGGAGAATAAGTACAAGAACTTGAAGGAGTTCGATTTCGAAGAACCCCTTACGCGGCTCATCATGATCGCGACGACCCTTTGCATCTCCACTTCTTATGGAATGTCGTACCTTCTTGTTGGCGACTTGCCGGACCCGACGCTCTGGTGGAAACTCGCTTCGATCATCGCCTGCGGGACGCTGGGAGCCTACCTTATCCCGGAATTCACCAAGATCTTTACCTCCTCCCATTCCAAGCACGTGCATGAGATCGTGACGGCTTCGCGTGAGGGAGGGGCATCGCTGACGATTCTCTCGGGGATCGTGGCCGGTTCGTTCTCAGCCTTTTGGAAAGGCATCCTCATCGCGGGCCTGATGTTCGCGGCTTATCTGATATCCGGAATGGGGCTTCAACATATCATGCCGCACGCCTCGGTATTCGCGTTCGGCCTTGTCGCCTATGGCTTTCTCTGCATGGGCCCGGTGAACATCGCGGTGGATTCCTACGGCCCGGTGACGGATAACGCCCAATCAATTTTTGAATTGGCCCAAACCGAGTCCATTCCGGGGATCCATAAGGAGATCGAGGATGCGTTTGGCTTCAAGCCCGATTTCAAAACGGGCAAACACTATCTCGAGGCCAATGACTCGGCTGGCAACACCTTCAAAGCCACCGCTAAGCCCGTTCTCATTGCCACGGCCGTCGCGGGCGCGACGACGATGATCTTTTCCATTATCCTTCTTCTTCAGGAGCATCTTCGCGTCGGGGCCATCGCCGCCGCGGCAGATGGCATGGTTCCCGAGAATATCGGAGAGATCCTCCTGCATGAAAAACTTTCGCTCACGGCATCGCCGGTCCTGCTCGGATTCCTTTGCGGCGGGGCGGTGATCTACTGGTTTTGCGGGGCTTCGATCCAGGCCGTCACTACGGGCGCCTACTCCGCCGTCGAGTACATCAAGAAGAATATGGATCTTGGCAAGAAGGAGGCCAAGAGGGAAGATTCAATCACCGTCGTCCGGATCTGCACCAATTACGCGCAGAAGGGGATGTGGAATATCTTCCTAGGTCTGCTCGCGTTCACGCTCGCGTTCGCGCTCTTCGACCCGTACTTCTTCATCGCCTACCTCATGGCCATCGCTGTCTTCGGGCTTTTCCAGGCGATGTATATGGCCAACGCGGGCGGCTCGTGGGACAATGCGAAGAAGCTCGTCGAGGTCGACTTCGGGGAGAAGAACACACCCCTTCATGCCGCGACCGTCATCGGCGATACCGTGGGAGATCCCTTCAAGGACACCACCTCCGTTTCCCTCAACCCGATCATCAAATTCTCGACCCTCTTCGGCATGCTTGCCGTCGAGATCGCGATCAAAATGAACCCGGCGACGACACGAATCTGCGGGGCTGTCTTTTTTCTCGCGGGGCTGTTCTTCGTCTGGAAATCCTTTTACGGGATGCGGATCCCGGCAAAAACCAAAGCCTTAGCCTCTCCGGCCTAAGCACAAAGTTCGTCGTTTTTGCAGGATTTATTTTTTAGAGATTCCAATCGGAGGTTATTTTTCTTAAGTCAATGCTGACTTTATTCTTTCCGGTTTGTTTGCTGAACCTCAGCATGTCGTCGGCGTGTTTTAAAAGAATCTTAAAATTGACCTGTTCGGTAAGCATCGAAATGCCGGCGCTGATCGTTGTGTGAATCGTCTCATCGGAAACCTTGAATTCCTGTTTTTCCGCCCTCGACCTTATTTCTTCAGCCAGGTTTTGCGCGGTGCCGATGTGGCAGTTTTGAAGGATGATCGCGAATTCGTCCCCGCCGTATCTGACGCAGAATCCTTTTTCTCCGATAACGGACCTTATTTCTTCGCAAACCCCGCGCAACACGTCATCGCCGGCGAGATGACCGAACGTGTCATTGATTTTCTTAAAGTCATCGATATCGATCATCACAAAGCAGATTGGTTGATGATGGACATTTTTGTTAATAATGGTTTGCAAATTCTCGTCCAAGAACTTTCTAGGCAAAAGCCCCGTCAAGCTGTCGATAATGGGTGCGTTCATAATATTTTGGAGTTTGGTGCGCGTGTCCGCGCTGAAGCTTAGGTTGAGATTGAGCAAGGTAAAGTTTTTGTTGAAATGACCGTACTTGGTTTCACCGTAGATCTTGCCTTCCAGGTAACTGCTGATTTTAGACTGGCTCGCGATAGACAGGTCCGCGCTTTGAGATTCGAATAAAATCTCATGGAGCCGCAGGTCATTTTTTGCACTTTTGGGTTCAAGCATGAATTTTTCTATTTGAGTGCCTTCTTTGATGTGATGGCCTCCCACCCAGAGGTCCCAGACGATTTTGTCAACGCGGATGTCATGGGAGCTTTCATTTTGCAATTTAAGAAAAATCAACACCTCAATAATATTAGACGAACTTAGAAGCCGGAAGGCGACTTGCTCTTCGGTTGATTTGCAGTTGATCTCAAGTAGATTTTTTATATCATTTAGAAAATCTTCACGCCTAAGCCGCTGGAATTTGTCGGCCGGTGTTGCAGGCGTCCACGGCTTGAATTGTTCTTCTGCGGATGTTTTTTTATTATTTTTCTGCATTTTTTTTCGAAATATAAGGGAAAGGATAAGCATGAGACAAATAGTTATAAGGACAAGTGAAATAAGGAGTTGGAATTTTAGACTCATACAAAGTTATTCTATCAGAATTTTATAAAATGTCGCTTATTTTTATATATTTTTTATTGTGTTTTAACAATGGGCTGATATAATTAATTCATGTTGGTGCGACGTGATATCATTATATTGGCCATTGCCATTATTTGCGGTCTTTTGGCCTTCGTTATTGTTGCCAATATTTTAAAGAAATCAGCTCAAATCAAACATCAATTTGTTGCGGCTGCTAAACCCTTGGCAAAAGGCCAGCTTATAGAAAGCACGGACCTTGTTATTTCGAAGCCCATTGAAAGCGCGAATCCGACAAATTTTTTTTTGCAACTTCAAGATGTGGCGGGTAATGAAGTGATCGGCGATATCGTTCAGGGCGAGCTCGTCCAGCGTACCAAGGTAAGAAAACCGCAGCCGGTGGTCCCGGCGCCTTCACCGACGCCGGTCAAAAATATCTCTCTTCCGGTGCCTCCAGGCAAGAGGGCTTTTGCGATGGCTGCTGTTGAAATTGAAAACCTGCCGGAAGATTTGAAGGTGGGAAATTTCGTGGATATTCTTGGCAGCGTGGCGACATTTGAAGGGTCAAGAGAGATGAGGACTGTGATTCGTGGGGCACAGGTTATTTCTATAGATAGAAAAGACAACTCAGAAATAAAATCAGTCACCACAGCCTTGACGCCGACAGGAGCAGAAATGGTGGCCAAGACAATGACTCAAGGTAAGCTGCGTTTTATCGTGGCCCCCGATGATTCGCAGGCGGGCGTTATGGCCCTAGAGCAAGGGGCCATTGAAATTATCCGAGGAGTGGATAAGGAGCAATCCTCCGGTCGAAGTAAACCCCAAGAGGCGACGCCTGAACCCCCTAAAGGACGATGAGACATTTATGCCGATAACGTTTAAACAGGTTTTCGCGGTTGTATTTCTCGTCGCTTTTATTTTGTCCTCATCAAACACCGGTTTTGCGCTTGAAAACTCTTCGGAGGCTTCATCTCCGACGCCGGTGCGGATCGTCAATTGGCCGATCGGAGATTCGATCAGAAAAGATTCTATCTTGATTTTGAAGAACACTTCACAAGTGCTTCGTTTTGACCGTACGATCGTTCGCATCGCGATTTCCAATCCGTCCATCTGCGATGTGACCAATATTGGAAATAAAGATGTGCTTGTATACGCCAAGGAAGGCGGCGTCGTTAATCTTTTTGTGTGGGATGAAGAGGAAAATATAGCGACTTATACGATTGAGTCAACGCTGGATACCAAGAAACTTCAAACAGTTTTAAGCGATATCGATCAGGATTCTAACATCAAAATACTGCCTCTCAATAAATCAATCGCCGTGTACGGCACCACCGAGACAAGCATCAAATTAAAGCAAATGGGCGAAGCGGTCAAGGCGTTTGATCCGAACGTGCTGAATTTCGTAAAACTAAGAGATCCAAAACAGATTTTGCTTGAAGTGCGATTTGCCGAGATTGACAGAAAAGCGAACAAGGATTTTAAGTTGGATCTGGATATGATTACCAATCAACATGAATTCGAATTTTTAACGGGCCAAACGGGCGCCAGTAATTCTTTTAAGGGTTCATATAAATCCAATAAAGGCGTTACCTATGATCTTTTTAGCCGTGGTGCGCAGAGCATTGGAAACCTAAACTATAGCTATTTCTCAAAGAGCATTTTTTTACAACCCTATCTCAATTGGCTTGAACAGAGAAATATATTGAAAGTCATTGCGCGTCCGAATCTTGTGGCCAAAGACGGGGAAGAAGCGAAGTTTCTTGTGGGGGGGTCTTTTCCTGTGCCCACGGCCAGCACAAGCGGCGTATCCATTGAATATAAAGATTTTGGCACCCAGCTTAAATTTACACCCGAGATTCTCGATAACGATGTGATCCGCATGAAGGTGGAAACGGAGGTTTCTGAACTTGATTTTTCAAGCACGGTCACTTCGGGCGGCACCACCGTGCCGATTATTACGAAACGCCCGCATCAGACGGTGGCCGAGATGAAGGACAACCAGACGCTTGTGATCGGGGGCATTTTGACGCAAAAAATCAGCAAGATAAACAGGAAATTTCCTATTCTCGGAGATATGCCGCTTATAAGCCCGTTATTCAAAGCCGATTCTTTCGCCCGCACGGATGTTGAACTCGTTATTGTCATGACGCCGCATGTTGTCAGGCCTATGGAGTTGGGAGAGAAAAAAGAGCTCTACAACCCTCAAGATGTGAAAAGAGCGGTCGAGGTGTTTACTCCGCCTTATCCGGATTCACAGGCGGATAGCGTGCAACATATGATCACCATGAATGAGACTCGCGATAAGGAATTTGGACAGATTCCAAAAAAAGATTTGGAAAGATTTGCTGATGATATGGCAAAGAAAATGGAAGATGCAGCCAAGACCATAGAGGAAAATAAGCCTCGGCCAAGGTTGGTTGAAATCCCGAAGCCGAAGACTTCATTTATAAAACCAGCCGCAAAAGCGGTTCATTCCACTTATTTACCGTCTTCTAATGAAAGCTATGCGGGCCGTGTGGCGGCGCAACCGGCTGTATCTTCTCAAATTGTGAACACGCCTCCGGACGATATCTATATCGATACACCTTTTTATAAGAACGCGCCTGCTGCTCCCGCACCCGCCAAAAGTTCTTTCGGCAATAAAGGCGTATTCTCAAGCGGTTACGTTCAATAAATACGGGCTTAACCTTGGCCCGGCTTAAAAAAAGTGACTGGCCTTCTGTCGGCATTCTTCTAATAGCGGCGTTCTTTCGGTTTTATCTTCTCGATATTCGGCCTCCTCACCATGACGAAGGAGTCAACGGCTCCTTCGTTACCGGAATGATCTCAAACGGTTTTTATCATTACAACCCGCTCAATTATCACGGCCCGCTTCATTTTTACCTCATGTTTCTTTTCGAGCGGCTTTTTGGTGAAAATCTATTTGCGCTTCGCTTGCCGACGGCGCTTGTCAGTCTTCTGACGGTTTATTGGTTTTTGCGCTTTGACCGGTTTTTCAATAAAAACATCTGCCGGCTTACGGCGATCGTCGTTTCGATTTCACCCGCATTCACGTTTTACGGCCGCTACGCCATTCACGAGTCGGACTTGGTGTTCTTCACCCTCTTAAGCGTTTGGGGGATTTTGGGACTTATGAGCAAAGGTCAAAAGCAATATTTGTGGGCGTTGGGCGTGGGCGTGGCGGGAATGATCGTGAGCAAAGAGACTTATGTGATCCATGTCCTGTGCCTTTTTCTCGCCTGGATCTCTGCGAAAATCCTGGAACATTATCTGCCTTCTGAATCCGGCGCTCATCGTGTAGTTCGGCATTGGACCTATAAAGATCTTGGGAAAGTGTCTTTGTCGGGGATTTTTTTAGTCATCTTTTTTTATTCGGGGGCGTTCTTAGACATTAAAGGTTTGACGGGGCTTTATGAAAGTTACGTCTCATGGTTTACGATAGGGATCGTTACAGCCGCGCACAAAAAACCCTTCTTTTACTGGGCCTATCTCATGCTGAGGTATGAGTGGGTCGCTCTTTTGGGCATTCCGTTGAGTCTTTGGAGAATTTACGCATCATCGAAAGAGATGCGGACCATCGGCATTTTTGGCCTGTGGCTTTTTCTGGTTTATAGCGTCGTACCTTACAAAACGCCTTGGTGTGTGATGAATCTGGTTTGGCCGTTTTGTTTTGTTTTTGCTGACAGCTTTGATAATGTTTTGAAGACAAAAGCCAAAGGTCTTGCGCAGGCGGCGCTGTCAACGCTTCTTCTTTTATCAGGTTTTAGGACGGCCTCCTTGAATTTTTGGCACGCCACCGACCCGAAAGAACCTTATGTGTACACGCACACGTTCAACGATGTCAAAAAACTTACGGGATTTCTCGCTGCGATGGCCAAAAAAGATCCGTCCAATTATGAGCTGAAGGGCAGTATTATTCTTTCTTCCTCATGGCCATTGCCGTGGCTTCTTAGGGATTTTTCCAATGTCGGCTATTATGACAAGGATCATTTGCCTCCGGCGCCGGACGCTGACTTCTTGCTGGTGGGCAATGAAAGTATTTACAGGGTCGAGGAAAGAATGGAGCAAAAGTATTTTGTGGAAAGTCTGCGCTTGAACAGCGTGCAGGAGACTTCGAGGCTTTATTTGAGCGCCGATAAATTTAAGGTTCTGTTTCCCGGCCGCGTGCCTGAATTTGTGCCCAAGCTGGCTTTGCCGCTCAAAGAAGGAGAAGGGCTTTTGGCTTTGTTTTATTCCAATGAAAAATGGAGCGGCAGGCCTGTTATTAAGAAAGCGGTCTCAAAGATTGATTTCTTTTGGGAAGGAGAGAGCCGTATTTTTCCGGCGCCTTTTTCAGCCGAGTTTTTGGGGGAAATTTACCTTGCAAGACCTAATACGGAATTTATTTTATCAAGCGATGACGGAGCGTATTTGGAAATAAAGGGTGAGCGTATTATCGAGGACCTCAAGCCTCATGCGACGCGTTCGCAAAGCGGTGTCGCCAAAGGCTTGACCGGATGGCAGCCGCTCAAGCTCGGCTTTTATGATATCGGCGGCGGGGCGGTGATTCGTCTTTTGTGGAAAGACGAGAATGGAAATACAGTGGGTGTGCCTACAAGCGCGCTGCGTTCCAAACCGGGACGGATTTCGAACGGCAGCGGAGAGATAAAATGAAGTGGTGCGTTGCTTATATTGTCGGTGTGGCGGTGGCGGTTTTTTCAGCCACGGTTTTTGGGTTTATTTTACCCGGACTTAATTCTTTCGCCGCGTGGGTTTCACTTTGCAGCGGCTTTTGCGCCGGCTTTTTTGTTGTGTCAAGACATAAACAGTTGTCATTCGGCATAAAAGTGAAAGAGCTTGGGTTTTGGTCCTGGGCGGGACTTTTTTGTTTCGTTATCTTTACTTTCAGGGCTTTTTTGTGGGTACTCTATCGGAAAGGAAACTCGCTTCAAATTTTGTCTCCGTTCAATTTAGGCGACTTGTCGCTTCATATCCTTTATATCAAGTATTTGGCAAGCGGAGTGGGATTTTGGCCGGATAATCCGATGTTTTCATTCGGAGGAATCCATTACCCTTTTGGAATGGATCTGTTAAACAGTCTTCTTTATCTTACGGGAATGAGTGTGGAGAGAGGTCTGGTATGGGTCGGCCTTATCAGTTCCATCGTACTTTTGTTTGCACTCTGGGGTTGGGGAAGGGCATTTAGCGTGGCCGGATTTTTATTCAATGGAGGTCTAGCCGGCTTTGTTTTTTTTAAAAAATATTTATTGTCTGATTTTCAGGAAAAACTCGCTTGGAAGAGTATTCTCTTAACTTTATTTGTTCCTCAAAGGGGCTTGCTGTTTGCGTTTCCGGCGGGGCTGCTTTTACTGATCAGTTGGCGGGAAAGGTTTTTTAACGGCCGGCCGGGGGTTTCGCATTCCAGAGAGATTTTGCCTTTTTGGGTCGAGGCGCTTATTTATTTTTCTTTGCCGCTTTTTCATACGCACACGTTTATATTTTTGTCGCTCTTCTTAAGTTTTTGGTTTGTGTTTTCTCCCGGCTGCCGTGGCCATATCCTTCGGCTGTGGGTGGTTTCAGTTTTACCGGCTTCTTTTTTGGTCTTGTTTCTCACGGATTTTTTTAAAGGAGGCCCTTCGGTTCATATTCGCTGGGGCTGGGAACAAGGGGCGCAGGGGTTTTTTAATTTTTGGTTTTTAAATTTAGGGATTTTGATACCGCTGGCCCTCTGGCTATTTTTTAGAAGTCTGTTTACGCTGAAAAATCACAAGTGGGAGCTTAAGGCTTCTTTGGACACTTCGTCGGCGTTTGTAATCCCGGCGGTGCTTCTTTTCTTGGTTTTCTCGAACGTAATGTTGTCTGTCTGGAACTGGGATAATATCAAGTGTCTTGTGTGGTCTTACCTTATTTTATTGCCGTTTTTGTGGAAGGAACTTATTTCGCGTTGGCGTCTGTGGATTCGTTATGCCGCTTGTTTTGTCTTATTTTTTTCGGGTTTCCTTTTGATGGCAAGGGGGCTCGACGGGCGGCACGGGTATGAGATATTCAAGGTGAGCGAGGTACGCGGTATCGAATCGGCCGTGAGCCAATTTCCTAGGACCGCGCGTTTTGCGATTTGTCCCAAAGGACATCACCCTTTACTTTACTGCGGCCGGAGAGTCGCAATCGGTTACGCTCCTTGGGTGTGGAGCCATGGGATAGCGCTTGGCGATGCCGATAAAAAGTTGACCCGTCTTATGATGGGAGAACCTGAATGGCGAGAGCTTGCCGCAGAGCTCAAGGTCAAGTATATTTTTTGGGGTCCCTATGAAGAAAAAGCCTACACGTCTTCCCGCCGGCCTTGGGCCAAAAACCAAAACCCCGTCGCCTCCGGCGAATGGGGTAAAATTTACTCCATTTAAATCCCGCCGTTAATTATTTTATCAATCGCATTTGAATGCGCCTAGCCACCTTCAAGAATAGCGAGGTGATGTCGCTGGTGTTGGGGGTCTCGAGATATTCACCCTTTGGTTGGGACTCATCTGGGTTCGTGGGGTAACCCGGGAATCTTGGGTCACTTTTACTTAGGGCGTCGTTGGCCAGTTTTCTTAAGAAAATTGGTTTTAAAACGGTGTCATCTCTGACGTTTTGATAAGGATCATTGGGATCAATGGTCGGCGTCGGCGTCGGCACAGGCGTTGGAGTGGGTATTGGTGTCGGCGTCGGTGTTGGAGTAGAGGTTGGAGCCGGCGTAGGTGTTGGCGTTGGTTTAGGTGTCGGTGTTGGAGTGGGTGTTGGAGTCGGAGTAGACGTAGGTGTCGGTGTTGGAGTGGGTGTTGGAGTCGGAGTAGACGTAGGTGTCGGTGTTGGAGTGGGTGTTGGAGTCGGAGTAGACGTAGGTGTCGGTGTTGGTGTGGATACTGGCGTCGGTGACGAAGTCGGCGTTGGTGTAGAAAGACCGCAATCGGCACATGTTCCACCCACACACGCTGTTTTTGTGCCTCCAGGGCAGCTGTCCGGTGAGTCTGAAAGCTCACCGGTAGTCAGATCTTTACAGCAATCCGCCCAAGCACTGACCGTTCCGAAACTTAGACCCATGACCAATAAAATGAAAAGGTAATTTTTTATTTTCATAGTCCACCTGCCTGCCGAATAACTTTCTTTGCGCCAAAAAATGAAAAGAAATATTTCAGGACCATACTCTTTTTCCTTTAATGCCCGTTAGGAGCGCATCCACAATTTCCATCATCATGGAATCCTGCACCACAATCGGGGTGGCACGGCGTCGTTGTCGGCTCCGGCGTTGGTGTCGAAGTTGGTGTCGGAGTTGCTGCCGGCTCCGGCGTCGTGTTTTGTTGCGG
>OBEQ012420031.1_pt1 | contig 11898 bp, 12 predicted proteins | sample 1670901 | NCBI WGS metagenome assembly OBEQ01 (sample SAMEA104232315, study PRJEB22302) | groundwater metagenome | biome: forest; feature: aquifer; material: groundwater | place: USA | collected 2011-08-07 | depth 5.4 m | reverse complement strand
TAGTTTTTGACTGATTAAAGGAGCGTCGAAAATAAATTGCAGGGTATAAAGGAGAAACTGTTCATGTGCTTTCATTTTTTGGTTTAAGTAGAGAAAATCTTTTATCATCTTTCCAACAGGAGTATCGTAGTGAGGAAATTTAATGATATTTACATTAGTTTGAGAGTTAGCGAGTTTGCGAGTGACGAGTTGAGCTTGTGTTTCACATCCAGCTCCATCAATACCTTCGATAACAATAAACATTAAATTATTATAACACGAAAAAAATCTCACTGTGATAAAATATATCAAGCCCTCATAGCTCAACGGATAGAGCACAGGTTTCCTAAACCTGCGATGTAGGTTCAATTCCTACTGGGGGTACAAGAAGAATTTAAAAGAGAATAAATCTATGCCACATACAATGCTTGCGGTTGTCAAAGAAAAACCAGAACCGGGAGTTTCGATAAAAAAAATTCCTGTTCCAAAACCACAAAGAGATGAGGTACTTATCAAAGTGCTTTATAGCTCAATCTGTGGAACCGATATTGGTATCTATGATTGGATACCATGGGCAGCCCGTCATATCAAGCCGCCAATTGTTATCGGTCACGAAGTAGTTGGGCGTGTGGTTGAAATCAATAGCACTCAAGAAACACATATAAAAAAAGGAGATTTAGTCTCCTCGGAAACGCATATTTTTTGTAACAAATGTTATCAGTGTTTAATTAATAACCGTCACGTCTGTGAAAATATGAACTTATTCGGAATCGGGCGGAACGGTGGGTTCGCTGAATACGCAACCATTCCTCTACGAACCACCTGGAAAAATGATCGACGTGTACATCCTGAAGCAATGAGTGTCCAAGAACCATTGGGAAATGCGGTACATGTAGTAACAAAAGCACATGTTCCCGGAAAAAAAGTATTGGTTATTGGTCTTGGCCCAACAGGTCTTTGTGCTGGCGCGGTTGCACATGCATACGGAGCCTCAGAAGTTGTTGGTTTGAATCGTAGGGAATACCGAAGAAAACTCGCAAAAAAAATGCAATTCGACCGAACTGAATCAGAGCTATCTCCAAAGGAAAAAAATTCGTATGACGTTGTTTTGGAAATGAGCGGAAGCGATGGAGGTATTCAAACGGCGTTTGATGCAATTCGTATCGCAGGAACTATTGTTGCGTTTGGAATCCCAAAAAAAGAAATTACCTTTGATTGGGGAAAATACTTAATCAACAAGGAATTGACCATTGAATCGGTTTTTGGAAGACGGATCTGGGAGACATGGTTTCAATCAACAGATCTTCTTGTTTCAAAAAAAGTTGATCTTAGAAAAATGATTACTCACCGTTTTAAATTGAAAGATTTTGATAAAGCAATGACGGTGATGAAAAGCGGAGACTGTGGTAAAATTTTACTTCAGCCATGAAAGACACAACATATCTTGCAAAAATAATTGAACAAATGAAAGTGAAGGGTCTTTTTAACAATATCCGGACCATTACTTCGGAACAAGGAGCATATCTTGGAGTTGACGGAAAAAAATACCTTAATCTCTGCTCAAATAATTATCTGGGATTAGCCTCTGATTCGCATCTCAAAAAAGCAGCAACTAATGCAATCAAAAAATATGGCGTAGGAACTGCATCGGTGCGATCACTTGTTGGAACAAACAAACTTCATCTGGAACTTGAAGAAAAATTAGCAAAATTTAAAAATGCCGAAGCAGTGATTGTACTGACCGGAGGATATTTAGCAAACATGGCAGCCATCCAAACACTTCTTGGAAAAGAAGACGTGGTGATCTCTGATGAATTGAATCACGCCTCAATCATTGACGCAATCCGATTAGCTCAAGTTAAAAATAAGTTTATTTATAAGCACGGTGACGTTGAGAATCTCCGTTCACAAATTCCGGTAATAAAAAATCTATTAAAACAACCAAAAGTAGATGGGACAAAAAGAACTGTTTTAATTGTTACGGACGGAGTTTTTTCTATGGATGGAGATATTGCTCCATTGCCTGGACTTGTAAAAGTTGCGGAAGAACTTGATGCATATTTAATGGTTGATGATGCGCATGGTGAGGGAGTCTTAGGAACAAAAGGGAGGGGAATTGTTGACCATTTTGGACTTCATGGACAAGTAGATATCGAAATGGGAACATTGTCAAAAGCATTTGGTGTCATGGGCGGATTTATCAGTGGGAAAAAAGAGCTCATTGATTATTACCGACAAAAAGCACGACAATTCCTTTTTACCAATGCGCTTTCCATTCCAGATACCGCAGCCCTGATTGCCGCAGTTGATTTGATGAGTAAGTCGGATAAAATGATTAATAAACTTTGGGCAAATACAAAACTATTAAAAACCGAACTTAAAAAACTCGCTTTTGATATAGGACACTCCGAAACACCGATTACTCCTGTGATGCTCGGCGACGAAAATCTGGCAAAACAATTTGCACAAGAACTTTTAGCAGAAGGAGTGTTGGTCACCGCGATAAAATTTCCCATGGTTCCATTAGGAAAAGCCCGCCTCCGGCTTATACCTTCGGCTATTCATACCGAAAAGGATTTACGATTAGGGATAGAAAAAATAAAAAAAGTAGGAAAGAAACTTCAAGTAATACACTAATCTCTTCATATTGAATTTATCCTATAGTTATGATATACTATGATCCTTATGTGTCAAACGTGTAGCGCAATCAAATTTGAGGAACTGGTGAAAACCGTATGTAAAGCTTCACAATCTGAAGCTGGCGGAAAGCTCGATTTATTTGTAAAAAAAATCGTTCTGGAAGCTGCGGATGTTACTAACAAACATGAAGTTATTACTGTTTTAAAAGAGAACAATTCTGAAAAACTTTCTCTATTCATTACTAAATACGTCAAAGATTTTCCCCAAAAATTTCATCAGTTTGTTTTTGCGGAAATTTTAGAATAATTTATGAATAAATTAAGCAATCTAAGACTTATTGGGGATGGAATTCATATCAATAAAGATAATGTAATGAAAGTTGGTACAGGAATATCATTAATTGGTTTTGGTATTGCAACTGCGACAAATTTAATTTCACCTGATATCAATTTAACAAATAGTGGAAGTTCATTATTTGGATTCCTTGCAGAGGCAAATAGAATAATAGATAGTAACGTCTTAGGACATATAGTATTATCATTAAGTAATTGGATTACCACAACAGGCACTAATATCGTACCTCTTTTATCAGAACGTACTTCACCAGAGACAGTGCAATTAGCTGAATTTATACCAAGGGCCTACGCTTTAATTACAGGAATAAGAGGAGTTTATGAAAATCTTGTCAGTAGATCAAATAGAATGGAACAAGGAATAGAACCTTTGCGTACTTGGGAAACACCTGATCAAATTATATTGGGTGATGCAGGATTAGTTACAGATTTTGCAAAAAGTGTTTCAGAAAGAACTTCTCATAGGAATACACTATTAGAGAACCCATTTAACGGAGGAAATATTGGAGTTATACTTGGGGATTTACCTATAGGCCAGCGTCCTCCATCTGCTTATAAAACATCTTTAAAATATTATTTCAATCAACCTGATGTAAGTAAATTACTTGATAGTGTAGGGCGTGAACAAAGACCATATTCGATGATACAAGCAACAGGAATAGATCGGGCTAAAATTCTCACTTTTATTTGTTATAACATGAATCACGCCATAGGATATGGTTTAGACAGTTCACCCAATTTAGACCCTACTGATGTTTCTACAGTGTTGATGATGATTCCACCAGAAAAGTTAAACGGTAAAATAATTAATGTGTTTCTTTCTGATGAAGCACCTATTACTTCTGGACTTACTGTAAAACAAGAATTACTAAGTATTCAAGATAATTTTGCAAAAAAAGGCGTACATTTTGAATTAAATATTGTTACAGCAGAGGAATTTATGGTTCAAGAACTTCAAAATGCATTGGATCAAAGAGCTATAGTAACATCTAACAATGAAACAATATTAGCATTAGTTGGTCAAGGTAATACCTCTACTGATTCAAAGATGCTTGATCGATTAGGAGTGATTTTGGCTAATTTGAAAGTGAGTGAAAACAAACCTGTTAAAGTATTGATAAAAAAAACATCAGGTAACTATGTTTTGACATTAAAAAGAAAAAGTAATGAAACTGAAGAGTTGATTCCAGAAATACAACTAGTTGATGATAAAGAATTTCTTAATATGGCCGAAAAAGTAATATTAACAGTGTGTTATGGAGATAAAGATTCAGGAACAAGTTCTCTTGTCACGGTATGTCAAAAATTAGGATTAAATCTTAAAGATATATATGCAATTGTAGAAAGCCCATTGAGTAAAGAAGACTTTGCTCGTAGAAATGTTAATGTAATTGAGCTCTATGAATATTTTCTTAGTCAATATCTAAAAATTTTAAGTCCTAAGAATAATACTGAAGTATAAGTTTGTTCAATCGTGATGAATTTTATATACTATCTTCATGGCCTACACAAAACTCAAAAAATCCCACCTTATTAAACATCATATTCACAAAGCCGCTTCAAACGAATACTTACGGATTCTTATTCTTCGTACGATCGGAAATTTTTTGGTTCTTTCATCTCTCTTTATGATCGGAAAAACATTTTACAATCCTGTAAAAGAAGAAATACGATATTTTGTAAATACTATTGTCCACAAAAAATATATTGTTGTTCAGCCTGGAAAAAAACAAGAAATATCCTTACAAAAGCCTCAAAATCAAAAGAAAGGATTTTTGGCATCAACATTTAATATAAAAAAAGTTGAAGCACTTATTCCGGAAGACCCCAATTTCAGCATTGTTGTCCCAAAAATCGGTGCAAATGCGCGTATAATTCCAAACGTTGATGCGTCTGATGAAAAAATATATCTTGATGCATTAAATAAAGGAGTTGCGCAGGTTTTGGGAACGGCGTTTCCGGGAGAAGGCGGGCACATATTTTTATTTGCTCATTCTACCGATTATTTCTGGAATGTAGGGACATATAATGCAATTTTCTATCTTTTGTATAAACTTGAAGCAAATGACGAGGTGAATCTTTTTTACAAAGGCCAAAAATATGTCTATCGTGTTATTGATAAACGTGTAGTTGATCCATCAGAAGTTTTTTATCTCACCAGAAAGACAAACAGAGAATTTTTGACTCTTCAAACGTGTTGGCCTCCGGGAACCACGCTCAAACGGCTTCTCGTTTTTGCAGTGAGAGAAGCTGAGTAAGATTAAATTTTCAATTCTCAAGTACCAATTTTCATTCAAATCTCAATGATCAATGTTCAAACAGTTTGAAAATTAAAATATTGAAAATTCATTGAAAACTGAAAATTGTAAATTGGAAATTATTTTATTCCTACCGCATACAGGTCAGGGAACTTATTCGTTTCAGGATTCAGGTTTAAGAGCGTAATGAGGCTTCCATCTCCGGTAACAGCAAAGAACGATTCGTCAAAGGGGCCTGAATAAATACTCTGCTTGTTATTTCCATCGTAATCAATCACGGAAATTTTTTTATTATTGTTTAATACTAAATGTTTTGAATCTGGATACCACTGTACAAAATTTCCAATTTCCAATTTTCCCAAATAAATTCCTTCGGAATTTTTTGGGATAAACCAATTTCCAATGTTTTCGATTTCAAAATTCTTATCTTCTTTTGAATCATAGATATAATAGTGGTCTTTTTTAAGGTCTCGTACCTCACTAGTTTGGTTTGTTGCAATAAGAGGCGGGTTGATGCCAAAAGGAAGATGAATAGGTTTTTTTGATTGGTAGAAGAGTTTTGTTTCATTTGGGGAAAACGAAATTATATGAAATGAATCGGTCGCTATCTTTGCAACTTCTTTTGGAAATATTTCGAGAATCTTTGCATTATTTGTTTCTTTTTCCTTATTCCAGGCCTCAAGCAGAGTATTTTTTGAGGTAGTTATGTCAAAGACGTTTGTATTCTCTTCTTCAAGGGATAAAAGATATGCCAATGAATTTGTTTTTTCAAGGGGAAATTCGATAATTACCTGCTTGAAATCAGGAGAAAGATAGGTTGTTACAGAGGCAAAATTAAATCTTTGGCGGAAATTTTTCTTGAGGATAAGAAGCTTCAAAGGAGCAAAAAGAGAGAGTGGTTTTTTTCCTGCATCAAAAAGATATATACCATCCTTTACACTATCATTATTGTCAGTGAAAAGAAGAATCTTATCGGTCTGATCAAGAGCGATTGCTTTGACTATACCGAGGTTTGTCAGAGGGGAAAGGGAAGGATTAAGGGGAAATAAAAGGGCATCGAGAGAGATAACCAGTTCGCCCTTTAAAATAATTTTTTTGCTCCAGCTCGTATAGCCATCCTTTTTAATCTCAACATTATATGGGCCGGGAGGAAAACCTATGTTTAAATCGGTGACACCTTTCAAATCACCATTCACCAATACTTTTGCGGCTTTTGGATTAGAACTTACTGCAAGAATTCCTGTTGAAGAAAATGTCTTTTTATTTAAATCAATTCGGTATCCACGCGCATAGGCAATAACAAAGCCTAGAGAGATGATAAAAACAAAGACGAATAGTAAACGATAGATTAATTTCATATCAAGCGATAATATTATACAATAATACTTATCTATCTATGGGATTTCGGAAAAAAGTCGGCATTGATTTAGGAACTGCAAATACACTTGTGTACGTTGCGGGTGAGGGGATTGTACTTAATGAACCTACCGTAGTTGCCTATTCTTTGGAAGATCTTCCTGCAGGGCGATATGGTAAGCGTATTTTGGCAGTAGGCGATGATGCGAAAGAAATGCTCGGACGTACTCCAGGATCAATTGTTGCTGCACATCCTATGAAAGAAGGAGTTATTGCAGACTATACAATCACTTCGGCAATGATAACGTATTTTTTAAAAAAATCGTTGAAAGGAACTATTCTATGGCCGGAAATCATGATATCAATTCCGGGAGGAGCAAGTCAGGTGGAAAAACGGGCAGTGGTTGCTGCATGCAAACAAGCAGGAGGATCAAATGTATACTTAATAGAAGAGCCACTTGCAGCTGCAATCGGGGCAAAAATTCCCATTTCTCAAGCATCAGGACATATGATTGTCAATCTTGGTGGAGGAACAACAGAGGTTGCCATTATTTCACTTGGACAATTAGTAGAGTACAAAACAATACGTGTTGCGGGAACAAAATTAGATGAGGAAATCATTCAACAACTTCGAAAAAAACACAATCTTATTATTGGGGAGCGGACTGCAGAAGATATCAAGATGAAGATAGGAAATGCGCTTATTGAATCCTCCTTTGCCAAGGCTACGGAGGACAAGTCTAAAGAAAGCCTAAGTGAAGGAAAAAAAGAACGGGTGATGGAAGTAAAGGGAAGAGATTATCAGACAGGTCTTCCTAAAATTTTTGAAGTAGGAGAATCAAGTATCAACGAAGCCATACAAAAACCTTTAAAACAGATTCTTGAGGGGATAAAAGAGGTTTTAGCACAAACTCCGCCTGAACTTGCCGCGGATATTGTAGACAAAGGAATAGTCTTATCAGGCGGGACGGCACTTCTAACTAACATTGATCGTTATATAACCTACTACACTGGTGTTTCTTCATTTGTGGTGGAAGAGCCCCTTTTTTGCGTTATTAGAGGAGTTGGAATGGCAATTGAGAACCTGGATAGTTTCAAAGAGGCTATTCGCTGACAAAATTGGGCACGAAAGAACATTTTTTATCTCATGTAAATCCTATAAGAAATATACTAACAAATCAATTATTAGAAATAAAAGATAAAAATAATTTGAAAAAAACTATAGAAGTTATATAGTAATATTTATTATACATATAGTCAAATATTATGTTATTTTTGTTTAGGAACTATAAGACAAACTAAAAAATATTCAAATAAGTTGAACAAAATAGGCTATTATTATAAAATTAGTAAACTATTAACTAACTTATAGTAGAGCATAAAAATATTTATGAAAAAACTCCTTGGAATTTCTATTCAAAAGGAATCAAATAATGAAGTCCTAGAGCAAATTAAAAGAAGCCTATCACTCCATAACCGATTTTGTCATATAGTGTCACTTAATCCGGAAAATATAGTCATTGCTCAAATAGACGAAGTGTTCAAAAAGGTTATTGAGACGGCTCAAATCAAGATTGTAGATGGAATAGGGGTTGTTCTGGCGGCCCAAATACTAGGTATCCCTATAGGAGAAAGACTTACTGGTGTTGACTTCATGAGGAGACTTATCGTATTAGCTAAAGAGAGCCGCTTAACAGTGCTTTTGATTGGTGGAGGACCTAACTTAGCACTTAGTTTGGCAGAGTGCTACCGAGAACAATTCCCCGAGGCAGAATTCGTTGGGATAGAAGGTTATAAAAATATTAATAAACCTACAAAAAAAGAAGAGAACAAAGTATTGTCAATAGTACGCTCAGTCAAGCCCAATCTGATATTTGCCGCATTTGGATCTCCGGAGCAGGAATTATGGTTAGCCCGTCACAAAAAGCAGTTTAAAGGAATTGTCTGTATGGGGGTAGGGCAGGGCTTTGATGTTGAGGGTAGTATAGTGAATCGTGCTCCGGTTTGGACACAAAAGATCGGATTCGAGTGGTTATATCGTTTACTCATTCAACCATGGAGATGGAAAAGACAGTTGAGGCTAATTAAGTTCGTGTGGTTAGTGGGGAAAGCAAAGCTTGATGCCGTATTTTTTCAAAAATAAGACATTATCAATTGAAAATTGAGAATTGAAAATTGAAAATTTAGAAAAGGAAATCCTTCAAACGCTTCACTATTTCTTTTTCTTTGATTACCCCCCCAGTTTTAAGGAGATTTATACCTTTTTGAAAAAAAAGGTCTCTAAAAAGAGTCTAGCGAGCATTTTGGAAAAAATGAGGCAAAAAAGCATAATAGTAATCTATAAGCAAAATAACAAATCAATTTCAAATTTTAAATTTCCCTTACAGGGTAAACAAATTGAAAATTCTCCTAAATATACTCCACCCCAGTATAGTATTAATCAATCTCAAAGCTCAAAACTAAAATCTATTAACAATTTAGCAATAAAACAATTTAACAATTGGCATAAACGGTATGTTTTTTCCCAACAAAAGCTTAATAATTTCCGTTTCCGTCTATATATCAAACTTCTATCTTGGTTTCCGCAAATACATCTTGTAGGGTTATCTGGAACAGTGGCAATGATGAATGCCAAAGAAAAAGACGATATTGATTTATTCATTATTTCGGCAAAAAAACGTATCTGGACAGCGCGAATAATTACTTTACTTATTGCTCAACTTTTAGGTTTGCGGCGAAGAGCGAGCGAAACTAATGTAAAAGATAAGGTGTGCTTAAATCTTTTTTTTGACGGTTTAAACCTAAAAATACCAAGATATAAGCAATCAGAGTATGTTGCTCATGAGGCTTTACAGATGAAACCATTAATTAACAAAAATAATACGTATGAACGTTTTTTGGTAGCAAATCAATGGGCGTTTAGAATATTTCCCAATGCAGGTAATGTCATTGCGAGCCCGAGTGAAACGAGGGCGTGGCAATCTCATAGAGAAAGATTGCTTCCCTTCGACTTCGCTCAGGGTAAACTTCCTCGCAATGACAAAAATATTCTAGGTAATTTATTAGAAAATACCCTTAAAAAACTACAACTTACTATAATCAAACAACATCAAACTAGCGAAATAGTGACCAATACCCAACTCTGGTTTTTTCCGGAGGATTTTGAGAATAAATTAAACGGATTAACCCTGAAGTACAACAAGTTGATTTCAGGGCAAGCACAGAAAAGGATAAGGTATAATGTGCCAATATGACGATATTGGACGCAAGAGTTATCTCTCCAACTAATCCAGGGGAAAAACATACAAAAGCAGCATTAGCTCTATTAACCATTGGGACCGTCGTTTTACTTGGATACGGATCAAAAGCACTCATTAGATACTTCAATTCACGTAAAATACTATTGGAATCTTACCGAACTGATCCCGTTATAGGGGCTTTTTTAGATATATTAAACAGGCAAGAACCAAATAGACCGGACGAATTGAAATTATTCGCCGGAAAAATTCTTGATTTACATTCATCTGATTCGGTATTGGATATTGCATCAGTAATAAAACAATTGGAAATGATGAATAAGGTAAGCAGTGTTTTGCCCTCGATCCATACAAGTCGCACAAGCCACGAATTTAAAAGAGATAAAGCCTGGTTGAAGACAGCTTCAAAACAATTAGTTGAATTTACTGACATGAGTTTACGAGATAGGCTTCTTAGTATTGGTTTAAAAGGCCATCATAATGCTTATGAGGGTACGATGAGAGATTATTGGAAACGATTAGGAGAAATAATGGAACAAAGTCCCGGAACGATGGAAGAAAAAAGAGTCCGATATAATTTAAACCATGGGGTGTCGAACTTTGATAGATTCGGACCAACAGATTTACGATTACGAGAGGGTATACTATTTATAAAACAAGCAGAAGGGGCTCAGGTAAATGGAGATATTGTTTCAACGGCAACTTTTTTAGTTTTACCCGGAACGGTGGATGAAAAGGAATTAAGGTCTTTAACACTTGAAGAAGCTGTTTCTCAACAGGTCAAAACCGTAGATGATCTTAAGCAGGTACCCGTGCATGAAAGAAAAAAATATGCAGAACCGTATCAAGCAATTAACGAAAACACTGTCGTGGTAACATCAATAGAGCAAATGTATGAACCTCACACCGATCAAGATCCAGTACTAGCCTTGTTGTTTAGCCTACAGGATATGAAAGTACAGTATGGAGCTAGAGATATACTTGTTAGACAGACGAAATCAAATAATGACTCGCTTGCTTATCTTGCTTTGCCAAATTCACTTACAGATAGGGAATTCCTGAGATTACCTGAAAGCCGGCTATTAGGGAATCAGGGTATGAGAAAATTATTAATAGTCTAGTATATCGTTTACATACAATTTGATAGGTTACCGATGGCGATGAAGCCTTACTGATTGTTTCGAAATATGACATAACTCTATTTGGTAATTCACTTGGTGTATACGTAAGCTGAAGAATTGAAAAAATTTCATTTTTTTCCGGAAGGTTTTGAGAAATCATTTCATGCTTTCTTTTAGCTGAGCTATTTGTTCTAGGTTCAAATCAGTTACCTTAGTATCAGGAAATAAGCTCTTGAAAAGGCTTCTCAATTTCCTTACTGTTTTAACAGTATCTGCCATTTTACCATCAAGAGGTAGTTCGACTTTTGCAGCTAATAAAAGATCATTACCATCGAGGTGCCCCATACCTTGAGGAACATCTTTCAATCTAATTCTTGTTTGAAGTACTTTACCCGGTTTTACTAGTCCAATATTTGGTTCACTTACAGGCGACTCAACCATAGTAAGCTTAATTATAAGCTATTTTTTCAAAAAACAAGTAAAAAATAATGAAGTGATATAATAAACCAAGAAAAGCCACATAAAAAATTTAGGACGAGTGGCGGAATTGGCATACGCGTACGCTTCAGAAGCGTATCTCGAAAGAGGTGGGAGTTCAACTCTCCCCTCGTCCACTGTAAAACAAGAAATTGTTTTACAGTGTAAACACAATAAATGGTAAAATAGGTAATTCGTGTAAAGGAGAGGGGGCTGAGTGGTCGAAAGCGATTCTCTGCTAAGGAATTAACCTCGTAAGGGGTTCGCGGGTTCGAATCCCGCCCTCTCCGCAGTAGCGTAACAAAAACGGTTGATACGGATTAGAAAAGGAGCGGGTTCGTTTACACCGAAAAATTTGTGGAACAAATTTGTTTGGGGAATCACTGTAAATAATATTTACAGTGTAAACCCGCCCTCTCCGCCAGCCGTTTTTCGGGGAAATTTCAAACCGTTTTGC
>OBEQ011343509.1_pt1 | contig 11899 bp, 14 predicted proteins | sample 1670901 | NCBI WGS metagenome assembly OBEQ01 (sample SAMEA104232315, study PRJEB22302) | groundwater metagenome | biome: forest; feature: aquifer; material: groundwater | place: USA | collected 2011-08-07 | depth 5.4 m | reverse complement strand
TCTAATAAAGATATAGTTGCGCACAATTTAATTTGATGCGTGTATTTTACCATGGTTCTAAAAACTAATTATCCTGCTTTTGAATGTTTATCTTGTTTATTCTTATTTAGTGAAAGGAGGGTTTGTGAAATGGTAAATTATTATATTAATGTAAATGAGCAGAACAGAGATCTTTATCTTCAACAATCAGGCAGGTTAACAACAGAAGCTTTTTATAGAAGATTAACTGAAAAACGTACTGAAAAAACGATGTATGAGAAATTGACTCATATGAATGAAGAAGGACAACTTGAGGTTCTATGCGATATGGGGACTGATTAAGATTTAAATATATAGAAAAATAGATTATAATATGTACAATTTCAAGGAAATAGAAGCGAACGCTAGTAAAATAATTTCAAAGAAAGAAATAAAAAAGGCAGTTCAAGATGATAAAACAAGAAAAAAACTATTTAGTTTTCTTGAAGGGCCTCCAACTGCAAATGCTTCTCCGGGATTGCATCATTTAGAAGTTAGAACTTACAAAGATATAATAAATAAATTTAGATATATGCAAGGTTTTAATGTTCCTAGGAAAGCTGGATGGGACTGTCATGGTCTTCCTGTTGAAGTTCAAGTAGAAAAAAAATTAAAACTAAATAATAAAAAGGACATTCTAAAATTTGGAGAGGCAAAATTTATAGAAGAGTGTAGAAAAAGTGTCTTTTCTCATATTAATGATTGGAACAAATCAACTGAAAAAATTGGTTATTGGATTGATTTAGAAAATCCTTATTCTACATTAGATAATGATTATATTGAGAGTGTTTGGTGGTCATTAAAAAAACTTTATGATAAAAAATTGTTATATGAGGCTCATAAAGTTGTACCCTTCTGCCCTAGATGCGAAACTCCCTTATCTAGTCATGAAGTAGCTCAAGGTTATAAAAACATAAAAGAAGATTCTATAATTGTCAAATTCAAATTAAAAAAAGAAAAAAATGTTTATTTTTTAGTATTTACAACAACTCCATGGACTTTACCTTCAAATCTTGCTATTGCTGTAAATAAAAACTTGGACTATTCTTATGTAGAAGATAAAAAAACCGGAGATATTTTTATAATAACCTCTAATCTTGTTTCAAATTACTTTGAAAATCCAAAAATCATAAAAAAAGTTAAGGGTTCAAAATTAATTGGACAAGAATATCAACCGGTTTTTGATTATTTTAAGGATTTACCTGCTTTTATAGTAATTACTAGCGATTTTGTAACAGAAAGCGACGGAACAGGTTTAGTTCATATGGCTCCTGCATTTGGTGAAGTTGACTATGATGCATGTAAGTCTGAAGGTTTACCTTTTGTACAACCAGTAGACGAAACTGGCCATTTTACTGATGAGGTTCCTGATTATAAAGGAGAATTTATTAAAAATGCCGATAAAAAAATTATTGAAAGATTAAAAAAAGAGGATAAATTATTTAAGATAATAAAATATGAACATGATTATCCTTTTTGCTGGAGATGTGATACTCCTTTAATGTATTATGCTATAAAATCTTGGTTCATTAAAGTAACTGCTTACAAAGAAAGATTATTGGAATTAAATGAGAAGATAAACTGGACTCCGAAACATATTCAAGAAGGAAGGTTTGGAGAATGGTTAAAAAATGTCAAAGATTGGGCATTATCAAGAAAGAAATTTTGGGGAACACCATTACCTGTTTGGAGATGTGAATGTGGAAATGAAGAGATAATTGGTAGTTTAGAAGAGTTAAAGAAAAAATCAATAAAAAAAATATCAGATAAAGAAATAGATTTACATAAGCCGTGGATTGATAATATTAAATTTAAATGCCCTAAATGCAAGAAGGAAATGTCAAGAATTCCTGATGTAATTGATTGCTGGTATGATTCTGGATCGGCATCTTTTGCACAGTTCCATTATCCCTTTGAAAATGAAGATGAATTCAAAAAAAGAGTTCCTTATGATTTTATTGCAGAAGCAATTGACCAAACTAGGGGGTGGTTTTATACATTGCATGTCTTATCAACTATTTTATTTGATGATCTTGCTTATAAAAATGTAATTTGTGCAGGCCATATTGTTGATGAAAAAGGAGAAAAGATGAGTAAAAGTAAAGGAAATGTACTTGATCCGGATATGGTTTTAGATAAACTAGGAGTAGATGCTACTAGACTCCAATTTTGTACTATTAATATAGGTTCTCCAAAAAAATTTGGAATAGAAACTGTAAAAAAAGAAATAACCCCTTTCCTTAACACTTTGTGGAATACATATCAGTTCTATGAACAAATTAATAACTCAAATAAAGCAATAGAACAAATTGAAGATAGGTGGATAATTTCAAGATTAAATTCTATAATAAAAGAATCTACTAAAAATTTGGAAGAATATCAAATAGAAAAAGCATTAAATCCTATAATAGAATTTGTTATTAATGACTTTTCTAAGACTTATATAAAGATTATTAGAGATAGGGATGATAAAAATATAGAGAAAGTTATTAGAGAAGTACTTGAAAAAGTTTCTAAAGTGCTGGCTCCATTTGCACCAAATATAACCTCTGTAATTTATGATAAATTAAATAATAAAAATGTTCATATTTCAGATTGGCCTAAACTTAATAATAAATTAATTGATACAAAACTGGAAGAAGATTTTGAAATTGCTTTAAGTATTATAGAGAAGGGCTTAAGAGAAAGAGATAGGGAAAAAATAGGATTAAAATGGCCTCTTGGAAAAGCTATTGTTAAAAGTAAAGAACATGTTAATAAAAATTTATTTGAAATAATAAAAAATCAGTTAAATGTTAAAGATTTAGAAATTAAGGATGGTAAAGAATTAGAAGTTAAGTTAGATACTAAAATGACAAAAGAATTAGAGGCAGAAGGTTATGCAAGAGAAATTAGCAGAAAGGTTCAGGAGGCTAGAAAGAAAGCTGGATTTGTTAAGACAGATAGAATAGATCTTGCTATTGTTGTCAATGACGATTTTAAAGATTTAATAGAAAGTCAAAAGAAATTAATCTCTGAAAGAACTAATGCAAAAAATATATTAATTGGAAAAATTAATGAAAAAAATTATAAAAATAAAAATCATGATAAAATAAAAGATTTTAACATAACTATTTTGTTTAATATAGTATAAATAATGTAATATTTTAAATTATATATCCGCTAAACAAAATTTATTGGAATTATTTTTTAATACTATGTTTAAATGACAAAAACATTTAAATAGTATGTTCTAATTAAATAATTATGACAAAGAGGATGTCACCATGATAGTTAAAGAAGAGTTTCTCAGTAGGCTTAGAAAGATCTTCGATTTGAATTTATATGAGGTGCGGGTTTGGACCGCTTTATTATCAAGAGGTATAAGTACTGCTGGTGAGTTGAGTAATATTTCTGATGTTCCAAGAAGCAGAACATATGATATTTTAGAGACTTTAGAGAAGAAGGGATTTATAGTTATGAAATTGGGAAAACCTATTAAGTTTGTTGCATTAAAGCCTGAGGAAGTAATAGAAAGAGTTAAGAAGAATCTGCAAAAAGAAGCTGTTGATAAAAGTAAGAGGTTAGATCATTTAAAAGGGGAAGATATTCTTAGTGAGCTTAGTTCTTTATTTACGCAGGGTGTTAAATTTGTTGAACCTGCAGACTTATCTGGAAGTGTTAAGGGAAGGCAAAACGTTTATAACCATTTAGATATGATGATAAGTGGTGCTGAATCATCAGTTACTATTGTAACAACAGCAAATGGACTTAATAGAAAACTTGAAGCTTTATTGCCTGCTTTAGAAAAAGCTAAGAAAAGAGGAGTCAAAATAAGAATTGGTGCTCCTATTAATGAGTCTAATAAAGATGTTGCAAAAGAACTTAATAAAGTGGCTGAAGTTAAAAATTTCCCAAAGTTTAGAGCAAGATTTGCCATTGTTGATGGTCAACAATTACTGTTAATGTTGTTAGATGATGAAAAGGTGCATCCCAATTATGATGTAGCTATTTGGCTTTCAACTGATTTCTTTGCAAGTGCTATGGAACAATTATTTGAAGTTGCTTGGAAAACTTTAAAATAAATGTTAAAGGACATAGATCTATTTAAGTTAAATTCTATTGAAGATGTTATGAAAAAATATAGTTCAGAAGGTCCAACAGAACACTTACCTATTTTAATTGGTTTGGTTACTGGAACTGCTCTTGCACTTAGTTTTACGGCTTATCAAATTTATCATCCTATAAAAACTGACAAACAAACACAGAATGAGATTCTAGATAAAGGATTAGAAAGGGTTAACAAAAATTTAGAAAAAATTAATACAACTTTGGATAGTAAATTAATAGATAATTAATATTATTTCTATTACATAATTATGGCTGTGAGGACTACTTAACAATTGGTGTAAGAGATTATCGATATTTAAGTAAGTAAAGAAGATTTATATATTCTTGCCAGTTATTTTTCTTATGAAAGATGGGGGGTTGAATATATTACTACTTCTAGTAGTCATATCCATTTCTGTTTTAATAATAGTATCTTTTCTATACCAAAATACTGGCATTTATAGCTATTTGAAAGGAGAATTAGCTACGATTGGGTCTTTTTCTGGAACTCCTGTGGATATAAGTGAATGTGGAAATTTAACAGATCAAAATGCCATTTACAATTTACAAAGTGATGTGAGTAGTAATGGGACTTGTTTTAATTTTCTGGCAAATAACATAACTCTTAATGGCAATAATTATACCATTAATTATAGTCAAACGGAATCGGGTTATGGAATTCAAATAGGTGATGCTGTTAAGGCTAATTTAATTAATATGAGCCCCACAAGCTATAATTTTCTGTCTAATAGTACATTTTCTATAGAAAATAGCTATGGCAGGATAGAATTCTTAAATCCAATTGTTGGGAATGGTGTTTTAACTGATGTTAAGATAAATGATAATTTTGCAATAGTTAATGTTGGTAATAATGCTGGATTAAATAAAAGTGCTATTATCAGTTTGTATAATATAGGAGATAGAGGTTACAATAATATAGCCATTTTATATAATGGAAAGTATAGGTGTAATGAAACAACAACCCCTAGTTGTTATAATTTTACCAGCCTCTCTGTTAATAATGTAATCTTTAATGTTACCGGATGGAGTAATTATAGTATAGGAGAGTATGTTAGTATTGTAAATACGAGTTCTGGTAATACAAGTACGCCCCCTAGTTCTAGTGAAGAAGATGATGAACCTCTTATTTATTTAAATGGTACTAATTCCACTTGTCCGAACTCTTGGGTCTGTGGAGTTTGGGATAAATGTACTAATGGAATTCAAAAAAGAGATTGTTTTGATTTGAGCAATTGTGTAGTCAAAAAAGATAAGCCTGCAACAAATCAGAGCTGTACTGTCGAAAAGGTAAAAGAGTTAGAAACTCCTGCTGTTGAGGTTAATAAGACAGGGCAAAATACAACTAGAGAATATGCAGGCAAAATATTCTATTTTATTATTGCAATTATCTTAGTGATGATTGTCTTAGTAGGTTATGGAATAATATATTTTGTTAGAAAAAATAAAAGAAAATGAATTAAAGGATTAAACTATCTAAATTTCTTCTTCTTGCTTCTTCCCTTATAGCTCTAGCGTGATTATCATTTGTACTTGCATTGTTCATATATTTTCTTAAATTCTGAACTAAAACAGGATGTTTAGAGGCTCCTTCTAATACTTGAACAGGAGTTAAATCGGCATAAACTCTAGATAATTCGTGAATTACAGAATTATTCAATTTCCTTTTATCTGCTAAGTATCCCATGATAAAAAATTAAATTGAATACGAGTTTATAAGATTAATTACAGGATATTATTTACATCTCATCCATAACTTCTATACCTATTAAATGTAGAGCATTTTTTAATGTTGTTCTAAAAGCTTCTATTAAAGATAATCTGAAAGATTCTTCCTTGCTTCCTATAACTTTTGATGAATGATAAAATTCATTAAAAACTTGTGAGAGTTCAAATGAATAGTTAGCAATTAAGGCAGGATTCATTTTTTCTGCTGATTGTTGAACAAGTTCGGGAAATTTTGATATTTTATTTAATAATAAAATTTCTTCCTTTTGAAGATTCTTTACTATTGGCTTTGATTTTGATTTTGCTTTTCTAATTATTGAAGATGCCCTTGCGTAACTGTATTGTAAATAAGGCCCAGTATTTCCTTCAAAGCTTAATGCCTGTTCCCATGAAAATTGAACATCTTTAATAGGCTCATTCTTTATTATAGCATATTTTACTGCAGCCACTCCTACTTTTTCTGCGTCTCCTTTTGTCTTTCTCTTTTTTATTTCCTTTGCTGCTTTCTCAATTGTTTTCTTTAAAACATCTTCTAATAAAATTATATCTCCCTTTCTGCTTGCTATTATTTCGTTTCCAAACTTTACTGTTCCAAACTTTAAATGATTTAATTTGTCAGCCCAGTCATATCCCAATAATTTTAATATTGTAAAAAGACTTTCAAAATGTTGTTCTTGTCTTACATCTGTTATATAAATCATCTTATCGAAGTTGTATTTTTTATAACGTTCAACTGCTGCTCCTAAATCTTGAGTAATGTAGGCAGCAGTTTCGTTATTCCTTAAGACATATTTTTTTTGTCCATTTAATTCTACATAAACTGCTCCATCTTTTTCTCTTTTAGCTATATTATCTTTTAGAGCATTCATTACCAACTGCTTACCTTTATCAGAGAAATGACTTTGTCCAATTGTTTCATTAAAATTTACTTTTAATAAATCATAAACTTTATTGAATCCTATCTCTGAATGTTTTTGGATTTCTTTCCATACTCTTATAGTTTTTTCATCCCCTAATTCTATAAGCTTTAATTTTTCCTTAGCTTTATTTGTCCATTCATTATCTTGAAATTCTTCTTCTGTTCCTTCAGTTATTTTAGTTTTCTCTTTTGAACAAAATTTAACGTATAACCTCAAAAGTTCTTGTACCGGATCTTTCTTTAAAGCTTCTTTATCTAACCATAATTCATAGGCTACTATTAACTTTCCTATATGTAATCCAATATCTCCTAAATAGTTTATTCCTATTGTATTGTAATTTAGGTAATCATAGGTTCTCATTAAAGAATCTCCGAGTATAGTGGAACGTATATGTCCTATGTGCATTGGTTTTCCAATATTTGGAGCTGAAAAATCTATTACTATGGTTTTCTTTTTTCCTAAATTAGATCTTCCGTAATTTGAATTTATCTTTATTATCTCTTCTGCAAGTTTATTCTTATCAATAAAGAAATTAAGATATGGACCTTTTGCTTCTATTTTCTCTATTTCTTTTCCTTTTTTTAGAGATTTAGCTAAATGGCTAGCTATTTCATTAGGATTTTTCTTATATTTTTTAGAAAGTATGAAGCATGGAAATGCATAATCTCCTAGCTCTAATGAAGGAGGAGTTTCTAATAACTTTTCTATTTCCTCTTTTTTTAGCTTGGTTTCATTAACTAAAGCATTTATGACTTCTTCTTTGAACATAGAATATATAAATAAATAGTGCTTTTAAAACTTGTCAGAAATGACAAAAAAGATGTCAAAGAAGTGTGCTATATGTGATTCTAAAATTAAAGAGTATTTTGGTAAATTAGAGGGTACTATGTTAAAGGTAATTGATTTAAATGGGAAGAATGCAATGATTCACGTTTGCCCTCAATGCCAAAAGATTGATAACTGGATTGAAAAAGCTAAGGTAAGGGCTGCTTAAGTAATCTTTTTAAACACATTTCTATAACTATAATTATGCGGGGGTAGCAAAGCGGTCAAATGCGTAGGACTTAAGATCCTATGGCTTAGTGCCTTCGTAGGTTCGAATCCTACCTCCCGCATTTAAGATTAAAATGATAGCAATTGCAAAATCTGTTAATGAATGGAATGTAGTTATCGGAAGAATCGAAGGATTTTATAGTGCACAGGCAATTTATTCTGAAAGTAATTATGAGCTAGCTAAAAAAATGTATTCTGGTAGGAGTATTGAGATAGTTGGTAGTTTAAGAAATATTTCCGATGAGGAAAAAAATTGGTTATATGGATATGATAATTGTGATAATAAGATTGGAGAAGATTATTTAGAAAGTTTAGTCAATGAGTTTAATGAATTTGATGATAAGAAAATGGTTCAATTTGCCTTAAATATGCTTCATAGAATTTTTATGAACCGTAGAAAATTTTAATAGGAAAACCTTTAAAAAGTACTTAGCCTGTCTTTTATTGCAGACAGGCTGGCGGTGTAGCTCTCCGCTATTTGCAAGTGAGCTTTATGCAAGCTGCAAGAGAGTAAGTGACAATATTGTTAGAAAGTCTTAATATAAACGCTGACGTTTTGTCCTTCTTGATCTTGCTTTTGCGAAATGGGTCAGACCTTGATCGGAGCAGCCCTAAACACTGGTTAAGATGCTTGGAGGGTAGCAAAGCCGAGAATATTTTAAGGTAGCTTTCTAAGAGTATTTGAGCAAACTCTCGAGTCTGCGCTAATAAGAAATGTTTATTAATATAATTTTATTCTTACTTTAATGGAAAAGAGGGGTCAGTATTACATAAGTGCTGCTGTTATTATTATTCTGGTTATTGCGACTACTGCTAGTCTTACTACTTATGTTGTTACAAGACCTCAGCCAAGAACAATTGAAAGTTTAAGTTCTGAGCTAACTGAAGAAGGTTCGAGAATAGTAGAATATGGGGTTCATGAAAGAGTTGATGTGAATAGCAAAATAAAGGAATTTACAGAACAGGATTTTGCGCCTTATTTTTTAACAAAAACTGAAAATGCCAATGTACTTTTTATTTATGGTAATGGAACTAATATTGAAGGGGTAAGATATAAATTGGAGAAGGGTGGAGAGATAACCGCAAATATAGGATCAAGCTCAACTGTTTGGAATAGTGTAACTGTTAATTCTGAATCAACTATTCTTAATACAACAGGAAATAATGTTAATGTAAAAATTTTAGGTAAAGATTATAATTTTGAACTTGTTCCAGGGCAAGTATTTTATTTTGTTATAGTTCAAGAAAATAATGGGGAGGTTTTTGTTGAAGCATCGAAGAAATAATATGAATAAAAATAAAAAAGATAAAAAGGCAGTAAGTTTACTCATATCATATGTTATTTTGATAGGCATAGTTTTAGCTTTATCTATTGGAATTTTTATATGGCTAAAGGATTTGGCAAATTTCCAGCCAGTTGTTAGTTGCAAGGACGGAAGTTCAATTAATGTAGAGGACTACTCATGTGACGGACATAGTATAACTCTCAATATTAGGAATAATGGTAGATTTAGTATTAATGGATTTATATTAAGAGTAGGAGATGATGAAGAAAGAACTCCTATAACTTATTTACATGTGCAACAATCTCCTAATGTACAATTAACTATTCCTGGAAATGCCGGATTTGTAACTCCTCTAAAGCCTTCAGAAAATATTAATGTTACCTTCTCTAATCAAGAAACTGTTAATGGAGTTGTTAAAAAGGTTGATTATAGATTTATAAAAATTGGACAAATTCAGCCGTTTATAATAGAAAATAAGGAAAAAATAATATGTGAAAATTCTATTATAAAACAAAAAATTGAAAATTGTGTTATAAATAGTGATTTAGTTGGATAGTAAAATATATAAGGAAAAAATTCAACTATAGAGTGTTTAAAATGAAAAAAAAAGCGGTGAGTCCAATTATAGCAACTGTGTTATTGATTGCTTTAGTTCTTGTGTTAGCGTCTATAATTTATCTTTGGAGTAGAGGCTTCGTAAAAGAAAGTATTTTGAAAGACATTGGCGGACAAACAAAAACTATTGACAAATATTGTTCTGATATAAAACTTGAAACCTTTGTTGATAATGATGGTAGTTTTGGTTTTAGCAATGTTGGAAATGTTCCTCTTTATTCTTATAATCTTAAGCTTTCCGCTTCCGGAAGCTCTAAAATAAATGAAAGAAAAACTGTTGTTAATCCTGGATCGAGCGTTAGAGTTGATGATGAGAATTATAATAATTATGAGGAAATTAAAGTAATTCCTATATTATTAGGAAAGAAAAAATCTGGCGGTACAGAACAGTTCCAATGTCCAGAAACAGATAGTATAAAGATTTGATTGAACATGTTAGGAAATAAAAAAGCAGTTAGTGCAATTATAGCAACCGTATTACTAATCTTGCTGGCTACAGTTCTTGTTTTTATAATAACTGGGTTTGTTGTTCCGTTTGTTAAAAATCAACTTGGAGAATCAGATTGTCTTGAGACTGTTGGAAAATTAGAGATATCTGATACGAAATATACTTGCTATAAAAATGTTAGTAAAATTATGAATGTTCAAATACATAGAGGAGATGTTGATTTAGATGCAATAAAAATAGTTGTTGGAGGGGCCTCTAGTAAAACTTATACAATTAAAAATAATAATGTAGAAGCTAATGTTGAAATGTATAATGTAAATGGTAGTGGGAATACTACTCTTGTTTTGCCTGAAAAAAATGGAGAAGTTACTTATACAATAAAGCAAGTTGATAGTGTTGAATTTGTTTCAGTTATTCCCGTTATAAAAGGAGATAAGGTTTGTGAAGAATCTGATTCATTAGCCTTCATAAATCAGTGTGATTAAAATGCTAAAAAAAAGTCAAATCTGGATTGAAACGGCAATATATACTCTGATAGGGTTGACTGTAATAGCTATTGTTTTATCTATTGCAAATCCTCAAATTGAAAAAATAAAGGATAAATCAGTTGTTGAGCAGACTATAACAGCATTAAATGTATTGGATTCAAGAATATTAGATATTTCTCAGTCGTCTCCTGGAAATATTAGAATAATAGATTTTAAAATTGCAAAAGGAAGATTGGAAATTGATAGCGAGAGTAATCAGATTGTTTATACTTTAGAAAACACAAGACTTGAACTTACTCAAGCTGGATTAAAACAAGAGATAAGAGAAGGAAATGTTTTAATTAAAACTGAAAGTCAGGGTAGAAAATATAAGATAACTTTAAGATTAAATTATCCTAACTTAGATCTAACAAGTAATAATGAAAAAAAGTTAGTTAGTTTAACTGCTAGTTCTACTCCATACAAAATACAGATTGAAAATGTTGGAGATAATCAGATAAGTCAACGCACTCATGTAGATTTTGCATTGATTTAAAATAAGTTTAAAAAGATCATTCTCCTTAGTATTCAAAGAGGTAAAGATGATGCAAGAAATCGAGAAGGTGAATATTAATCTTAGTCCGGGAATTCCGGCTCTTCCTAAATTTGAAGATAAAACAAAAATTAATGTTAGGTATACTTTAATTTCTCCTTATGTTAGTGTTCATATATATTGGAGTCAGGAAGAGGGTTCTTTAATTTATGAACTTGAGGAACCGGTTTTGGATGAAAACGAAGAATCTCTTTTAAAAGTTATAGAAGTTAGTTTAGAAGAGATGATAAATGTAGATATTCTTGTCCAAAAAACTACTGATTCTATGATAGATTATGTTGATAAAACATCAAGACTATTAATTGAAGAGTTATCTTTAAAGATTAGTTCTGAAAGTTATAAAAGAATATTTTACTATTTATTTAGAGATTTTGTAGGATTAAATAAAATAGAGCCTATAATGAAGGATTATTTTATAGAGGATGTTGAATGCAATGGAGTTGACGCTCCTATATATGTTGTTCATAGAATTTATAGAAATATGAAAACAAAGGTCAAATATGATAATATAGAAGAACTATCTAGTTTCGTTGAAAAATTAGCCCAAAGATGCGGTAGATATGTGTCTTACGCTAGTCCTTTACTTGATGGAACATTACCAGATGGTAGCAGAGTTAATGCGACGTATACAAAAGATATAACTA
>OBEQ011126981.1_pt1 | contig 11901 bp, 10 predicted proteins | sample 1670901 | NCBI WGS metagenome assembly OBEQ01 (sample SAMEA104232315, study PRJEB22302) | groundwater metagenome | biome: forest; feature: aquifer; material: groundwater | place: USA | collected 2011-08-07 | depth 5.4 m | reverse complement strand
GCTGGATTTATCGGCTCTCACTTCTGTGAACTTTTTGCCCATTCTTATCGCATCATAGGGATAGACAAGCTTGGGCGTGGATCTCATGAGAAAAATATCTCTCCTGATATTCTCTTCTATCAAAAAGATATTGTTTCGGCTGATCACTTGAAGGAAATTTTCGTGCGCCATCCAGAGATCGAGGCCATCATAAATTTTGCCGCCGAGTCCCACGTCGACTATTCCCTCGTGGATGACTCTCCCTTTTGGTCGACCAATGTGCAAGGTATGCACAACCTGGCCCGCATCGCTCTTCGCAAAAAAATTCGCCTCGTCCAGGTATCGACCGACGAGGTCTATGGTCCATCAGAGGATGGAAAACCTTTTTTGGAAGACGACCCCATAAAACCACGCAATCCCTACGCAGCTTCAAAGGCGGCTGCCGATTTAATGGTGTTGAGCTATTATCATTCCTATGGACTGGATGGTATTATCACACGCGGTACCAACACAATTGGTCCCCGCCAGTCCCCTGATAAGGCTCTTCCCAAGGCGGTAGCTTGTTTTCTTGAAGGAAGATTTTTCCCACTTTATCAGACACCCGCCAAGAGAGTTTGGATAGGGGCCCAGGATCATGCTCGCGGTATTCATCAAGCTCTTCTTAAAGGCCGGTCGGGAGAGATTTATAATTTAAGTCCCGACTCCTCACACGAAATTGAAACTGAAACCTTGATTGAACGAGTTCGCCTCCTGATCGGTCAGGGGGAAATACGAAAAGTTCCAGACCGACTTGCCTATGATTTGGGCTACAGGATTTCCTCCATCAAAGCGCGACAAGAGTTAGAATGGCAGTCTCTCGAACCAATCGATTGCTTGCTTCAGGACACGGTCAGGTGGTATCAGGACCATTCTGATTGGCTCAAAACGCATCCTTTACGGAGGACGATTTCATGAGAGGCGTTTGTTTATTCGGCGGTACCGGAAAACGGCTTGGGCGTTATACACGCCGCGTTGCCAACAAACATATGATTCTTATCGGCGATAAGACCGTCGCCGATCTCACCGCAGAAAAGATGATTAAAACGGGTCTGACAAAATGCTCCTTTGTCACTGGAGCCAATCACGCCGGACAAATTATTACCTATTTTGGTGACGGCAAAGAATGGGGATTTGAGGAAATTGATTATCGTTTCCAATACCAGCCTGACGGAATTCCTTCCGCACTCACCCTGACGGAAAACTACTGCGCAGGACACAAAATTTTCATGCACTTAGGCGACAACATCATCGATCACGATTTCAGCAACGACTGGAGAGAATTTGTCGAAAACAATGCGGGATGTCAAATCTTCCTCAAGAAGGTTGAAGATCCCAGTGCCTTTGGTATTGCTGAAATCAAGGACGGTAAAATCACGTCAATTGTCGAAAAACCAGCCCAATCGTCGAGCCATTTGGCAATTATAGGGGCCTACTTCTTCGACGAAACGGCCATAGCTAGGGCAAAAAAACTGAACCAATCCGTTAGAGGAGAGACCGAGATCGCCGACCTCCTCAATTCCTATTTGGCCGATGGACGGCTCTCCTACAGGGTTCTTGACTGCTTTTATGCAGATGCGGGCACTCCCGAGCAAATTGCGCCGATCGCTAAGTGGTATTACGAAAAAACGTGGAAAAAGATTCTGTGACAGCCTCGATCCCTTTTTCAAAATCTTACCTGTCTGGACGCGAGTTGAATTATCTTAAAGAGTCGCTTGCCCTTGGACGTTGGGGAGGAGACGGTCCTTTCTCTGAAAAGTGTACGGCGTTTCTCAAAAAAGAGATCGGGGCTCAAGTTTTTTTGACACCTTCCGCGACACACGCCCTTGAGCTTGCCTTCATGGCTCTAGGACTCAATCCAGGGGATGAAGTGATTCTCCCTTCATTTACCTTTGTCTCTACGGCCAACAGTCTCGTGCAAGTTGGACTTAAACCCGTCTTCATCGATATCCAAAAAGATACGCTGAATATGGACGAAGCCTTGATCGAGCAAGCAATGACTGAAAAAACGAGGGCCATCCTTCCTGTCCACTACGCGGGTGTTGCCTGTGAGATGGATAAAATCCAAGAGATTGCAAAAAGGCACGGACTCTCTGTTGTGGAGGATGCAGCTCAAGGCTTGGGTGCGTTCTATAAAAATCGGCCCTTAGGAACAATCGGAGATATGGGAGTATTTAGTTTTCATGAAACCAAAAATGTAACGTGTGGCGAAGGGGGCGCATTGGTAGTCGCCTCTGCTCAAGATCATTTGATAAATCGTGTTCAAATTCACCGGCAAAAGGGCACGGATCGAAGTCAATTTCTGAAAGGCGAAATTGATAAATATTCCTGGATCGATCGCGGGTCAAGCTACGTTATGTCGGATATTTTGGCGGCGTTTCTGTATGCCCAACTGGAGTCAATGAAAGAAATGATAGCCATGAGAAAGAAAGCTTACGATTATTATAGGGAATGTTTCAGACCGATTGCCTCCAGTCGTTTCCGACTTCCTTTTATACCAGAGGCGTGCAGGTCGAATTACCATCTTTTTTTCATTGTACTTGAGAATAAAGATCACCGAGACTCGCTACGTTCCTTTCTTTTTAAAAGAGGAGTTGAATCGACGACTCATTTTGTTCCCCTTCACAACACGTCGGCCGGCAAAAAATATGGAGTGACACGAGGGACAATGACCGATACGGTAAAAACGGGGAATCAACTTCTCAGGTTGCCTTTGTATACCCACATGACGAAAGAAGAACAAGAAACGGTCGTGGAAGGCGTTAAGTCTTATTTCCAAAGCAGATGAACAAGAATAAAACTCCAGTCACCCTGATCATCATCACCACTTTTTTTACGCATGGGCTCCTTCTTTTTAACGACGGGTTTTATTGGGATGACTGGCATGTCTTCAGCGCAGTCAGGAAAGGCTGGGATTATCTCTACTACAACTATTACAAGGAATGGGGACTGGGGCCTATAGTCTACTTTGACTGGACCCTCTATACAATCTCCGACTCTCTTTTCATCTACAAGCTGGTTATCTTTCTCTCCTTGATGGGCTCCTCTGTTCTCGTTTTTGAACTTGCCAAAAAATCACCATTGTTGACGTCCCTTGAGGCCTTGTGGATCGCCCTGATCTTCGTTTCCTTTACGCCTGTCAAAAGTATTCCGTCCTCCGTTTCCCTCATCCATTATGTGTTTTGTGTCTTTTTGTTCTTTTTGGCCTCCCTTTTTGCCGTTCATTCAAATCCAAAAATAATGTCCCTTCTACCGGCCTCAAAGCGGTATCCCCGGATCATTCTCAGACTGTGTGCCCTCATCCTATTTTCTTGTTCCTTCGTCACATACTCTCTCCTTGTTTTTTATTTTGGATTTCTTACCTATTGGTTTCATCTCGAATCGGCTTATCACAAGAACGACTTTTTAAATTTTAGATCGGTATTTTCTTTTCTTAAGCCAAAATGGGACTTCTTTCTCATACCGTTTGCCTATTGGATCATCAAAATAAAATATTATGCACCCGATACAGAGCATGCCGATTACAACAAATTTCATTTGAGTCCAGTTTCCGTCTTGCAAAATCTTTTAAAACATTTTTATTACGCATTTTTTCAAGAATGGGACAACTCCTTGATCTATGTACTCAGGAATCCTCTGGTTTATCTCTGCTTGCTGATGATCTTTCACTTTTTCATAAGGCGTTTCACCTCTGGTGATGATTCCCGTGGAGATCCGCCTCATGAATCCTCAAAAAAAGTTTTATTATTTGGGTCCCTCTTGTTTTTAATGGGCTCCCTTCCTTATGCACTTATCGGCAAGTCTCCCGTTGCGGAAGAGTTCGCCACACGCCATGCGCTTCTATCCTCGCTACCGATCGCCATCCTGACCGTTGTGGCGGCTCGCTTTCTTCCCAAAAAAATCAGTCAGGTCAGCTGGATAGTTTTATTGATTCCTTTGACTGGGTTCTGCATCATGTCGAATGAAAACTATTTCATCTGGCAGGCCAGATCCATCAAGACGCATTCGGTTGCAAGATACCTTGAGAAACATCCTACTTTCGGGGTCTTTTCAAATTATGTAGTGGTTGATGAGTTTAAGATCGGTGAAAAATATGATGAAACAACGCAATGGATGGAACTCTTCAACAAAGAATGGGGCGAAAAAACAAGAACCGTTCGTTTTCTTGAGGGCTTCTCGACGGATGCTTCAAACGGCGAAGTCGTTATAAGAATTTATAGAGCTCGCTATGACAATGAGAGGTACGAGGTGTTGAAATATCTTTACTTCAAGCTCATCCAAGATCCGCGGCTCAATCCATTCTTGGACAATTTCACCCGTGTTGAAATAAACAGGCTCAATTCATGATTTTCATGCGTCCGGTAATCGACTTCATTCGTTCTTCTTTGGGGGTCTTTTTTTTTCGTCTGCCCGGAGTCAAATCTCAAAGGGCGAAGGGTCTGACGGTATTTATCTTTCATAACGTTAGCCCCCAGCAGTCTCTTTTTGAAAGATCTTATCATTTGACGGTTTCACCGGAGCTCTTTACTCAACAAATGCAGTGGATCGTCACCCATTACAAACCGGTTAGCCCCTTGGATATCAACCCCCAGAAGACTCTCCCTCAAAACGCTTGTTTGATCACCTTTGACGATGGCTGGGCGGGTACCTTCGAACACGCATTTCCGATTCTTGAAAAAATGTCGATTCCTTCCCTTCTTTTTTTAAACGGTGAACCCCTGCGTGAAAAAGTTCTTCTTTGGGCAGCGATCGCCTATTGGCTCCAAGACAATCAACCTGAATTTCATCGCTGGATTTCTGATAAGGGATATAGTTCTCTCAATCCGGCCCTGAGCCTCACCCCTAGACTTTTAACATTATGGGAAGACGAAATGGGACCGATCGACATCGAAGAAATCCGCCATTACCAGGGGAAAATGGCGACCTGGGCTCAAGTCCAGGAGTGGGATGGACATCCGTTAGTTTTTTACGGGAATCATCTTTATAATCACTGGAATGCCGCGACCCTGACGGAGGAAGAACTCAAGGAGGCATTTTTAAAAAATCAATCTTTGATTGATCCATTGCGTTCGGGAACACGGAGCTTTGCGTTTACGTTTGGCACGTATCTCTCACATCAGATTGATTTTTTACTGGAATCTGGTGCCGCTTATATCTACACTAGCCGTCCATGCGTCAATAAGACTACTGGAGAAAATCTTGTTTTTGGCAGAGTGAATATAGCTCCCTGGCACAACCGGTCATCACGACTTGAATGGGAAGTCATCCGGCACCATGCAGAATCTATGTTAGGAGATTATTTTTATGAAAAATCCCGCAGGTTATTAAAAAGGTTTTTATGATCAGACAGTTTCTTTCTAAATCACGTCAAAAGATGAGAAACGCTTATTATGGCTTTCATCCCCATGTCATCGACTGCTGTGTGCGAAACAAAACAATAAGCCTCAAAGTCAGTAGTTGGATCGAAAAATTCAGGGCGGATACCTACGAAACAAAGGAGCCTGAGACTTTGGATTGGCTAGATGCAGAGTTAAAAGACGATGATATTTTGTTTGATATTGGGGCGAACATCGGCGTTTATTCCCTCTACGCTGCCGCGCTCAACTCAAAATGCAGGATTTTTTCTTTTGAACCGGAAGCTCAAAATTTTTCGCATCTCTGTCAGAATATCTATCGAAATGGGTTTCTCAATATTACTCCCTGCAATGTTGCCCTCTCAAGCAAAGAACATTTTGATTATTTTCATGTAACGCAAATGGTTGCTGGCAGTGCTTTTCATTCTCTTTATCGGCCATCTCCACATCAGAAAGGCGGTGCAGTATCTGTCTTAAGACAAGGTGCTTTGTGCGCTTCTTTGGATGGCTTGATCAATCACCATGGATTGCCGTGCCCCACATTGCTCAAACTTGATGTCGATGGGATTGAGCATGAAATTATTCAGGGTGCCAAAAACGCTCTCCAAAGCGGAAAAATTCGAAGTCTCTTGGTGGAATTAAACGGGGACAAGAGGTCGGGTCCTGTTGCTGATATTCTTATTTTCCTTAAAAACGCGGGTTACAAGGTTGTTCATCAAGGAAAAGAAGGGATTACGGGCACAGGTGAGATCAATGCAAATTTTATCTTCCAGTTGATTTAGCATGAAAATCTCTCTCAAAGCTCTTTTTCAGATATTCCTGGTTTTATGGATAATAGCCATGATCCAAACATATATTGTCAAGGGCGATGGAGCCCTTTTTGATTCCTATACGCTCTGCTTGTCTTTAGGAATAGGTTTCACTCTTCTGATATCCTTGGGCCTCGCCTCCAATAAGCAAATTCTGCTACAAGTATTCTCAATAACTTTTTTCATGGGTATTTACTTTCTCCCCAGGCTTTGGATTTATCAACTTTTTCCGGACAAGTTAGCCTTCACCTATGAAAAAGATCCGGACTTGCAGTTCATTAATCGTGGTTTATTGTATATTTTTTTGGGAACAATCGCCATTCTTTCCGGTTTTTTTTATGCGGATAGATGCTCTAGAAAATCTCCTAAACCAAAAGGGGCATTCAAGAAAAAATTAAATTTACCGACAAGTCAGAGCTTGTTTCTCGTGTTCCTCTTCTCTTGCCTGATCGAGTTGTACATGGTCTTTGACTTAAATGTTACGATCGCAAATCACGAAAAGATAGGTAATCATTTCTTCATAATGGCAATCAAGACATTGATCAGTAACGATCTTGCTTTTTTTGTTCTTCTCACATGTATACTTATCGAGGATAAAAAAACAAAGTTGGATCGTCTCATGCTTTTTTTTTCAACCGCACTCTATTCTATTCAAATTACTCTCATGGGATCAAAAGGAGCTTTTGTCCGGGTAAGCTTAATTTTCCTGGTATTATTGATGTGCCGATACGGAAATATTCGCCTGAAGGCCTTGAAACTCACCCTTGTCATTAGTCTTGCTATTATTTTAAGCATCGTCGGCTATGGTATTGGATTAGCCTCACGGATGCAGATATTGACCAATGAGAACTTTTCTATATCACAATCTATCGATGTGACAGAACAAGTTTTAAATGGGAGTGATCTATCCGATTTCTTGGTCGCCATTCTTGACCGGCTTGGCACCATTGACTACCCTATTTTGATTATATCGAGTCCGAAAACAGATAAACCCAGTCCCTATTTTACCATCAGCTATGCAATCAAAAGTTATCTTAATATAATGTTACCCGGGGACCCTTTTTCAGATGCCATTTTCCCGACAGGTAGAGTGCTTGCTATTATCTATGGCGATTATACCGAGGAAAATTTGCTGGACATGTTCAATTCAGAACCATGGACAATTTGGGGAGTCACGTATGCATTTTTTGGCTGGTTGGGTGGGCTTCTTTTTCTTTTCATTTCAGCCTTTGCGCTGCATTCTCTTTACGTTCGACTATCACAATCTCCGTTCCTCTCCCCAGGCTTATTATTTCTCGCTCAGGCAACTTACTTCTTTTGGCTGATGACTGGCTGTTACTATAACAATATGGGCTTTGACTACGGCATTGCTCAGATGTCTATGGTCATACTTGAAATCATGGTCGTATGCCTATTAGGCCGTTTCATCGACTCCTTCTTAAGAAACTTTAAAAAATCTTCCACCACCACATTTAACGCGGTCCCCTGTGAGAGATAAAGAACTCTCCTTAACAGTCAGTGCGGTCATTCCCACCAGGAATCGTCCCAATGATTTACTTCGCGCCGTGGAGTCCGTTATCCGCCAAAGTCATTTACCCAATCAACTTTTAATCATTGATCAAAGCCAAGATGACAAATCCATGCAACTTGTTCGGAATCTTTTTGAGAAGGAAAAAATAGACAGCGAATTAATTTATATTCATGATATTTCCATTACAGGTCTTGTTCATGCAAAGGATGTTGGAGTGAAGAAAAGTTCCGGGGATGTTGTCATGTTCTTGGAAGATGATGTTATTTTGGGACCCGATTATATCCATTCTCTCTTGCGGGGTTTTATAGATAGTCCGACTATGATGGGGACCTGTGGAGTGATGACGGAAGTATCAAAGTACTCTAAAATATATCAAATCATTTTTAATCTATTTCATAGAGGATTTTTTCGTGACCCTCGTGTGACAATTCATGGCAATCCTTACAGATGGGATGAAAGGATGATTCCAAGTAATTATTTGAGCGGTGGACTTTCAGCCTTTCGACGAGAAGTGTTTGATACAGTGCCTTTTGATATTAGGAATGAATTTTTTATGCTGGAAGACATCGATTTTTCGACTCGTGCGGAAAGAACTTTTGGGAAAGGGAAGTTTTTTATCAATACCGAGGCTCGGTTGGACCATCTTTTTTCGCCTATCAATCGTGCTGTTCAAAAAATGCGATATCATCGGAAGATGCGTGAATATGTTGTTTTTTATAAAAAAAATTGCGATAGACAATGGGTTTTCCCAGCATTTATTTGGCTCCTGGTGGGTTGTTTTCTTGAAGCTGGATTCGAGGCAACTCGGCTGCGCAGTGTGGGCCCCATGATAGGCATGGTCAAGGGATTGATGCAGGGGATACGATGGGAAGTGAGATGAAAGACAAAGTTCTGGTAACGGGTGCCGATGGATTTATAGGAAGTCATCTTGTCGATAACCTTGTAAGACAGGGTTATTCTGTGAGAGCTTTTGTCCAATACAATTCACAGAATCGTTGGGGATGGATGGAAGATGTCTCCCGCGAGATTTTGGATTCTGTCGAAATATTTTCGGCCGATCTGAGAGACTCATTTTCTGTGCGTCGGGCCATTTCTGGTTGCAAAATCGTTTGTCATTTAGGAGCACTGATTGCCATCCCTTATTCCTATACGGCACCTCAGGAATATATTTCAACAAACGTTATGGGCACGCTCAATGTGTTGGAAGCGGCCTTGAGTGAGAAAGTGGATCATCTGATTCATACCTCCACCAGTGAGACCTATGGAACGGCGCACTATGTGCCCATTGATGAAAAACATCCGTTACAAGGCCAGTCACCCTATTCTGCGAGCAAGATTGGCGCTGACAAGCTGGCAGAAAGTTACCATCTCTCTTTTGGTTTGCCTGTAACAACGATTAGACCTTTTAATACCTATGGTCCCAGACAGTCTGCTCGAGCCATTATTCCCACTATTATTGGGCAGGCACTTTCGCAACCCGAGATTCGATTAGGTTCTCTTGAACCCGTCAGAGATTTGAATTTTGTGGAGGATACAGTGGATGGTTTTATCAGGGCGTTACGGTGCCAACCCTCACTGGGCGAGGTCATTAATCTTGGTTTTGGCAAGGGAGTCTCTATGGGGGAGTTGGCGAAAACTATTCTGGAACTGATGAAAATAGAAAAGAAGATGGTGACGGATGAACAGCGGATTCGTCCTGCCAAAAGTGAAGTGTTGCAGCTTGTTTGCGATAATAGAAAAGCGGCGACTCTACTTGGGTGGACACCGAAAACATCTTTAAAGGAAGGACTTGCCAGAACAATTGAATGGTTTAAGGGGCATTCATCTTTTTACAAGTCTTCGATATATAATCTATAAAAGAGAGGTTGATCATGAGAGCTATCTTATTGGCCGGTGGAGTGGGGGCACGTTTAAAACCTTATACAACAGTGATTCCAAAACCCCTCATGCCGGTGGGTGAAATGCCCATTATGGAAATTATTTTACGGCAGTTGGCCAGTCATGGATTTGAGAGGGTCACAGTCACTCTGGGATATTTGGGAAAGCTAATTAAAAGTTATTTTGGGAATGGTGAAAATTTGGGAATCGAAATTGATTACTCCCATGAAGAGAAGCCTCTAGGGACGATGGGTCCTATTACCTTGATTCGGGATCTTCCGGAACATTTTCTGGTGATGAATGGAGATGTCCTGACGGACCTTCCATTTTCTGATTTTTTCAAAATGCATGTGAGTCAAAACCAGTTCTTTTCCGTTGCTACATTTCAGAGGGAAATCTCCAGCGAATTTGGGGTCATTGATGTGAATCCTGATGGACAGTTGATTGGATTTCGTGAAAAGCCAAAGGTTCCCTTTCGTGTCAGCATGGGGGTTTATATGTCCAGCCGTCGTGTCATTGAGCAAATACCCAAGAATCAACCCTTTGGTTTTGACCAACTCATGTTAAAGCTTCTTGCCGAAGGAACTTCCCCTTTTATTTATCAACACAAGGGCTTCTGGCTGGATATCGGACGTTCAGAAGACTACATTCTTGCGCAGGAGGAATTTGAAAAAAATAAGTCTCGTTTCCTCTTCATCCCATGATGATTGTGTTTTGGTGACGGGTGCCTCCGGTTTTGTCGGGCGGCATCTTGTACAGAAACTAAAAGATAAGGGTGAATCCGTTCACGTGCTTCCTCGACAGCCAGAAGGTGATATCTGTCATCCAGCCTGTTTCAAAAAGCTCACACCTTTGAAGATAAAAGCTGTTTATCACTTGGCTGCGGAATCTTACGTCCCTGACAGTTGGATTCATGCCCGTCGATTTTATGAAATCAATGTTCTTGGGACACAAAATGTTCTGGAGTTTTGTCGCGAGAAGGGTGCCAAAATGATTTTTCTGTCATCCTATATTTACGGAAATCCGGCCTATTTACCCATTGATGAAAATCATCCAGTTTCTCCAAACAACCCCTATTCCCACTCAAAATGGTTGGCAGAAGAGATGTGCCGGTTTTATGTGGAATATTATGGTCTTTCAGTCTCCATCCTGCGTCCTTTTAATATATATGGTCCTGGCCAAAAAGATCATTTTTTAATTCCACATCTTCTCAAACAAATGTCCTTGGGACAAAAAATGAGTGTTCATGACAGTCGACCGAAAAGAGATTATGTGTACGTATCAGATTTTGTCGAGGCATGTCTTGCCGTGAATCGAGTAGAGAATCGTTTTGGGATTTATAACGTCGGGAGTGGTGTGTCCATCTCGGTAAAAGAGATCATTGAGTTAATTCAGGAAATTAAGAGACAACCACTGGATTGGGAGGATAGTCACTGTTTCAGAAAGAATGAAATCATGGATGTGGTGGCCAGCTGTTCTCTAGAAAAATCTGGTGTGTGGAAACCACTGGTAAGTTTTAGGGAAGGTTTGCGTCAATTAATGACTCAGGCACCCTTATGAAACGGCTTAAAATTCTTCAAATTATTACCCGACTCAGTGTCGGAGGTGCTTCGGCTTACTGTATTTTACTTTCTTCCGAACTTAAAAAAAGAGGTCATCAGGTTTTGCTCGTTTACGGGAGAAATGAAAAAAATGAAAAAGACATGATTGAGGATTTTGATTCTACTCGTACTGATTGCAACCGTATTCAAGTGAACACATTGTGTCGAGAGATTGATCCCGTCGATGATCTAAAGACTCTCTTTACGCTGGTTCGCCTCATACGAAAGGAAAGACCTGATATTGTGCATACCCATACTTCCAAGGCGGGCATTCTGGGGAGGTTGGCTGCCGTTATTGCTGGAGTTCCTGTTCGGGTTCATTCTTTTCATGGAACTATCTTTGAAGGTTATTTTAGCAGATGGAGATCGATTTTTTTTGTCTTCTTGGAAAAAGTGGCCTCTCGAATAAGCCATTGTTTTCTTGTGGATACGGACTTAATCAAACAGGATTTGATAAGCCGATCGATTGCCCGCGCAGACAAGATTCGGGTTCTTCCCCTGGGAATGGATTTGGATAAATTTAAGGACCTTTCGCCGTTTGCAGGGAGGATGAGAAGTTATCTCGGGATAGCGCCAAACATTAAGGTTGTGGGCATGGTGGCACGGCTTGTTCCTATCAAGGGGGTTCAATACTTTTTGGAGGCGGCAAGGAAGGTCAGTTCAGAATATAAAAATGTTCATTTTTTGATTGCGGGTGACGGAGATTTAAGAGG
>OBEQ010609606.1_pt1 | contig 11901 bp, 12 predicted proteins | sample 1670901 | NCBI WGS metagenome assembly OBEQ01 (sample SAMEA104232315, study PRJEB22302) | groundwater metagenome | biome: forest; feature: aquifer; material: groundwater | place: USA | collected 2011-08-07 | depth 5.4 m | reverse complement strand
GGGATTCCAAGAGCCTCTCCATCGCTTGCGCCTCGATCGTGGCAAAGGTGGTGCGGGATCAGTGGATGGAGCTGATCCACCGCCTTCACCCCGAGTACGAATTCCGGCGCCACAAAGGGTACGGGACCGATCGGCACATGCGTTTACTCGAACAGGTCGGCCCCTGCCGGTTCCACCGCTTCAGCTTCCGCCCGATTCGCCGGGATGATTCTTAATAAGCTCCTGCTCGGCCGCCGGGGGGAAGGGGAGGCGGTCCGTTTTCTAAAGAAGAGCGGCTACCGGATTATCGCCCGGAATCTCCGCGCCAAGTTTGGCGAGATCGACGTGGTGGCGCAAGACGGCCCCACCCTCTGCTTCGTCGAAATCAAGACCCGCTCCTCCATTCGGTTCGGTTTCCCTGAGGAGGCGGTCACCGCGCAGAAGCGGCAGCGGCTGGTCCGCCTGGCTTCGTGGTATCTCCAGAGCCGGCCCTCGGCCCAGCCGCGCCCAGTCCGCTTCGATGTCCTCTCCATCTTGACCGGCCCCGGCAACGAGGCCGCCCGCATCCGCCTGATCAAGGGCGCCTTTGAGGCGGCCTGACTTTCGGCTATAATCGTTAAGCGATGCCACTGACCCCGAAGAGCAAAACCCCGTCCAACCTTGAAATCTCCCAACAGGCCCGGCCGCTCCAGATCACTGAGATCGCCCGGCGGGCCGGCGTGCGGATGGAGGAAATCGAGGTGTATGGCCAGTACAAGGCCAAGGTCTCCCTGAAGGCGCTGGAGCGGATCAAGAGCCGGCCCTACGGGAAGCTGATCCTGGTCACCGCGATCACGCCGACCGAGGCCGGAGAGGGGAAGACCTCCACCGCCATCGGGCTCACTCAGGCGCTTGGCCGGATGCGCAAGAAGGTGATCTTGAGCCTCCGGGAGCCGGCGATCGGGCCGATCCTCGGCGTCAAGGGGGGTGCCTGCGGCTCCGGCTACGCGCAGATCCTGCCGATGGAAGATATCAACCTGCACTTCACCGGAGACATCCACGCCGTCGGAACCGCCCACAATTTGCTTGCCGCCATGGTGGAAAACCATGTGGTTCACGACAACGAGCTTAGGATCGACCCGCAGCGGATCATCTGGCGGCGGGTCTCGGAGATCCCGGACCGGAATTTGCGCCACGTCGAGGTGGGGCTGGGTGGGATCGGGCACCTGAAGAGGGAGACCGGCTTCGACATCACGGTCGCGAGCGAAGTGATGGCGATCCTGGCGCTGACCACGGGGATTGCGGACCTGAAGGAGCGGCTCGGGAAGATGGTGGTGGCCTTCACTAAAGAGGGCCGGCCGGTGACGGCGGCGGACGTCAAGGCGGTCGGGGCGATGGCGATGCTGCTGCGGGAAGCGATCCAGCCGAACCTCGTTCAGACCCTCGAGGGGCAGCCGGTCTTCGTCCACACCGGTCCGTTCGCGAATCTGGCGGCGGGGACGAATTCGGTGCTGGCCAACGAGATGGCGTTGCGGCTGGCCGACTACTGCGTCACCGAGTGCGGTTTCGGCTCCGATCTTGGGCTCGAGAAATTCTGCGACATCGTGGCCCGCTCCGCCGGTTTCAAACCGGAGGTGGCGGTGCTGGTTCTGACCGCGCGGGCGCTCAAGGTGCACGGCGGGCTCTCGCTCGAGGAAGCTAATCAGAAGGAAGATTCGAAAGCGCTCCACCGCGGGTTTGAGAACTTGGAGCGGCATTTGGGCGTCATCCGGAAGTTTGGGTTGACACCGGTGGTTGCCATCAACCGGTTCCAGAACGATACCGAGATGGAGTTTAGGCTCATCCAGGAGCACTGCTTGGGGCTCAAGGTCCGCTGCGCGATCTCGACGGTGTCGGAGCAAGGGGGTGAGGGGGGTCTGAAGCTGGGCCAGGAAGTGATGAGCGCGATCCAGGAGAAGTCGGCCCATTACGAGCCGCTCTACCCGCTGGATCTTCCGGTGACGGAGAAGATCACGCGGATCGCCCGGGAGATTTACGGAGCGGATGGCGTGGAGCTCGTGGATTCGGCGCCGAAGGACCTGCAGGAAATCGAGCGCAACGGCTTCTCCAAGTTGCCGATCAACATTGCTAAGACGCAGCTTTCCTTCACGGATGATCCGAAACGCAAAGGAGCCCCGACCGGCTGGAAACTGCGCGTGCGTGAGATCCGGGTGGCCGCGGGCGCAAAATTCTTGGTTGCTCTGACCGGCAAGATCCTCACGATGCCGGGTCTCCCGAAGAAACCGCTGGCCGAGCAGTTGGACCTGGATGAAAACGGCCGGATCTCCGGCCTCTTCTGATGAATATAGAGACTTTCTTGGACCGCCTCGCTTCTTCCGATCCGGCTCCGGGCGGCGGGTCGGCGGCGGCGCTCGCGGGGGCCTTGGGCTGCGCGCTCGGCAGCATGGTCGGCCGGATCCTTCTTTCCCGCTCCGGGATGCGGTCCGCCGAGAAGCGTAAGCTTCAGCAAGGGCTGCGGGAGCTGGAGCGGGTCCGCGGACGTCTCGCCGATCTGATCCGGCGAGACGCGACGGCCTACGAACAGCTGGTCCGCGCCCAACGCCGGGGCGGTACCCTGTTGCTGCGGGCGCGCCGGTCCGCCATCGATTGCCCTCTGGAGATCTGCCGGCAGGCGGTCAAAGGGATGCAGGTGATGAAAGAGTTTTCTAAAAAGACCGGGCCGTATCTCGGTTCGGATCTGCGGGGAGGGCAGGCGCTGCTGCGCGGGGCGTTTGATTCCGCGCGGGAAATGGCTTTGATCAATCTGCGGGGAAGCGGCCTTGGAGTCGCGGGACACCGGCTGCAGGCTCAGTTGGGACAGCTGGAACGCAACGCGGAGAGATGGAATGGAAGCTCGTAAGGAAAAAGTGCTCAGCCAGATCCTGGACGGCCGCGCCATCGCCTCAAAAATCCAGCAGGAAACCTGCCGGGAGGTGGAGCGGCTGAAGGCCAAGCACGGCCGGGCCCCGTTTTTGCTGAGCGTTCAGGTCGGGATGCACTCGGCGGCGGACCTGTTCGTCCGCTCTCAAATGCGGGCGGCCGAGGCGCTGGGGATCGGCTACCGGCCGGAGCGTCTGCCGAAGGAGATCACGCAGGCGGAGCTGATCCGGAAGATCAAGGATTGGAACGAGGACCCGCAGATCACCGGTGTCACCATTCAGTTCCCGTTGCCGGCCGGTATTGACGCGCGGGAGATTTCCGCCGCGCTTTACCCCCGTAAGGATGTGGAGGGGATCCACCCGCAGCACATCGGCCAGGCGATGTTCGGCTGGTCCCGGATCGGCACCTGCACGTCGCTGGCGATCATGGAGCTGATCAGCGCGACCGGCGCCAACCTGTACGGAAAAGAGGCGGTCATCGTCGGGAACAGCGAGCTGATCGGCAAGCCGGTGAGCCTGCTGCTGCTGGACAAGTTCTGCACCACGACCGTTTGCCACGTTGCCACCTCCGAGCGGGGGCGGCTCGCCGAGCACGTGAAGCGGGCGGAGATCCTGGTGGTGGCGGTCGGCCGGCCGCGCCTGGTCAAGGGTTCCTGGATCCGGCCGGGGGCCATCGTGATCGACGTGGGGACGAGCCTCGTGGATGGCAAAGTGGTGGGAGATGTGGAGTTCGACGAAGCGGTCAAGGTGGCGGACTTCATCACGCCGGTCCCGGGCGGCGTCGGGCCGGTGGTGGTGGCGACCCTCATGCGCAACACCGTCGAGTCGTTTAAGCTCCAGGTGGAAAATGGCAAGAAACCTTAAGGTCACTCTTCCAGACCTGATCCGCCGCGCCGAGCGGGGCGAAAAGCTCACGATGCTGACCGCCTATGATCTGCCGACCGGCCGGTTGCTGGACGAGGCCGGCGTGGATGTGATCCTCGTGGGGGATTCCCTCGGTATGGTGGCCCTCGGCTACGCCTCCACCGTGCCGGTCACGATGGAGGAGGTGATCCATCACGCCAAGGCGGTCCGCCGCGGTGTTTCCCGCGCGCTGGTGGTGGGGGATATGCCGTTCATGTCATTCAACATTGCTCGGAAGGAGAGCGTTCGCAACGCGGGCCGCTTCCTCAAAGAGGCCGGTTGCGACGCCGTGAAGGTGGAGGGCGGCCAAGGCTCGGAGGAATCGCTCGACGCGGTTCAAGCGATCTTACACGCCGGCATCCCGGTGTTGGGGCACCTGGGGCTGACGCCGCAGACCGCGGGCCGCCTCGGCGGTTTCCGGGTGCAAGGAAAAGAGGCGGGTGCCGCGGTGAAGCTTCTGGATGCCGCGCTGAAGTTGGAGAAGGCCGGCTGTTTCGGCGTGGTGCTGGAATGCGTCCCGACCGCGGTTGCGCGGGAGGTGACCCGCCGCCTGCGGATCCCGACCTTCGGGATCGGCGCCGGGCCCCACTGCGACGGGCAGGTCTTGGTCACGCACGACATGCTGAATCTGACCGGGGCTTTCCATCCGAAGTTTGCCCGCACTTTTGTAAGGCTGGACCGGGAGATCCTTCGGGCGGTCGGACAGTTCCGCCGGGCGGTGTCGGCGGGCAATTTCCCTGCTTCTAAAGAGAGCTACCGGATGGACCGCGAACAGACGCGGCAATTCATGGCAGCACTCCGGCGCCGGGAAGGGGAATGATGAAAGGCTCGGTGGTCGTCGCCATGAGCGGCGGGGTGGACTCCTCGGTGGCGGCTTGCCTGCTGAAGCAGGAAGGCTACGAAGTGATCGGCATGACGCTCAAGACCTGGCCCAAGGAGCTGTGCGACACGGTCCCCAAAAGTCAGACCTGCTGCTCCACCCGCGACATCGAGGATGCCCGGACGGTGGCCCAGCGGCTCGAGATCCCCTTTTACGTCGTGGAGGCCTCCGTTCCGTTCAAGGCCAACGTGATGGATTACTTTGTGGAGAGCTACGCGCGCGGCCGGACGCCGAACCCCTGCGTGGTCTGCAACCGGAAGATCAAGAGCGGCATCCTCCTGGAAAAGGCGAGGGCCCTTGGCGTGGACCGCCTCGCCACCGGCCATTACGCCAGCGTGGTCCGGGACGAGCAGAGTGGCCGGTACGCGGTCCGGCAGGCGGTGGATGAAAACAAGGACCAATCGTACGTCCTGTTCCAACTGACGCAGGATCAGCTCTCGCGGCTGGTCTTCCCGATGGGGGATTTGTCGAAGGCGCGGGTGCGCGAAATCGCGCGGGAGGCCGGGCTGGAGGGGGCGGACAAGCCGGAGTCCATGGAACTCTGCTTCATCCCGGACGGCGACACAAAAGGTTTTCTGAAAGCGAGAGTGCCGCAGGCCTTCACGCCGGGCGAGATCGTGGACCGTCAGGGCAAGGTAATGGGGACGCATCAAGGGATTTCCGCCTACACCGTCGGCCAGCGCAAAGGTCTGGGGCTGGCCCACCCAACTCCTCTCTACGTCTTGGAACTGGACCCGGCTGCGAATCGCGTGGTGGTAGGTGAGGAAGAAGAGTTGGCGGCCCGCTCCTGCCGGGTGGAGGAAATCTATTGGATGGCGATCCCCGGCCTCCCGGAGCCGATGGAGGCCAAGGTCAAAGTCCGCTACCGGAGCCCGAAAGTCCCCGCGCGGCTGGTGCCGGAGGGGGAGGGTGTCCGCGTGGAGTTCCGCGATCCGCTGCGAGGCGGCGTGAGCCCCGGCCAGGCAGCCGTCTTCTACGACGGCGCCGTTGTGCTCGGCGGCGGCTGGATTGCGGCGGCCGCTTCCTCCCGCCTCCTCGAGACGACCACTCATCCAGTATAATATTGCTACTCCTTCGGAGAGGGGGTTGTATTGCGGGGGAGTGGGAAACTCCCCCGCAAAAGACCTCAGTGTACTTCGCTGGATGGGGGAGTACTGAGGGGGAAACCACGCAATGGTTTCCCCCTCAGAGAGAAACGCGACCGTTGAACGTCAGCCGTAGGCGCTGGTATGGTGATAACATCAGACAGTCGTGATTCTCTCTGTTCTCGATATTCAGCGTTTCGAGACGGCGTAGCTCAGTTGGTAGAGCAAGGGACTCATAAGCCCTAGGTCAGTGGTTCAATTCCACTCGCCGTCATGTTTTCTTCTATGACTGATTTCCTCGATACAATTCGCGCCGCCATTGCCAAGCACCGGATGCTCTGTTCAGGCGACCGGGTGCTGGCGGCTGTCTCCGGCGGGCCGGATTCGCTGGCGCTCCTCTCCGCTTTGGTTGCTCTGCGCTCCGCGCTTCGAATCCAGCTGCGTGCTGCCTACGTAGATCACGGGCTGAGGCCGGCCGCCGCGCGGCGGGAGGCTGCGCTGGTGAGAAAACTGGGACGAGCGTGGAAGGTGCCGGTCACGGTCTTGACGCGGCGCGTCAGTAAAGGGAAGAGGAATTCCCTGGAGTCCTCCGCTCGGGCGGTCCGGTATCAGGCGCTGGCCGCCCTGGCGAAGAAGCTGCGCTGTGGGGCGATCGCCACGGGCCACACCGCGGATGACCAGGCGGAGACAGTGCTGATGTGGATCTTGCGGGGAACCGGCACCACCGGTTTGGCCGGTATCCCACCGGTACGGGTCATGGCCAAACTCCGGATCGTTCGCCCGCTGATCGGCTGCACCCGCGAACAGGTGATGGAACACCTGCGGGAGCGCGGACTCCATCCATTGTTGGACCGCAGCAATCTTTCCCCCCGGTTCGTCCGCAACAGGATCCGCAACGACTTGCTGATCCGGCTGGAGAAGGAGTTCAACCCGCAGGTCCGCAGGCACCTCTGCCAGCTCGCGGAGCTGGCGCGGGAGGACCTGATCTGGCTGACGGCCGAGGCCGGCCGCTGGTTCCGCCAAGTCGCCCGGGTGAGGGAGGGGAAGGTGAGGCTGAAGCGGGCCCTATTAAGGAAGGAACCACCCGCGCTGCGCAAGGCGGTGCTTCGGATGGCCGCGGGGCGTCTTCAGGGGGACCGGCAGGGGTTCGGGTTTCGGCATTGGGAGATGCTGGACCAGTTGTTGCTGGTCCCGGAGACCGGGGCCGTGGATCTGCCCCACCGGTTCCGGGCTGTGGTGCAAGACGGCACATTAATTTTGTCCCGCTCGTGTTAAACTAACGGTATGCCTGCGATGATGGAAGGTGGAACTAAGAAGGGCCCGGTGCCCCTGGGATCTCCGGGTGGGAGGCCGCCGCCGGAGAGCCGGTGGTTTCGCTGGACGATCTGGCTGATCCTGGGGCTGACTTTCATCTATCTCTATCGGCTGGGGTCTCTCTCCGCTTCAGGAATCCCGCAGGAGATTTCCTACGGCGAGTTCTACCAGTGGCTTTCTTCCGACTCTCCCTCCCACAAGATCAAGACCGCCATCCTGACCGAGAATATCGTCCGGGGCGAGACCGAGGACGGCCGCCGGTACCTGGTCAACGTCCCCGATAACGATCCGGAACTGACGCGCCTGCTGCGGGAGAAAATCCCCACTTTCAAGCTGGAGCCGCCCCGCACCTTCTGGCTGAGCTTCTTCTTCAACCTGGCCGGTCCGCTCCTGCTTCTGGGCGCTTTCTGGATGCTCATGTACCGGGGAGCGGCTCAGGGGGGAGGGCGGATCCTCTCGTTCGGCAAAAGCCGGGCGCGGCAGTCCACCTCCGAGGACGGCCAGCGGGTGACCTTTGCCGACGTGGCCGGTGTTAAGGAGGCCAAAGAAGAACTGCAGGAGGTCATTGAGTTCCTCAAAGATCCGAAGAAATTCCAGCGTTTGGGCGGCAAGATCCCGAAGGGGGTCCTGCTGCTGGGTCCTCCCGGCTGCGGCAAGACTCTGCTGGCGAAGGCGGTGGCCGGCGAGGCCGGCGTTCCGTTCTTTTCGATCAGCGGCTCCGACTTCGTGGAGATGTTTGTCGGCGTGGGTGCCAGCCGCATGCGGGACCTCTTCGAACAGGCCAAGAAATCGGCTAAGACCTCCGGCCGGGGCTGCATCATCTTCATTGATGAGATCGACGCGGTCGGCCGGCAGCGGTTCGCCGGCATCGGCGGCGGGCACGATGAGCGGGACCAGACGCTCAACGCGCTGTTGGTGGAGATGGACGGTTTCAACACGCAGGCGGGAGTTATCCTGGTGGCTGCCACGAATCGCCCGGACGTTCTGGACCCGGCGCTGCTGCGGCCCGGGCGCTTCGACCGGCAGATCGTGGTGGACCGGCCGGACCTGGTCGGGCGCGAGGAGATCCTGAGGGTGCACATCCGGGGCATCAAGCTGGCCGCGGAGGTGGACCTGAAGTCGATCGCCCGGCAGACGCCCGGTTTCTCCGGGGCGGACTTGGCCAACCTCTGCAACGAGGCGGCGCTGCTGGCGGCCCGGAACGACAAGGAGTCGGTGGGGATGAAGGAGATGGAGGCCGCCATTGAGCGGGTGATGGCCGGCCCGGAGCGGAAGTCACGCGTCATCTCCCCCTACGAGAAGTCCATCGTCGCCTGCCATGAGGCCGGCCACGCGCTGGTCTCCATGATGGTGCCGGGCGCGGATCCCCTGCACAAGGTTTCCATCATCCCGCGCGGTACGGCGGCGCTGGGCTACACCATGCAGACCCCGCTGGAGGACCGCTATCTCATGACCCGCAACGAGCTGATGGGCAAGCTCACGGTCCTCCTGGGAGGCCGCAGCGCCGAGGAGCTGACGTTCGGAGAGATCACCACCGGCGCCCAGAACGATTTGGAAGTGGCCACCGACATCGCGCGGCGGATGGTCTGCGAGTACGGCATGAGCGAGCGCCTGGGCAGCCTCACCTACGGCAAGCGGGAAGGGATGATCTTCCTGGGCCGTGACATGGGCGAGGACCGCAACTACTCCGACCAGACCGCGGTAGCGATCGACGAGGAGATCCGCCGGATCGTGCAGGAAAGCCACGACCGTGCCCGCGCGATCCTCACCCAGCACAAAGAGCGCCTCAAGCGGCTCGCCGACACGCTGCTGGAGAAGGAAGTGCTCGACGGCGACGAAGCCAAACGGATTGTGATGGCGGATGAGTCCTCCGACGAAGCCCCTCCCACCGCCGGGGAGACAGAAAAGCTCTCCGGCTGACGGCGTGCCGTCGGTCCCCGAACTCATCTGCGGCCGTTTCCATCTCTCGCTTGTCCGGAAGACCCTCCTCATGGGGATCCTGAACGTCACTCCCGATTCCTTCAGCGATGGAGGAGCATTCCTCTCCGCGCGGCGCGCGGTTTCCCACGCCCTCAAGCTCCAGAAAGAAGGAGCGGACCTGTTGGACATCGGCGGGGAATCGTCCCGGCCGGGAGCCCGGCCGGTCTCCGCGGCGGAAGAGATGCGCCGCATCCTTCCTGTCATTGAGCGCCTCTCCGGAAAACTGCGGATCCCGATTTCCGTGGATACCTCCAAGTCTGTGGTTGCAGAGGCGGCCCTCTCCGCCGGGGCCTCGCTGGTCAACGACGTCACCGCGCTGGGAGATCCGGCGATGGGGCGGGTAGTCGCCCGATACAGCGTTCCGGTCATCCTCATGCACATGCGGGGGACGCCCCGCACCATGCGCTCGAAGGCCCGCTACCACCGCCTGGTACCGGAGGTCCTCTCGGAGCTCAAGCGCTCCGTGAAGAAAGCGCTCGCCTGCGGCATCTCCAGAGATAAAATCCTGATTGATCCCGGAATCGGTTTTGCCAAGAGCCCGGGGCAGAGCCTAACGCTCATCCGCCGGCTGGGGGATTTCAGGAGGCTTGGGTTCCCGGTCGTCGCGGGCCCTTCCCGGAAATCGTTCATCGGCCGCGTCACCGGAGGCCCGGAGGGGGATCGCCTCTTCGGTACCGCGGCGGCCGTCGCGCTCTGCGTTTCCAACGGGGTGGACATCATCCGGGTGCATGACGTCGCGGCGATGCGCCAGGTGGCGGATCTCTCGGATGCGGTCTGCCGGCCGCGGGGGAATTGAATGCCGAAGCTCGGCGTGAACGTGGACCACATTGCGACGCTGCGGCAAGCACGGGCCGGAGAAGAGCCCAGCCCGGTCTGGGCGGCGCGGGAGGCTGAAGCCGCCGGCTGCGACAGCATCGTCTGTCATCTGCGCGAAGACCGCCGCCACATCCAGGACCGCGACCTGCTCACGCTCAAGCGGGTGATCCGCATCCCGCTCAACTTGGAGATGGCGGCCCATCCGGAGATTGTCCGGATCGCCTGCCGCGTGAAGCCGTATCAGGCGACGCTGGTGCCGGAGCGGCGGCAGGAGCTGACTACCGAAGGGGGACTGGATCTGCGCCGGAGCGGCCGGCGATTGTCAGACTCGGTGCGCAGGCTCTGCGACGCCGGGATTCAGGTAAGCTTGTTCATTGATCCGGACCCGCGGCAGATCGAGCAGGCCGCTCGGCTGGGTGTGCCGATGATCGAGCTGCACACCGGCCGGTACGCGGCAGCCCGTTCCGGTTCGGACCGGGCCCGGCAGTTGCGGAATCTCCGGAACGCGGTGGGCCTCAGTGGCAGCGCCGGTTTGACCGTCGCCGCTGGGCACGGCCTCGATTATCGAAATGTCCGTCCCGTCGCGCTGATCCAGGAAGTGGAGGAGCTGAACATCGGTTTCTCGATCATTGCTCGCGCGGTGCAGGTGGGGCTGCGGCGAGCGGTACAGGAGATGGTGAAACTAACAAGATGAAGATCATTGGAACGGGGGTGGACCTGGTGGAGGTTCCTCGTTTCCGGAAATCGGTGAAGCGCTGGGGCAAGCCGATGCTCGCCAGGCTCTTCACCGCTTCGGAGCTGGCCTACTGCCGAAGCTACAAGGATCCTCACGAGCATCTGGCGGTCCGGTTCGCCGCGAAGGAAGCGGTGGTCAAAGCGCTCGGCGCCCCAAAGGGGCTGGCGCTGGAATGGAAGGATCTGGAGATCGTTCGTTCTCCTTCCGGCCAGCCGGGAGTGAAGTTCAAAGGTTCTATGAGCCGATGGAAGAAACTCAAAGTGTACCTCTCCCTGAGCCACACCAAGAACTACGCGGTGGCCAGCGCCGTCATTTCCGGCCCATGAAGAGACCGGTTCCTTCCTCGTTGCTGCGGCGCAGGGCCGATAGTCATAAAGGAAATTATGGCCACGTCCTGGTGATCGGCGGCGCGGTCGGGATGACCGGCGCCCCGATCCTCTGCGGGCAGGCGGCACTCCGTTCCGGCGCGGGATTGGTGAGCGTGGTTGTGCCGAAGGCGGTTTATCCGATCGTCGCCCGCAAAGCGGCGGCCGAGCTGATGGTCCACCCTCTGCCGAAAGCGCTGCCGGCTTTGTTAAGGAAGGCGGACGTCATCGCGCTGGGACCGGGGTTCTCCCGCGGCCCGGCGCAGAGGGCGCTGGTCCGGCGGCTCCTGTCACGGGCCAAGCAGCCGATGGTCATCGATGCGGATGGGATCAGCGCGCTCAAAGGGCTCAGGAAACTGCCGCGTTCTCATCAAGCGGGAGAGGTGGTCCTCACGCCGCATCCCGGTGAGATGGCGAACCTGCTGGGGATCTCTATTAAGGAAGTGCAGTCCAACCGGAAGAAGATCGCCGGCAAGACGGCGAAACGCCTGGGTGCCATCGTCGTGCTCAAGGGGCACCGAACGGTCACCGCTTCTCCGTCCGGCCGAGTCAGCATTAACACCACCGGCAATCCCGGCATGGCGACCGCCGGCATGGGAGACGTCTTGACCGGCGTGATCGCCGCGCTCATTGGCCAGGGGCTCGCCGCTTTTAACGCGGCCGCCCTCGGCGCTTACCTGCACGGCCTGGCCGGCGACATCGCCGCCAAGAGGGTGGGGCAGGTCTCGCTCACCGCCGGCGACGTGCTAGCCCATTTGCCTGCAGCATTTCAGCGAGTTGCCAGGTAAACTTTCAGTATCTCACCGCCGGCGTAGCTCAATGGTAGAGCGGCGCTTTTGTAAAGCGCGGGTTGGGGGTTCAATTCCTCTCGCCGGCTTGTCTTCGTTCCGATTCATTCGTACAATGAAGCTTCTCTTCGGGCGGATACCAAAGTGGCCAACCGGGG
>OBEQ011893341.1_pt1 | contig 11903 bp, 6 predicted proteins | sample 1670901 | NCBI WGS metagenome assembly OBEQ01 (sample SAMEA104232315, study PRJEB22302) | groundwater metagenome | biome: forest; feature: aquifer; material: groundwater | place: USA | collected 2011-08-07 | depth 5.4 m | reverse complement strand
TTGAGCCTCATCGAGCCGATCTCGTCCAGGAAGAGCGTCCCTTGGTCGGCGAGCAGGAGCTTGCCCTTGCGGTTGTCCTTCGCGTCGGTGAACGCGCCCTTGCGATACCCGAAGAGCTCGGCTTCGAGCAGGTCTTCGGTGTAGGACGAGCAGTTGATCGCCACGAACTCGCCGTGGCGGCCGGAGCGCTCGTGGATGATCTGCGCCAAGGTCGTCTTGCCCGTGCCCGAGGGCCCTAAGATCAGCATGGGCAGTTCCGAGGAAGCATACTTCAAGGCTTCCGTAATCGCGGAACGCGTCGCGGGGTCGGTCGTCACGTAGCGGTCCGCGAAAACTCGATTCTCTTCTTCGGTTTCCTTCTTCTTTTGCTCGTAGCGCGAAAGCACCGCGGCGACGTTCGCGCGGATGTTCCCTTTCGCGAAGAAGTGGTCGCAGCCTAGAGCGTAGGCCTTGTCGACGTTCGGCTCCGCGTCATGGCCGGACATCACGACGGAGTAGCTGCCTTTCGCGGCGGCGAGGGGGATGAGCTTCAGGCCGGAGCAGTCGTCCTTCGCGCCGAGCTGGAGGTCGATGAAGCAGATGTCCGGCCGGCGGCTTTCGAGCTTCTTGCGCGCCTCCTTCTCGTCGCCGGCGAATTCGACCGTGTGATCGTTCAGATGGGGAGCGATCAGCTCGCGGGCCAGGGGATCGTCCTCGACGACAAGTATCGACAGCGGGGGCATCGGCGTGACTGGAGTCTACAACACTGCCGTTTGCAATTGCAAACGCGATGTTTGCAAGTGCAAACACCCTACCCGCTTCCTTCGAGGCGCCTCCTCGACGCGGGCCGACCCCCGCCGCGCCACAAAAATTGCCTCCCGAAGGGTGCAGCATGCAACCGACAGGAGGTCTCAGAATGAATACCAGCAGTCGCGCCCGCCTCGGCATCGCCATGGCGGCGATGCTCGCCGTCCAATTCCTGCTCCCGCTTCCGGCCTTGGCCTACGGCGAGCAAATCACCCAGGCCGGCCTGCAGCTCTATACGTGGCTGCGCGGCCTGGGCGCCGTGATCATGGTCATCGGCTTCGCCGGCGTGGGCTTTAAGCTCATGGTCCAGCATGACCGGGACGGCCTCAAGCCGTTCTGGTACGTGATCGGCGGCGGCCTGATCATGATGCTCGGCCCCTCCATCGTCCAGCTCATCCAGGGCGTCGCCGGCGGCGCGTCGGCCATCAACACATCGGGAATGTAGATGAGCGGCGTCCGAACGTACAAAGCGCTGGATTATCCGATGAAGCTCTACGGCTTCTGGCCGGGAGACCTCGCGGTGGTCGCTCTCGTCTTCCTGGTGGCGCACGGCGTCTTCAACAGCCTCGCGCTCGACCTCGGCACCGTGGGGCCGGCGCTATGCCTCGCGTGGCGGGCGCGCAAGCGCCCGCCGCGCTACGCAGGCTCCTTGCTGGGATTCCTCACCGCCCCCGAGCGCTACGCCCGGGGGCTCAGGCACGAGGAGCTGCCCCGATGAGCCTCCCCGTCCTGCTGCGCGACGTATTTCGCATGAAGCGCGAGCCCGCGTTCTTCAGCTTGCTGAACCTCTGGACGATCGAGGACGACGTGCTCATCGGGGTGGACCTTCAGTTCACGCGGGTCTTCCGCCTCGCCTGTCCGGACGCCTTGTTCTATAGCGAAGCGGACACCCAGCAGCACGCCACCGCGCTTGGCCGCCTCCTCGATTCCCTACCCCCAAATTCCACCGCCCAGTTCATCGCGCGCGTCCGGTGGGACGGCGGCCGCCGTCTCGACGCCTTCGCATCGGCCGAGCGGCCCTCGGGCGATATGCTCCGCTTCATCCTTGCGGAACGCACCGAGTTCCTGAAGCGGATACCCTTCCGGACGGTCGAGCATCTCCTCGCCATCACGACCCATCCCTCGGCTCCGGACCTCTCTGCCATGCGGATCGGCCCGCTCGCCCTGCAGGCCGCGGATAAGGCCAAGCAGCTCGCCGGCCAGCACAAGCGCCGCGTCGTCGAGCTCAAGGCGGCCTGCAACAACGTCGCGGCGGCGCTGCGCGACGCCAAGGTGGGAGCGGAACCCCTCTCCGAGGCCGAGCTCGTTTCCTTCCTTTATAAGACCCTCAACCCGGCCACCGCCGCCCATACCCCCCCGCCGGCGCCCCGCCGCGGCTTGAGCCTGCGCAGCCAGCTCGCCCTCAACGCCTGCGATTCGCGCTTCGACGCGGCGACGGTCGACGGCTACCACCACCGGGCGGTCAACATGCAACTCCGCCCCACGACCTTGGACGGCCGCGGGATGCATGTGCTCCTCAACCAGATCCCGGGGGACTTCGACCTCGTCGTGGCGGTCCATAGCCTGAACCAAGAGTCGGCCGAAAAGGAGCTGAAGGCCGGCGCCGCGGCCGCCTTCACCTTAGGCAGCCTCCACGTGACACGCTACCACGAAGCCGAGCTCCATACCCAAGACGCCGATGACCTCGCGGCGCACACCAAGGCCGATTTCCAGCGGCTTTACGCGGCGACCTTGCACGCGGTCCTGCGCGACGTGGACCCAACGGTGCTGACGCAAAACACAGACCAAGCGATCCAGGCCTTCACGCGCCTCGACGACGCCGTAGCCGTCGTGGACGACATGAACCACCTGACTCTGTATCTCGCCTCCATGCCCGGCCACACGCACCTCAATCCGCGCGCTCATCTCGTGCCGACGGAGGTCGCCGCGCGCCTCCTCACCATGAGCGCAAGCTGGAGCGGCACACCCAATCCTCAAGTCATGCTGCCGTGCGACGACGGCAAGCTGCTCGGCGTCGACCTCTTCTCGCAGGACGAGCTGACCGCCAAGCACTCCCTGATCCTCGGCGTCTCCGGCGAGGGAAAGAGCGTTCTCACGAACACGCTCCTGACGAGCTTCTACTGCGCGAGCGAGGAGAACCACGTCATCGTCATCGATGATGGCGGCTCGTATCGGCGCCTCTGCGAGCTGCTCGACGGGCAATACCTCGAGCCGACCCTCGATGGGAGGTACTCCTTCAATCCGCTGCTCCCCCGCGAGTATGCGTTCGACGACAAGGAGCAGCTCGACGCCGACTTTCTCTCGTTCATCACCCTCCTCGTCCAGCTGATGGTCCGGCGCCCGGACCTCACGAACAACGAGAAGTCGATCATCCAGAAGTGCGTCGCCGGCGCCTACGCGGCGGCGAAGGCCCGGACGCCGCTCCTGGGAGACCTGCGCGCGGCGTTCCGAGCGTTCGAGGGAGACGCCGAGGACGTGGCCATCGCGCGGGCCTTGTTCAAAGACCTGGAGATGTGGACCGAGGGCACCTACGGCCGCCTCCTGAACAGGCCCAGCACCTTCGACCCCGCGGGCCGGTTCATCGTGTTCGACTTGAACAAGATGACGCAGGAGGATTTGAAGCCAGTGCTGCTCCTCATCATCAAGAGCGTCGTCTACCCGAAGCTCGCCGACAAGCGCCTGCGGAAGGTCATCGCCTTAGACGAGGTCTGGAAGTTCCTCCGGGAAAAGGCCGGAGCCGACCTGGTGACCGAGTGGTACAAGACCGGCCGCCGGTTCAACGCGGCCGTCTCGGTGATCACCCAAAGCGCCGACGACCTCCTGCGCAGCGCGGCCGCCTCCGCGATCGCGGAGAACTCCACGGTCAAATGGATCCTCAACCTGGGAGGAGGCTACGACAAGCTCCATGAGCTGAAGCTCGGCCCGGAGGAGATCGACGCGATAAAGGGGCTGGGCAAGAATTCCGAGCGTTCGAAGTACCGGAAGGTCTTCCTTCGATTCGGGAATCGCAAGACGATCATTCGGAACATCCTCTCCCCCACCGCCTACTGGCTCTACACGACCGATCCCCAGGACCTCCGCTGCGAGCTCGAGCTCAAGGCCAGGGAGCCCAAGTGGTCGCCGGTGAAGGTGCTCGAGACCCTCGGCCGGTTGAAGGACCGCAATCCCCAGTGGCGAACGGAAGATTTCCTCGACGCCATCGCCGCCGGCAGGTACTCATGACTTGGCGTCTGCTCGTCCTGCTCCAGCTCGCCGCGCCGCCGGCCTCCGCTCAACTGGCCGTGACCGATCCAGGCGTCACGGCCGTAGCCCAGGCCCAGCTCCAGTTGTCCACGCTGCACGCGCAGTTCACGAAGCTCCAGATGGTCCAGGACGCCATCACCCTCAAGAACACTTATCTCCAGTCGAAGCAGTTCTACGACACGGTCTACGCTCGCAGCCAGCACCGAGGCGGACTGATGGGCTACTACAAGGACTACTTCCAGAAGGCGGCCGACAACATGGCCGCGTCCGAATGGCGCCAGATCAACAACGAGGCGTCCTCAATCACCGGCCAGACGCCGATGAGCAGGCTTCTCGAGAGCGGCGCCGCCGCGATCGGACGGCAGACCGGGCAGGCGATCAACGGCGCGGGCGGCGTCATTGGAGGCGGGCTCAACGGCGTCGACCGCGGCTACAAGAGCGCCCGCGCGGTGATCTTCTCCGACCAGAAGCGGCAAGTCGCGGCGGTGGACCAGGTGATCGCGGCCTCCGAGGACCGCGCGGACCAGACCGCCAAGATGGTCGCCGATCTGGTCAAGCGGGGCAGCGCCGACGCCATCTCCGACAACGAGCGCGAGTCGATCGACATGCACGCCCAGCTGCTGGGCCTCCAGGTCCTCTCCGAGATCCGCCAGCTCTTAAACGTCAACGCGCAGATCCTCAACTCCCAGGCCAAGCATAGCCTGGCCGAGGTCTCGGTCGCCCTAAAGGCCGGCTCGGACCTGTCCGAGTTCCGAGAGAACGGCGGGCAGCGGGGCGCCCAGCGCCCCAGCAACGACGAGATGGTTCGCGAGATGAAGAGGAGGCCCGGAGAAAGATGAACGACCTTACGATCCTGGCCTCTGCGGCCTCGCCGTACAACGACCTCCAGATTCCCGCCGTCATGAGCTCCGTGATGCTCATCACTCGCGGCGTCGGCTTCGGGCTCTTCGTCCTCTTCTTCGTCGCGGGGGCCAGCCGCCTTCAGCTCGACGCGCTCCGCTACGCCGCCGGCGGGCAGAGCGAAAAGCCCCACCTTGCCAAGTTTCTGATGCGCGCCCTCCTGCTCTTCCTCGCCATGGCGTTTCTCTACCAGTGGACCTTCCTCAAGATGGTCTCGCTCTGCGACCACATCGCGATGCTGGTCGCCAACGAGGACCGCTGGATGACCCTCATCGCCCGGCTCACCGAGAACAGCAGCGTCAGCATCCCCTTCCTCAACGTCACCGTGCCCACCCTGGTCGGCGCCGTGGCGCTCACCGCCTTGCAGTACGTGGAGGAGATCTTCATCACGATCCGCTTCGTCGTCTTGTGCCTGCTCTTCTGCGTCGGCCCAATGGCCTGGGCGTTCAGCATCTCCGAGCTCGGCTTCGGCGCGCTGCGCGGCTGGTTCACCAACACCTGGCAGGTCTCGTTCTGGCTGGTCGTCTTCTCCCTCGTCAAGGCCGCCATCATCCCGCTCGGAGCAAGCGCCCTCTCGCAGGGCCTAGTGGAGGGCTCGGTGGTCGGGATCGTCTACTCGATCGTGATCCTCGCCGCGATCTTCATGATCCCGACTCTGACCGCGGCCGTCTTTTCCGAGGCCAACATGGGCGCCGTGACGTCGGCCGCCATGTCGATCGCCACCTACTCGAGCGTCCGCGCCGCGGCCACCCGCGGGGACTCGGTGCATGACGGGATCGTCGGCCCGGCGAAGATCGAGACGATCATGGACGCGATGAAGACCGCGAAGGCGGACGGCATGTCCGCGGCGTTCAAGGGCATCTTCACGCCCCGACGGGCCGACGACTCCAACTCCGGCTCGAGCGGCAGCCCCGCCGCCGCGAGGACCCGGTAATGGCCATGACCACGCAAGCAAAGCCCCCCGCCCCCGGCGAGCGGCGCTACTTCGAGGTCTTCGGCGACGTAGTCGCCGAGGCGCTCTTTCTGCGCAACCTCTCGATCCTGCTGGCCGCACTATGCCTGATCCTCTCCATCGGCTTGGTCCGCCTCAGCCATAAGCCGCCCCTCGTCGTCCGCGTCGACCGCTTAAGCGAGCCCGCCGCGTTCGCCGGCCTCGGCGTTGATGCGGCCGTCACGGGCCCCGAAGTCCGCAACTTCGCGGAGCACTTCACCCGCGATCTGCTGGGCTGGGACCTCTACACGCTCGACGACGACATCAACCGCGCCCTCGGGATGATGACGCCGGAAGCGGCCGCGCGGATGAAGCGCCGCCTGGATGGCCTCAATGTCACCCAGAAAGTACAGGCCGACTCGCTGCGCACCAAGGTCATCGTGGCCGAGATCTCGGTCGAGAAGGACACCCCCCACGCGGTCCGCGTGAAGGTTCGCGGCTCCCGGGTCGCCTCGAGCTACGACAAGCAGGACCTGCATCGAGAAACCCTCTTTGAAGACACCCTCGTCGCCCGCAAGGTCGAGCGCACGCTGCTCTCGCCCTGGGGGCTGCTCATCGAAGAATGGTCCGAAAACGTGTTCCGGGAGACTCCATGAAACGATTCCTCTTAGCCTCAATCACCGCCCCGCTCCTAGCAAGCCTGCTCGCCGGCGCCGCCGGAGCCGTCCAGCTCAACATCATGCTGCAAGGGTCCCTCACCAACACAGCCGGAACGCCGTACACCACTCCTCAGACTGCGGAGTTCAAGCTCTACCAAGGAGGCGACGCCCAAGCGGCCGGCTCGGGGACCCTCGCTTACCACGAAACCGGAGAAGTCACGCCGTCGGCCAGCGGCGTCTTCAGCTACCTGTTGGGCAGCGGCTCTCCGCTGACGGCCGCGCTCTCAACCTCGACCTTCGACACGAGCAAGACGCTGTTCGTCGAGATATCCGTGGGCGGCTCGGTCCTGCTCCCGAGGTTGCAGCTCACCGGCCTTCCCTACGCGGCGATCGCGGGCGTGGCCGAGAGCCTCAAGCCGGTCGGGCAAGTGACCACCGGGCTCCTCACCGCCTCCTCCGGAACCTTCTCCGGGCCGCTGACCGCATGGAGCGCGAACTTCACCGCGACGGGCTCGACGCAGCCCAGCGTGACGACCTCATCCGGGATCGTCGTCAGCGCGGGCGGAGTCACCGCCCCGTTCTTCAGCGGCGTGTTTTATGGCTCGGGGGCAGGACTCACGGGAGTCGCGGCCTCGAACGTCTCCGCCGGGAACGTCACGCCCGGCACTCTGGGGGCGGGCATTGTCGTCCCCACCGCCAACCTCGCAGGCGGCCCGATCGCCTCCTCGCTGCTGCCGATGAACGTGGCCTACACCACGGCGAACAATATATTCGAGGGCCCGCAGAGCATCGCAGGCGGCCTCACCGCCTCTTCGGCGACCCTAACAGCGGCCGGAGCCAGCCAGTACAGCCTCGCCACCGCCTCCGGCGTCCTGGTCGGCGCGGGCGGAGTGACGGCGCCCTTCTTCGCGGGGTCGTTCATCGGGAACGGCTCCGGGCTGTCGGGCGTCGCGGCGTCCAATGTGGCCGCGCCGAACGTCGGCCCCGGCACATTAGGCTCGGGCGTACTCGTGCCTACGACGCTGCTCACGGGCGTACCGATAGCGGCCCAGCTTCTGCCTTCCACGGTGGCTTACACGAGCGCGGCAAATACGTTCACCGCGGCGCAGAGCCTCCCCGCAGGACTGACCGCATCCTCGGCAACCCTCACGGCCTCGGGAAGCGGACAATTCAGCCTCGCCACTTCCTCGGGCATCAGCGTGGCGGGCGGGGGCGTGACTGCGCCGTACTTCTCCGGCGCCTTCTACGGCGATGGCAAAGGCCTCTCCGGAGTCTCGGCGGCCAAAGTCGCCGCGGCAGATGTCATGCCGGGGACGCTCGCGAACGGGGGGTTTCTTCCCACCAACCAGCTCGCGGGGGCGCCCATCGCCCCGTCGCTCCTCCCCTCGACCGTCGCCTATACGACGAGCCCCAACACCTGGACCGCGTCCCAGACCATCGCAGCCCCCCTCCTCGTCGCGCCGCCCGGAACTGGAGCGCTCGCGCGCATCGGCGGAGCCTATCCGGGCCCGACGACCGGTTATAGCGGCGTGGGGCAGGAAACCTCCCGCAACCAGCTCGTGTTTCCCTCCTGGTCGAACGTCGCGCCGGACACCCTCGGCGTCAAGCTCATCGGCGTGAACAAGACCGCCTATCCGACCGCCCCGTGGTACCTCGCGCAGACTTCGGAGTTGCACATCGGCCTCTTGGCCAAAGGCGCCTTGGACGCTGATGACACCGTTGACCTATTCCAGTTCACCCCGGCAGGCTTCGTCGCGGCGGGAAGCGTAACTGCCAGCTCCGGGTCTTTCGCCGACAGCATCCCCGCCGCGTCCGCCATTTTCACCGGGACGGGCAGCGGCCGGTACAGCCTCACCACGTCTTCAGGGATCAACGTCCAGGCCGGAGTGGTCAACGCGCCCGCCTTTAACGGAACGTACTTTGGGGACGGCTCCAAGTTGACGGGCGTGGGCGCTGCGACCGTCTCGGCCTCCAGTGTGACTCCTGGCATTCTGGGGCCTGGCGTCCAGTTGCCGGCGTCCGGCCTCGTGAATGGGCCGATCGCCTCTTCGATCCTCCCCTCGACGGTCGCCTACACGAGCGTCTCAAACGCTTTCTCCGCGCCGCAGGTTTTCTCCGCCGGCCTCACGGCCAACACCGGCGCCTTCAATTCCATCGCGGTGGGTCCGGCCGCGTTCACGGCGACCGGCCAATACAGCGTAACGACGTCCTCCGGCATTAGCGTGGCCGGCGGCGGCGTCACCGCCCCTTTCTTCAGCGGCATACACTTCGGCGACGGCTCCAAGCTCACCGGCGTCGGCGCCGCGAGCGTCGCCGCGGGGAACGTCTCGCCGGGGATTCTGGGCCCCGGCGTCGAGGTACCGGCGGGCAGCCTGGTCAACGGCCCTCTATCCGCCTCGATTTTGCCTCCGTCGGTCGCCTACACCGGCGCGGCCAACACCTTCGTCCCAGCTCAAGCATTTCCGGGCGGCCTTACCGCCGGCACGGCCAACATCGCCAACCAGATCACGGCGGCTTCGGCCCTGCTGACCGCGACCGGCCAATACAGCCTGAGCACCTCCTCGGGAATCAGCGTCGCCTCAGGCGGCGTCAACGCCCCATTCTTCGCGGGAGCTTTCCTTGGGGACGGGTCCAAATTGTCCGGAGTCACGGCCGCCGGAGTCGCGGCGTCCGGCGTGGCGCCGGGGACGCTCGGCGCGGGCGTGCAGCTATCAGCGGCAAGCCTGATCAACGGCCCGATCGCCGCGTCGATGCTCCCTCCAACGGTCGCGCATACCAACGTTCCCAATACCTTCCTTCCGGCGCAAACATTCCTCGGCGGGGTGGCGGCCGCCTCGGCCGCGGTGGATGGTTCGCTGACGGCGGCGTCAGCCACGTTCACGGCGACTGGAGCCGCGCAGTACAGCCTGACCACCTCATCCGGGATCAACGTCAAAGGCGGCGGAGTGGCGGCGCCCTACTTCAGCGGTTCCTTCATCGGCGACGGGACCAAGCTCTCGGGCGTCGTGGCAGCCGGCGTCGCCGCTGCCGGCGTGGCGGCCGGAACGCTCGCCGCGGGCGTGCAGGTCCCCGCGGCAAGCCTCGTCAACGGGCCGCTGGCCGCCTCGCTTCTTCCCCCCGCAGTCGCCTACACGACCGCGGGCAACAGCTTCGGCCCTGCGCAGGCGTTTCTAGGGGGCCTCTCCGCGAGTTCCGGTAGCTTCAACACCGTGTCCGCCGCGGCGGGAACCTTCACCTCGACGGGCCAGTACAGCCTGACCACCTCGTCGGGAATCAGCGTCGCGGCCGGCGGAGTCGCCGCGCCGTACTTCACCGGCGCCCACTTCGGAAGCGGCGCCGGACTGACCGGCGTCACGGCCGTCAATGTGGCTGCGTCCAACGTCTCGCCGGGAACTCTCGCGTCGGGCGTGGTTGTTCCCACTACTCAGCTTGCCGGACCTCCGATCGCCGCCGCGCTTCTCCCTTCCACCGTGGCCTACACGACGGCGGCCAACACCTGGACCGCTCCCCAGACCGTCGCCGCGCCCTTTACGATCGCCCCCGCGGGCTCGGGCGCGGTCCAGCGAGTGGGAGGCGTTTACTCCGGCCCCACCAGCGGCTATTCGGGCATCGGCCAGGAGACCTCCCGCAACCAGATCGTATTCCCGAGTTGGTCAAACGTCGTGCCCGACACGCTGGGCGTGAAACTCATGGCGATCAACAAGACGGCGTATGCCACTTTCCCCTGGTACTTCGCGCAGACCTCCGAGTTGCATATCGCCCTCCTCCCACAGGGAGCGTTGAGCGCCGACGACACGGCGGACCTGTTTCAATTCACGCCGAGCGGGCTGAGCATCACCGGCGGGCTCACCGCGACTTCGGGCGCGTTCGCCGCCGGCGTAAGAGCCTCGAGCCTCACGCTGACGGCCTTCGGCTCCAGCAAGTACAGCCTGTCGGCCGCCTCCGGCATCTATGTCGCCGCCGGAGGAGTGACCGCGCCCTACTTGAGCGGCGCGCATTACGGAAGCGGCGCGGGGCTCTCCGGAGTGACGGCCGCCTCCGTCGCCGCTCCGAACGTGACAGCCGGCCCGCTGGGCGCCGGCGTCCTGTTGCCGGCTGCGGGCGTCGCCCCGGGCACGCTCGGGGCGGGCGTGCTCATGCCGACCGGAAACCTGACCGGAGGACCGATCCCTCCAAGCCTGCTTCCGACCACCGCTGCCTACACCTCGGTCAACAACAACTTCAGCGCTTCCCAAACGATCGCCGGCGGCCTGACTGCTCAAACGGGAGCCTTCACCGCGAGCGGGGCGCAGCCGAGCCTTACGACGTCCTCGGGGATCGTGGTGAGCGCCGGCGGCGTCAGCGCGCCGTTTTTCAGCGGCAGCTTTACCGGCAACGGAGCCGGCTTGAGCGGAGTCACGGCCGCCGGCGTCGCCGCGCCCAACGTCACGGCCGGAGCGCTGGGCGCCGGCGTCCAATTGCCGGCGGGCAGCCTATCGCCGGGAACGCTCCCCGCCGGCGTGTTGCTGCCGACGTCGCAGCTTACAGGCGGCGCCATCAGCCCCGCGCTTCTTCCAGCATCTCTCGCTTACGCCAATGCTTCGAACACGTTCACGCCCGTCCAGAGCTTTCCAGGCGGCCTGAGCGCATCCTCGATCACGCTCACGGCCTCGGGAAGCGCCCAATACAGCCTCGCCACGTCCTCGGGCATCAGCGTGGCGGCGGGCGGCGTGACCGCCCCGTTCTTGAGCGGCGCGCATTACGGCAGCGGCGCGGCGCTGACGGGCGTCACGGCGGCCGCGGTCGCCGCCGCGAACGTGGCTCCGGGCACCCTCGGCGCCGGCGTCCAACTCCCGGCGGCAAGCCTTGCCGCCGGAACCATCGGGAGCGGCGTACTGTTGCCGGCCGCCAATCTGACGGCGGGCCCGATCGCGGCGGCACTTCTGCCGGGCAACCTCGCCTTTACGACGGTGAACAACAACTTCACCGCGTCCCAGACGATCGCGGGCGGGCTCGCGGCGGTCACGGGGACCTTCACCGGCGCCGGAACCACCTCGAGCCTCGCGACCTCTTCGAGCATCGTGGTCAACGCCGGAGGCGTGACGGCTCCCTACCTCAGCGGCGCGCATATCGGGGACGGCTCTCGCCTCACCAACATAGCCGGCACGGCTCCGATCGGCGCCTTGTTCGCCTACGCCGGGAACGTCGAGCCGCCCGGCTGGATCGAATGCGACGGCCGCTCCATTCCCCAAAGCGGCGGCGCCTCGGCGTCCTGGGGTAGCTTCAACGCCGCGGCGCTCTTCGCGGCGATCAGCACGCAGTGGGGATCGGCGGGGGCCGGCTTCTTCAACATCCCCGCCCCGCGCGGGGGCTTCCCCCGCCGCGACAACCACCGCCAGAGGGGA
>OBEQ011667578.1_pt1 | contig 11903 bp, 12 predicted proteins | sample 1670901 | NCBI WGS metagenome assembly OBEQ01 (sample SAMEA104232315, study PRJEB22302) | groundwater metagenome | biome: forest; feature: aquifer; material: groundwater | place: USA | collected 2011-08-07 | depth 5.4 m | reverse complement strand
TAAGCTTCCCGCGGATTTGAATGAAGCGATCGGTCTTTCCGAAAAAAGTTCTTTGGTGCGGAAGGCACTCGGGGACCCCCTCTTCGAAAAACTGATCGAGAACAAAAAGATCGAGTGGGATCGCTACCGGACCCAGGTCACCGACTACGAACTCAAGCGCTATTATCCTATCCTCTAAGAATTACCCCGCCTTAACCGCTTTGACCAGACAGACGCAAGTAGTTTGGTCCTTTGAACGAATATGTGAGGCCTCTTCTTGTCCGATTTCCTTCCAAAAATTGTTCCTGTGGCTGTCGTCTTTCAGGCTTCTGAAAAACCTGACCTCTTCCCTCCGAAAAGATTCAAGAAGGTTCCCAAGGGCGGGGTCATCGTAGACCCTTTGTTGCCGTCCCGTCTCTTTGACTCCATAAGGCACTGTGAGGACAAAGACCCCTTGTTTCTTAAGGACCCTTAAGATCTCTCCGATCGCCTTTTGGTCCGCGCGGTCGCTCGACTTCGGATCGGCATAATAACCGAGGCCGATGTGTTCAAGGGTAGAGACGCACAGCGCCGCATCAAACCGCTCGTCCGAAAAGGGCATATGGAGGATGTCTCCTTTTTGAAATTCAAAATTCGGGAAGACGTAAGGGTGATCCCGGAAATCAAGACCCGTGACGCGGTATCCGAGGCTCGCCAGGTATAAGGGGAGCACACTCTCGACGCACCCCAGGTCGAGTACGGCCCCTCCTCTCGGGACCGATTCCAGCGACCGGATGGCAAAAGGGATCTCCGCGATCCTTTCGTTGATGGCGACTTTTTTAAGCGACCGCACGCGGGAGAGCTTCAGGAGATCAAATCTTTTTTTGAATTTCACAAAGACCGGGTTGTTCATGTAATATTCACGATCCTGTTCGATCATTTTTGGTTGTCTCCTTTATCCGGCGCCCCAGAGGCATGCAGCTGTTCAAGAATGGTTTTCGCGGCGCGAAGGCTCGCCCCGGAATTCCCAAGTTTTTCCCTGATCCCTGAAAGGTCCCGGTTCATCCTTTCTAATTTTCCGGGATTCTTAAGAAGCGAAAGCGCCGTCTCCGCGACGCATTCAGGGGTTGCCTGGTACTGCAGGCATTCCGGGATGATTTTCTCGCCCGCCACGACGTTCACGAGACCAATGTAAGGAATCTGGATGAGGCCTTTGGCGAGGAAGTAGGTGACCAGCGAGGTCCGGTAGAGAATCACCATCGGTTTTCCGAGAATCGCGTTTTCAAGCGTTGCGGTTCCTGAGGCGACAAGAGAAAAATCGATCCGTCTCCGATAGTGATAATCGGCATCTCTCACAAACGTCGCGGGGAGATTGTCGAGAGGAGTTTTTTGGTAAAGACTATCGGAAAGATTCGGCGATTGAAAGATCAGGAAGTGGAGGTCCGGCAGTTTTTTGGTGAGGAGCCGCCCCGCTTCAATCATGATGGGCAAGAGCGAAGCCACTTCACGCTCCCTTGATCCGGGAAGGAGTCCAATGAGCCTCTTGCCCTTTGGCAGTAAAAGCTCCTCTCGTCTAGGGGCCTCTTTTGCGAGGAGGTCGAGGAGAGGGTGTCCCACGAAATGGGCGCGGATCCCATGCCGTTTGTAGAAAATTTCTTCGAAGGCAAAGACCACGATCATCTGGTCGACGACGTCGCGGATCGTCGGAATCCGCCATCCGCCCCAGGCCCAAACCTGCGGGCTGATGTAATAAATCACACGGATGCCGAGCCGCTTCACCGCCTTGGCGAAACGGAGATTGAAACCCGGATAGTCGATCAAAATCACCGCGTCCGGTTTTTCCGCTTCGCAGCGCCTGAGAAGAAAGTGAAATGTTTTCCGGAATTCCGAAAGATTTTTGACGACCTCCCATATCCCGATGACCGCTTTTTCGGTGAGATCAACCTCGATCCGGACGCCGGCTTCTTTCATGAGGGGCCCGCCGGCACCGAAGAGCGTGACATCGGGGCGAAGGCTTCGCAGCGCTTCCGCGAGGTAAGCCCCATGCAGGTCGCCCGAGGGTTCACCCGCAAGCATCATGAGTTTGAGAGTTTTATTAGTGGTTTTACCCGTGGTCATCGAGAACTGAGCGCGAATGTTTTTTGAGCCGAAGGCCAAAGGGGGTTGGCGCGGATCAGTCGTTCGATTTCAAGGGCGACGCGGAGCGCTTCGCGCCCCTCTTCCCCGGAAACCAGCGGTTTTTCTTTGGTGAGGACAGAGCGCACAAAGGAGGCGAGTTCTTCCTGAAGAGGTTCTTTAATCTTTACCCGGACCCGCTCCATCCGGATCTTGTCTCCCTCTTTCCAGTACCGCTCCGCTTTCTGCTCGAAGGTGTTGAGCGAGATGTAACTTTTGTCCGAAAAAATCCGGATTTTGCGCATCGTTTTGCTGGTGAGCCGGCTCGCCGTGAGATTGACGGCGGCACCATTTTGGAAACTGATCCGGGCGTTTGCGATATCTTCTTTTTCGGTGAGAACCGGGATCCCGACGGCCTCAATGCTTTTGACGGGAGAAGGGATGAGGGACAAGATGATGTCTATATCATGGATCATGAGGTCAAGCACAATTCCAACGTCGAGAGAACGACCTTTAAAGGGGCCGAGCCGGTGGCATTCAATAAAGTAGGAGGACTGGACATGGGGGCGAATCGTCTGCAGGGCGCTATTAAACCGTTCCACATGGCCTACCTGAATGAGGCACCTTTTCTGCCGGGCGATCGCGAGGAGTTCATCGGCCTCTTCGACGGAACGGGTCATCGGTTTTTCAATGAGGGTGTGGATACCCTGCTCCAGGAATTCCTTGGCGATGCGGTGGTGATGTTCGGTCTGGACAGTGATGCTTACAGCATCCACTTTTCCGAACAGGGAGCGGTAATCCCCGTAAAAAGGGACCCGGTATTTCCGGGACAGGACATTTTTGGCCGGATCGCTGTCGCACAGGCCGACAAGCTCCGCTTCCTCAAGACCGGAGTAGATCCGGGCATGCCGGCTTCCCAGATACCCGATTCCGACCACGCCGACTCTCACTTTTTCCATAGCGGTTCCTCTCTCACTTAAAGCATGACATTTAATTATACCGTATGTTATAATGAAGGGCTATGAAAAATTACCTGAGGCTCCTTGCTTTCCTCAAACACCACCTTTTTGCCGTATGCCTTGCTATCGTATCTATAATCATTTCAGGGTGTTTTGACGGAATTACCCTTCTTCCGATCGTCCCCTTGGCGGACCGGATTTTAGGCCGCCGAGAGGTGGTCGTTCCCTTTGCCCTCCCCCCTTTTTTGCAGGATTTGGTCCGCTACCTGAATGAAGCGGACCCGATGGCCCTTTTGGGGGTCCTTTCCCTGATCGGGTTTTTCCTCATTCTTTTGAAGGTCTTTTTCCTTTTCCTCCAGGATTACCTCATGATGGATCTTTCCCAGAAAGTGGTGAAAGATATCCGAAATGCCCTTTTTGAAAAGATGACCCGCCTCTCCCTGGACCATTTCTCGGAGAAGAAAACGGGGACCCTCATTTCCCGCATCACGTATGATGTTTCCATGCTGCAGGATTCGATCGCCGTGGGGCTCACCGATTTTCTCTATCGCCCCCTGCAGCTTCTCGTCTTCGGGGCCCTCATTTTTTTTATTGACTGGAAGTTGGCGGCCCTGTCCCTTCTTTTGATCCCCATCATCACAGTTCCGGTTGCCCGTATCGGGAAAAAACTGAAAAAAGTGAATATCAGCGCCTTGGAGAGCATGGCGGAGATCAACAACATTCTTCAGGAGGTTATTTCCGGCATCCGGATCGTGAAGGCCTTCAACCGCGAACCCTATGAACAAGAACGGTTCCGGAATGCGAACCACAACTTTTATCGTTATACGATGAAACGGCTGAAACGGGTGATCGCGCTGGGCCCTTTCAGCGAGATGGTCGCCACGGTCGGTGCCATTTTTTTTCTTTTTGTGGGAGGCCGGGAGGTGGTCCGCGGAACCCTCTCGAGCGGGGTCCTTCTCCTTTTTATCGGGGCACTCCTTTCGATGGTGAAGCCCGCCAAGAAACTCGTCTCCAGTTACGGCCTTCTTCAGGAGACCCTTGCCATCGTCCCGCGCATCTTTGAGATACTCGATAGCACCTCCACCGTCGTCGAGAAAAAAGAGGCCGGAACACTTCCGCCGATCCGCCGCAGCCTCGAATTTCGGAACGTCTCTTTCCGATACAACGACATCAATGTGTTGCAAGGCGTCTCTTTCACCGTTTCCGCGGGAGAGGTGATCGCCCTTGTCGGAAAAAGCGGCGCCGGAAAGACAACACTCGTGAATCTTATCCCCCGTTTTTATGATCCGACGGAAGGCGATATTTTCTTGGATGGGGTCAATCTTCGCGATACGACACTCTATTCTTTGAGGGACCAGATCGGTTTGGTGACGCAAGAGACTTTCCTTTTTCATGATACCATCCAGGCCAATATCGCCTATGGCAAGGAGAAGGCGACTGTCACTGAAATCATGGAGGCCTCGCGCCGGTCTCATGCGCACGATTTTGCCTGTCGTACACCCGGTGTGTATGAGGCCGTGGTTGGTGACCGGGGCATGAAACTTTCGGGTGGGGAGAGGCAGCGGATCGCCATCGCCCGTGCGATCCTGAAGAATCCGCCGATTCTGATCCTGGATGAGGCGACGAGCCAACTGGACAGTGAATCGGAGCGGCTGGTTCAGGAGGCGATCGAGGAAGTGATGAAGGGGCGGACCGTTTTCGTGATCGCCCATCGGCTTTCCACGGTTGTCAACGCGGATCGTATTCTTGTTCTGGAGGAAGGGCGTTTGGCAGAGGTAGGGACGCACCAGGAGCTCCTGAAGCGGGATGGGCTGTATAAAAAGCTCTATTCCATTCAATTTCAAGAGGTTGCAAATATTTAAAAAAAGGTTGCCAAAGCGCCTTTTTTTGATATAATGTCTGTTTAAATAAAAATTTGGAGGTAAATTTGGCGATACCAGAACTGAAAGAGCTTTTGGAGGCGGGAGTCCACTTTGGTCATCAGACCAAACGTTGGAATCCCAAAATGAAACCGTATATTTTCGGCGAACGAAACGGCATTTATATTGTGAATCTCGAGAAAACCACCGCCAAACTCAAGGAGGCCTGTGAGTTCTTAAAGGAGTTGGCCTCACGGGGAGGAAAAATCCTTTTTGTTGGGACCAAAAAGCAGGCGCAGGAGGTGGTGCGTGAAGAAGCGGCGCGCTGCGGAATGTTTTATGTGACCCAACGCTGGCTCGGCGGCGCCCTTACCAATTTCGAAACGATTCGAAAAAGGATGGAACATCTGAAAGAACTGCGGTCCCTCAAGGAAAGTCCGGACCGACTTTCCAGATACACCAAAAAAGAACAGGCCGGCTTCGAGAAAAAGAGAGAGAAACTCGAAAGAAGTCTTGGGGGGCTGATCGGCCTTGAAAAACGGCCGGACGGCCTTTTTGTGATCGATTCGAAGAAGGAGGCGATTGCCGTGGAAGAGGCCTCCCGTCTCGGGATCCCGGTTGTCGGGCTCGTGGATACCAATTGCGATCCGGATAAAATTCAATATGTGATCCCCGGCAATGACGATGCGCTGAGAGCTATCCGTTTAATGACGAAAAGTGTGAGTGAGGCGATCCTCGAAGGTCGGGAACTTTTGACGGCGAGCGCGATCAAAAAGAAAGAAGAGACAGATCCCGTAGAAGCAGCGGAAGAAGCGGGCATTGTTGCCCCCGAGGAAGAGGGGGAAGTGCCGGGAGTCGCGGATATTCCGAAATCGGCCGAGACGCTGGTCAAGGCCAAAGTCAAGTCATCGAAGAAAATAATAACACCCCACAGACCTAAGCCGCGAGGATAAGATGGAAACGATTAAAAAACTTCGAGCACTTACCGGCGCCGGTGTGATGGATTGTAAGCGCGCTCTCCAGGAAGCGGGCGGCGATTTTAATAAGGCCCTGGAGGGGTTGCGCAAGCGCGGGCTCCAGATCGCCGAGGAGAAAGCGGGGAGGAGCGCTAATCAGGGGCTGGTTGAGTCCTATGTTCATACCGGCGGGAAGATCGGGGTTTTGGTGGAGATTAACTGCGAGACAGATTTTGTCGCCCGCTGCGATGATTTCAAAGCGCTCGCCCGGGATCTGGCGATGCAAATTGCGGCAGCCACTCCCGCCTATCTTCAGCGGGAGGATATTCCTGCCGATGTTGTTTCCGCCAAGCAAGGGAACGGCTTCGAAGAGTTCTGTAAGGAGGCCTGTCTTTTGGAACAGCCCTTCATCAAAGATGCGGCGCTTTCCATCCGCGACCGCGTGACGCAGGTGATCGCGAAGGTGGGCGAGAATATCGTGGTCCGTCGGTTCATTCGCTTTCAACTCGGGGGAAATTAACTTGCCGAAGGCCAGACCTATCTATAAGCGGGTGGTCCTCAAACTGAGCGGTGAGGCGATGCAGGGAAATAGGGGATACGGAGTTGATTCAGAAGCCCTTTTTTCCATTGCCAGCCAAATCAAAGAAATTGCGCGGCTCGGTCTAGGCATTGCGGTGGTGATCGGCGGCGGGAATATTTTCCGAGGCGCTGAGGGGAATGGAAACAGCGGCATCGACCGCTCCACTGCCGATTACATGGGGATGCTCGCCACGGTCATTAACGGCCTCGCCCTTCAGGATGCCCTGGAAAAACAAGGGGTGTTTACCCGTGTTCAGACGGCGATCGAAATGCAGGAACTCGCCGAGCCGTATATCCGCAGGCGCGCCATCCGACATCTCGAGAAAGGGCGCGTCGTGATTTTTGTCGGCGGGACGGGGAATCCTTATTTTACCACTGATACGACCGCCGCCCTTCGCGCCATTGAAATCGGGGCGGAGGTGATTCTGAAAGCGACCAAAGTTGACGGGGTCTATTCATCCGATCCTGAAAAAGATGCCCATGCCAAGAAATTTGATCAGTTGGGCTATATCGACGTTCTGAATAAGGGACTGAAGGTGATGGACGCGACCGCGATTTCTCTCTGTATGGATAACAACCTTCCGATTATCGTTTTTAATCTTCGAAAAAAAGGGAATATCAAGCGGGTGATTCTGGGAGAAAAAATCGGTACCCTCGTCGGACCCGCCAAAAAGGGAGGGTAAGGCATGACGACAAGAGATCTCCTGCGCGAAGCGGAAGAGAAGATGCATAAAACCGTGGAAGCGACCCACCGGGAGCTCTCCACCGTCCGTACGGGCCGCGCCTCTCCGAACCTCGTCGAAGGCGTCAAGGTTTCTTATTATGATACCCAGACGCCCGTAAAACAGCTGGCGACGATTACGACACCGGATCCCAGGACGATCGTGATTCAGCCGTGGGATGCGGCGGTCCTGGGGGAAATTGAACGGGCACTTCTTGAGGCGAATATCGGGATTACGCCGACGAACGACGGCCATGTGATTCGCTTGAGTATTCCGCAGCCCACGAAGGAACGCCGGGAGGAACTTGCGAAGCTGGTGAGGAAGATGGCGGAGGAGGGACGTATTTCCATCCGGACCGGCCGGCACCATACCATTGAGCAGATTCGGAAACTTGGGAAAGACCGTGCGGTGTCAGAGGACGATGCGTTCACGTCCCAAGAAGAAGTCCAGAAGCTGACTGATAAATTTATCGCGAAGATCGATGAAATGTTAAAACAGAAGGAGAAGGAGGTCCTGGATTTTTAGGGCCCACACCTTTTCCGGAAGCGGATGTGGGCCAGGCTTAAGCCTGGCCTAAATTTTTCGGGCCGCTAGCTCATCAGGTAGAGCACCGCCCTTTTAAGGCGGTTGTGCCGAGTTCGAGTCTCGGGCGGCTCACCACTTTCATGAAACACTACGAGATCATAGATCACACGGCGGATGTCGGCATCCGGGCATTTGGGAAAGATCTTTCCGAACTGTTCCGGAACGCCGCCGTCGGGATGTTCGAATTGATGGCAGATCTGGATTCCGTCCATCCGACGCAGTCACAAGCCCTTTCCCTCGCCGCAGAAGGCGTAGAGGACCTTTATATCTTATGGCATCAGGAACTCCTCTATCGTTCCTCCGTCGATCGGTGCCTCTACAAAGAGTTTTCATTTGAGGCCATTTCGGAAAAAAATCTGAAGAGTGTGATTCGCGGAGAACCCTTTCATCCGAAGACGCAGACTCTAAAAAAAGAGGTCAAGGCGGCTACCTATCACGGATTAAAGGTCGCCCGGACAAAAGACGGCTGGATGGGGGAAGTCATTTTCGATATATGAAAGAGGCGTGGCAGGGGCCGTTAGAAAAGATCGACGATTACCGGTGGCGGATCCCGAAGTCCTACAAAAAAGGGATGCGCGTTGACGGGCTCGTCTACGCGGATGAAAAACTCTTAAAGGATATCAAACAGGACAGGGCCCTTGAACAGGTGGCCAATGTGGCCTGTCTCCCCGGAATACAGCGTTATTCGATCGGGATGCCGGACATTCACTGGGGATATGGATTCTGTATCGGAGGGGTTTGCGCAACCGATCCGGAAGAAGGAGGAGTGGTTTCCCCCGGCGGGGTCGGCTACGACATTAATTGCGGGGTGCGGCTTCTCCGGACGCGTCTTTTTAAAGACGATGTTCTTCCGAAGCAAAGGGAACTGGTCGCGCAGCTTTTCCGGGATGTCCCCTGCGGGCTCGGCGTCGGGGGTGCCCTCAAATTTTCCCAGTCGGATGAGCGGAAAATTTTAAAAGAAGGGTCGCGTTATGTGGTCAAGCAAGGTTTCGGGCGCGATGAGGATATCGTGTGTACGGAGGCGAACGGTTGTCTCGAAGGGGCCGACCCCGACGCTGTTTCGGGACGGGCCTATGAGCGGGGCAAGGGGCAGGTCGGGACGCTCGGTTCCGGAAATCATTTTCTCGAAGTGCAACTGGTGGACCGGGTCTATGACCCGTCTCTTTCGGAGTGGTTCGGCCTTGAAAAGGATCAGGTGACGGTCATGATCCATTCCGGTTCCCGCGGGCTCGGCTACCAGGTCTGCGAAGATTCTCTGCGCGCGATGGCCGGGGCCCCTTCAAAATACAACATCGATTTACCGGATAGGCAGCTCGTTTGCGCCCCCGTCGCCTCTCCCGAGGGGGAGACCTATCTTTCCGCGATGCGCGCCGCCGCTAATTACGCCTGGGCGAACCGCCAGGTCCTGACGCATTTGACGCGCCAGGCCTTTGTTCATCAATTTCATCGGGGAGAAAACGATCTCGGACTTGATCTGATTTACGACGTCGCCCACAACATCGCGAAAATGGAAACCTATGACATCGATGGAAAGAAGAAAGAGTTGTGCGTTCATCGCAAAGGGGCGACGCGGGCATTTCCTCCAAATCATCCGGAACTTCCCGCGCGGTATCAGAGTGTGGGGCAGCCGGTTCTGATTCCGGGGGACATGGGAAGATATTCTTATCTTCTGGTCGGAGCCGAGGGAGCGATGGAAGAAACCTTCGGGTCTTCCTGCCACGGGGCGGGGCGCGTGATGTCGCGGAGCAAAGCGGTTAAAATGTCTCAAGGCCGTTCGATTCAACGGGAACTTGAGGAGAAAGGGATTATTGCGATGGCCCGGGGGCGCAGCGCCCTTGAAGAGGAACAGCCCGAGGCCTACAAGGATGTGAATGATGTGGTGCGGGTGGTCGATCAAGCCGGAATTTCCAAACGGGTGGTGCGGTTTCGTCCAATCGGAGTCATTAAAGGATAACGATGCTGGATCTCAAATGGATTCGCGAAAATAGACAAGCGGCTGAGCAGGCGCTCAAAAACCGGAACCTCTCTTTAGATCTGAATAGCCTTCTTTCCTTAGACGAAGAAAAAAGGAAATTCGTTCAAGAGGGCGAACAGCTCAAGAATAAGCGAAATGTCGCTTCGGACGAAATCGGTTTGTTACTTCGTGAGAAAAAAGACCCCACTGTCAAAAAGGCCGATATGAAGGTCATATCCCAAAAAATTGACGAAATAGATAAAAAAGTGGGTGAAATGAGTGAAAAATTACGTATTTTGTTGCTTAATATCCCAAATATACCCCATTCTAGCGTTCCTGTAGGGAAGGATAGTACGGCTAATAAGAAGGTGAAGGAGTGGGGGGAACCCCGCAAATTTTCTTTTAATCCAAAAGCACATCTGGAATTATCAGAAGCGCTTGGTATTATGGATTTTAAGAGGGCTTCTAAAATCACAGGGGCCGGCTTTCCTCTATATATGGGGGATGGCGCCAGGCTTGAACGGGCGCTGATCCAGTTCATGCTCGACCTCCATACCCAAAAAAATGGGTATCTGGAGGTTTCGCCCCCTTTTCTGGTTAACCGGGAGAGTATGATAGGGACCGGGCAGGTCCCAAAATTTGAGGAGGACATGTATCGGCTGAAAGATGACGATTATTTTCTTGTTCCTACAGCCGAGGTTCCTCTGACCAATCTTCACAGAGACGAAATCCTGGAGGAAAAGAATCTCCCGATTTACTACACCGCCTACCCCCCTTGTTTCCGGAGAGAGGCCGGCTCCTACGGGAAAGAGACCAAAGGACTCGCGCGGGTCCATCAGTTTGACAAGGTGGAGCTGGTCAAGTTTACCCACCCCAAGGACTCTTACGCGGAACATGAAAAGTTGCTCCAGAATGCGGAAGATGTTCTACAGCTTCTTGAAATTCCGTATCGGGTCATGCTCCTTGCGACCGGGGACCTTGGCTTTTCAGCGAGTAAATGTTACGACATTGAGGCCTATGCCGCCGGGGCGGCCGCCCATTTGGAAGTTTCCAGCTGCAGTAATTTCGAGGAGTTTCAGGCGAGAAGGGCCAATATCCGGTTTCGCAGCGGCACAACAAAGTCGGTGCAATTTGTTCATACCTTAAACGGTTCGGGTGTCGCCTTGGCGCGGACGGTCATCTGCCTTTTGGAGCATTATCAGGAATCGAACGGGACGATCCTGATTCCAAAGGTGCTCCGTCCTTATATGGATGATGAAACGCATTTACATACGCATTCAGGATGAAGCGTCTCCTTAAATTCGGATTCGGAATCCTCATTTTACCGGCTTGTTTCATCCAAAGCTGCGTTTTTTATCAGTCGCTTCGCCACCTGAATAAATTTGAGGGAGATGAAGTTTATTTTCTGTACGGGGTCATTCTTTATTTCCTGATTCACACGCTTCTTTTTAAGCCGGTTTTTTTGTATGTTCTGGCGCATGAGTCGGTGCATGCCATCGCGGCGAAGGCCTTCGGAGGAAAGGTCCAATCGGTCAAGGCCTCGAGCAAAGGAGGCGAGACCAAAACAACCAAGTCGAATTTCATCATTTTGCTCGCCCCCTATTTTACGCCGCTTTATACTCTTTTATTGTGCGCGGCGACGATCGTGGTAGTGCGGTTTTTCCAGTTCGAGAAATTCCGCGATCTTTTTTTCCTTTTGATCGGATTTTCGCTCACCTTTCATGTGGTGATGACGGTCGATTTTCTGAAAACGAAGCAGCCGGACCTGATGAAACTGGGAGACCTTCTTTCCATTGAGATGATTTATTTGGTGAACCTCCTCGTCATTATTCTGGTTTTCGGATTCGTCTTTCCCGGGGTGTCGCCAAAGGAGTATTTTGTGCAGGCCATCACCTCGACGGAGATGGCGTACCGGCAGATTTACAATCAATTGTTTCTGTAAATGAAGACACAACTTACGGAGCGCCTGCTCTGGCAGGAAATATCCGCAGGCCAGGGTAGCGAACGTAAGTTGTTGTCTGAATTTACCCAGCACTAATTTTCCAAGTTATCACCAGAAAATTAGTGCTGGGTCCAATTCGCCTCGCCACTTACGTCGTCCGGTTAGGATTCCGTAAGTAGCGGGCTCATAGGAGAGGTCGCGTAGCGGCCGAGCGCGCGCGCTTGGAAAGCGCGTAACCCGCAAGGGTTCGTGGGTTCGACTCCGCCCCTCTCCC
>OBEQ011107095.1_pt1 | contig 11903 bp, 15 predicted proteins | sample 1670901 | NCBI WGS metagenome assembly OBEQ01 (sample SAMEA104232315, study PRJEB22302) | groundwater metagenome | biome: forest; feature: aquifer; material: groundwater | place: USA | collected 2011-08-07 | depth 5.4 m | reverse complement strand
GCCAGCTTGTAAATGCTGCTGACTTAAGGTCACCCTTAGCTATTATAAACGGGGACAACCCTATTAATGAAGAAGGAATAGATGGTATAGAATTTTCTAGAAGGTATCGACCCTGGGACTTTGTTAAGGTAAGACGCATCACAATTCCAACAGATGAACATCCTGTAGGAAAAGGTATAGATATAATGTTAGATGACCAGGGATTAGCCCAATTGGTAAGAGCTGAAAATAGGGGAAGGTTTGATAAAGAAGCTTACATCAGAATGCTTAACAGTGCAGTGAGAAGTGGTTTTTGGGATGCTATACAAACCGAGAAAACACAAGCTTCTTTATACGCTGCATTATATGGAGGAATGGAAATTGCATCTGTAACTACCCTTGCTACTGTTTCATACCTACTAAAAAGGGTTGATTTGCATGCTGCCAGTTACTCTTTAGATTTTGTTAATGTAGTATATTTAGGCGTTGCAATTAAGAAATTTATTAAACATCAACCCGCAGCCTTCCACCATTCTACACCTGTATTCCAAATTTTACCTGACTATAATCCGCTAAAACAATTTAATGATCTAAAAAGAGGTCAAAGGTTCTTACAAACATCTAAACCCATTTGTTATCTAGGTTAATCAGATAAAAAACCTTTAAATTAAAATACCAACAGTCAAATCTCACTTACTTTTAAATCAAACAATCTTTACTCAAAAGGATTAGCCTTACCACGGGACCCGAGTTGAGGAGTTATTTGTTGAGGAGTTGTCAAAGTACTTCCTGTTCTTGCAAGTTTTACTATAACTTCTTCATCTTTTTGTGACAAACTTGGAAGGGGAGAGTCAACTGATCCAAACACTTTTGGAGCAGGTGAATATAATACCTCTACATTAAGAGAGACAGTTGCTCCTTGAGGATCTTTTCCAACATTTGTTTCTACACCACTTACCCTCATAAGCCTAGGTGAATTCTCTATGTTGGTAAGCAGTTTTGGTAGTAGATCAGCTGGACCTAAAACATCTAATTTAATGTTATAACTTTGACCATAATCGCTCTTTGAAGAATTGGCTCCTAAAGACATTGAGACCGTCTTAAAACCTGTTTGGGAAATCAAGTTTTGCAGCAAACCTAAAGCAGAAACAAAGTCTTTATCTGTTGGATAAGAATTTATTACAAAATTTACTTTCTGGCTTAAATCTGTCGAATCATAACTTTCTAAAGTTTGGGCTTTGACCTCCAAAAATTTTGATTTATTGGTAATCTCTCCTTCAATTTTTTGATTTGTGATAAGTTTTACTATCTGAGGATATATCACAAATATAATCAATATAAGACTAGACAATGCAACTACAGCTGGAAAAATGTATAGTCTGTAATTTTGATACAACTTTAATATTTCTTCTTTTTTCATGAATATAAATTATTTTGGTTTAACCTTTAAACTTAATCTGTAAATTCCATCTTTACCGCGATTTATATTTTCTAAGGAAACCTGACTGATTTTATTTTCATTACTTTCTGGAGAAGTCAAATTGGTGATTAAGTTATCTAAAGAATTGCCATCTGGTGCTATAGCCAAAACTAAAACTTCTCCAGATTTACCAACAGAAAGAGAGCTTATAGAAACAGGCGCAGGGGCAAGTTTCGTTATTAATTTATACATCTCACTTTGCAAAGATGGAGTCCCTAAATATTGGTTTATAGTTGCTAATCTGTTCTTTAGTAGAAACAATGAGCTTTCTGTATTTTTAAAACCAGAAATCTTTTGTTGTGATTCAGTCAAACTATTTTTAATCTGTGATATATTCTGACTCTGCAAAATCCCCAAAGCAACTGTTAAAGATGCTAAGAATGTCATTAGCAAAACAGTTGCTACTCCCAGAGTTTGAATCTTATAAAACTTAGCGTTCTTTAGATCCTGTGCTCTAAATTCTATTGGAAGCAAATCTATTGCAATTTTTGGCATTATCGATCCTCTCTTAAAGCAAGTCCTGCTGCCACAGAATAGGCAGGTCCATCTTGCGATAACTTAGAAGTTAATCCTTTATCTTTAGTAATAGAAAACCAAGGATCAGCTTCTTGAACTTCCAAGGCTAAATTGTTGGCAAAATAAATAACAAGTCCGGGCATCTTTGCTCCTCCTCCTGAAAGAACAACTCGTTTGATAGGGTTTTGAGGGTACTTTGCTTCAAAAGCTTGTATCACTCTTTTTGATTCTCCCACAATGATATCTACAATAGGCTTCAGGGCTTCAAACACTTTTCCTTCCAGCTGATCTTCTAAAAGCCCATAGACCTTTTTGTATTCCTCAGCTTGTAATATCTCAAAATTAAAGTGTTGAGCCAAAGATCTGGTTAAAGCCATACCTCCAGTTGAAATAGAACGTGTGAGCCAAATTAATCCTTTTGAAACTACTGCAAAATCAGTAGTGGTTGCACCAAGTTGCACAATCAAAGTACTAGGGGAGAATGGATTGTTACCAACTAAGGAACGGGTAACAGCTATGATCTCTGTCTCTAAAGCTTTGGGTCTAATTCCCGCCATTTCTAAAACTTTAATATATTTTGAGACAACATTTTTAGGTGAAGCTACAACCAGAACTACTGTCCTGGTATTTTTATCCTTTCCCTCAGATCTAAGCAATACCTGCCAATTCAAATTAACATCAGAAAGCTGCATGGGTATAAATTCCTCAGCAGCATAGCGGATGGCAGAGGACAATTCATTATCTGTTAAATAGGGTAAATCATCAATAATTCTAGTGAAAACTTTTGATTCAGGAAGCGCAGCTACTATTTCTCTTTCTTGAATCGAAGTGGCGGATAATAGTTTCTTAATATTAGCAGCCACAGTTTCTAAATCATTATCTGCATCAGATAACATTCCCGGCGATGGAGCAGGGATAGAACCCAAAGAGATAAGCTTTGCGGTATCTTTTTCCTTAGATAAGGAAACCACTTTTATAGTTGAATAACCGATATCTAATCCAACAGAGGTTTTTGCCATAGGCAGTACAAAATAATTTTAGAACAACTGCACCCTAAACGCTATACCCTAAATCCTATTTTACCTGGTATGTTCCTCTTACTAAAGAGTATGTACTGGCTACTCCTACTGCTTGAATAGAAATTGTTCTTTTTACTTTAGGTTTACTTTTGCTCGGAATATATCCTGTTACTGTTAAAGCTTTTATACCAGGCGCTTTGTTTTCAATTGTTACAGAATATGATCCTTCACCAAAAGCAGTTTCTGACTCTCCTGTATAACTACCCCAGGTAGCATTTAAAGAGGCTAAGGCCTTATCAATTCCTGCTTCAGCCAGTGCTGTAGCTGCTTCTGCTTGATAATTATATTGAGCATTTTGAAAATAGGTTTGTGATCCGCTGATTATAAAAAGAACTGTAAAAAGCACTACCCCAAGCGCCACAAATACCAACAGCAAAGTTTGTCCTTTTTGGTTCAATCTCTTCATAATTATTTTAGTTATTCCTCAAATTTGCCTCTGATGTAGCAATATTTGTTTCATAATCAGCACCACTTTTTTCCTTTAGGGTTAAAGTAGTTCTAACCTTAGTGGCACTGATAGGTGTTACTTCAACTGGAGGACTGGCAGAGTTAAGATACTGAAAGACTAAACTTTGAACATTTGTTGAGAAAATCTGATTTTGGGCTTTGCGGGAGCTTAAGGCATTGGGAAAAGTTTTAAAAAGTAATTTAGTCTGATCTAGAAAAAAAACAAAATTATCAAAAGTTGCAGGAATAATATTACCGGATTGATCAATGGAGGGAATTTGCAAAACTAACTGGCTCACTCCTGAAGTGTAGATCACTGAACCATCTGTAAAAGTTGAAATAACTTTATTTGATTCTTTGATACTTTTACGTGCCTGAGCTAAACCATCATTAGTATTTAAACCTATATCCACCTTTGAAGATTCTTTATAAAATAATCCTGCACTGTTTAATATAATTGTTAGCAATAAACCTCCTACCACTACAGCAATTGAGGAAGATATAAGCAGTTCAACTAAGGTTAATCCTTTTTGTTTCATGGTCTATTTATTAAGTCCACCTTCAGAAATCAAAGTTTTTAATGTAACAGTCTGAAGCTTATTATTATCTCTCCAGGAAACTTGTGAAGTAATTTGCTTAGTGTGTTCTGCATTAGTACATACTTGAGGGTTACAATCTTCAACTGTAATTGTTCCTGCTCCTTGAGGAAGTAAGGTTAAACGAGAGTCAGTAATTGCGGCTTGATTATTTACTAAACTGGTATAGCTTGTTGCTCTTTTATCTTCAATTTGTTTGGAAGCTACTTCCCGGGCTTGACTTAAATGCTTACTTTTATTCATTAGCCCAACAGCACTTGGTAAATTTCCCAGTAAAAAAACTATTGATCCTAGTACTACAATAACTAAAAGTAACTCAGTCAAAGAAGTTCCTTGTTGGTCTTTTGTCATTTTTTAATTTCTCCAGCAGAAAAAATAGCATAATCAAAGTAGGGTGGAACTACTTTATAAAGTTGAAATATATTAACTTTTCTCTGGGTATCACCAGAAACCCCTGTGGAACTGACTGATCTGGCCTGAGGTGGTAGAAAACAAGTTGCACAATTGCCGACTGCCTGAACTGCAAAAGGCTGAGAAGTAGAATTGTAAAGCAACCTAGCTCTGATTAGCATCCAAGTAGCAGAAGGGTTAGCGGATTTAATCAACAAGAAATCCAAAGTCTTTCTGCATTGATAATCAATAGTTCCTGTTTGAGGTCTCTCGCTTCCTGTACAGCTATCTGCTACTCCAAACCCATTAGGGGTATTTCTGCTGGCTAAGGTATGATCAAGATACCATTTACTAGATTTATAGGCACTACCATCATAGTAAACTAGGGTTAATTCTATAGCTGCCTTATCTGTCAGAGAATTCCCCCAATAAATATCTAAGGTATCTTGAGCATAACAAACCGGCTGATGCTTGGCAGGATCGGCAGTACAATCCGGTAACTTAACATTTTGATCCGGGTCAGCCAGCCAAACTTGTGCTACGTCTTCTTTAGCCAAAGGTGGTAATTCCAAAGCAGCTTGTGGGCTACCGGCAGCTGGAGTAGCTGGAATTAAACCAATAGGGGTAATCTCTGTAATCTTAGAGCTATTATCGGTAAAGGTTTGAAGGGAAGTATCACCTTTTAAGGCTTTTTCTACTCCTGCCTCAGCTGCTGAAAAAGCGCGGGAGGATTGTTCTACTTTGGAAGCAGTTGAAACATCTACCAAGCTTTTTTGCACAATAGATAAACCAATAGATAAAGCCACAGTCAATACTAAAATTAATATTAAAATTACCTGACCTTTTTGGCTATTCATCTTAAGTTTATTGTTGTTTGAAAACTTACAGGATCAATCTGACCTGCTACAGCAGCTGGTGCCAAAACACCATGCCCTATATCAAATTTGATTGTCACTTGATCCTTAAATCCTGCAGATTTATCTCTTTTAAATATAGGCTTTGTAGCACAATTAGGTGTACCATTTACTGCAACACAATCAACTGAAACTCCTGTTTGAGAATTGGTATCTGTAAGTGTTTGAGGAGATATTGTTGAGTCTGTTCCAATTGGATCAGTACAAATATTATTTTCTAGAAATGTTTTGATTTGACTTTTATCTCCTGTTGCAGGTTGAACTGGAAAATCTTGTTGAATTTTCCCATTATTACTGGTAGTTGGAGGAGAGAATTTAAAACGGGTATAGGCACCATCTCTAATCACTACTAAAGTATCCGAAGTAGGGGAAGCAACCTTTGGACAGATAACACTATCGGCATTCCTAACAGTTTTATCCATATTTTCCAAAACTGATTGACCATTTTGTTTGATTGTTTCAATAATTTGGGATTTGTTACCACCCCGCAAAGTCCGGGTAAAGATAGTCAGAATCATAACTCCAACCACAGAAAGCACGGAAATAACTACCAGCATTTCAATTAAAGTAAACCCTTTTTTAAAATTCATAGTTTTCTTAAAATAGTAGTTAATCTGGATTCATGAGGTCCTGAAAAATCAGTCCACCTGACAATTACAGTCACTGTTTTTTGGCTGGTATAAGTTGTTGCATCATCAGATAAGATTACCACTCTTTTAAAGGCGCTATTATTAATTTCTTCAGTACCTGAGGCAGGAAAAGTAGAACTGCTGCTAAACCAATTCAAAGCGCCATTGCTTGAACTGATAAACTTCAAATAACAAGCTGTACCTGAAACACCAGATCCACAACCACTGTAGATTTGATAACCCCAAATTACTCCTGTTCCGCTTGTATCACCATTCCAAGAAGTTACAGAGGATCCACCAATTGTAATTGGGTCATTTCTATCCCTAGCACTTCTGACCCTTTCTATGCCCTCTTGAGCCAGTTTGGTGGCCTGGGATTGATTTTTGGAAAATTGGGCGTTTCGGAGAGATGATATGGTGGCAAAAACCAGTGCTCCGATAATAATTACTGAAACCGAAGTCACCACTATTAACTCCATCAGCGTCTGTCCTCTTTCACTGAACATCTATTGCCCCTCCTTTTGATATGGTCAGACTCTTTGTAAGACTAATATTTTGTGTATTTGTAGCAGTTATAAATAAAGAGTTAGTGTTGCTACAAACAGTTGAACTATCTGAACCTTTAAAACTGATCTGACCTGAAAGAGGGAAGTAACTGATAGTAACAGGCAATGTTATACCAGAAGTATCACCAGTGGAACACTTTACTGAGATAGTAACATTATCAGTAGGATAACCTCTATGATAAGCATTAACTGTGGTAGCTGTGTCACAACTTAGATCAACGTTAGTACTGGTAATAACTAGATACCAAAGTTTGGCTGCTTGTGGTGCACTACACAGAATTCCTGAGGTGGCATTACTTTGAGCCAATCTAAGTAGGCTTTGTATTTGTCCTATTGCCTTAACAGTAACTTGCTCTGAAGAAAAATCTTTAAAATTAACAAAACCTACCACAGCCATTATAGACATAATGGCCATAACCACTAAAAGTTCAATTAGGGTGTAGCCGGCAGGACGCATACTTTAAAAGTAGCATATTTCTAAGGAGGAGTCACCTGGAAGTTGTAAGTGCTATCATTCCCGCAACTGTTTGATCCTGAAGGAAGATTTTCCAACTTGGCATAAAGAGTATATTTTGCACAACGATGGTCAGAGGAGCTATCAGAGTTATCACAATCAGAACCATTAGAAAGAGTACTTCTGTAACAATAGGCGGGATATGGAGAAGGAATGAGATCTTTAGGAATATTGTTTAAATATGTTTTCTTTGTAGCTGGTGCTTGTATACTTCCTCGCCCAATATCACTGTCAAGGGTTACGGTAGAAGATAATACTAGACCACCAGATACTTTGGGATAAACAAGTAGATCTGCATGATAATCTTCCAAAGCAGATTGAATTAATTTTAAATCAGATTGTCTTTTGGCATCCCTGGAGCTTTTCAAAAAATTAGTATAGGAGACTATACCAACTATAGATAAAATAGCAATAATGGAGATGACAACTAATAGTTCAACCAGGGTAAAACCGCGATTTTTAAACATGTGAAGCAAGACAAACTTATTGTTGATTACCTATACAGTAGGCGGCATTTGTACTCTCTAATGTTGCGCAAATTACCCAAGCAGACGTATTTTGGGGAGGTACTCCAGCTGCTAAAGGAGCACCTGTTGCATCAATACATGTTCCGGATGATATCCAACAGTATCTCTTAGTGCCTCCAGATGGATCTGCCGGAATTGCCCCCCCAACGAACCAGTCAGTACTTGTACAATCATAGGTTGGTGTAGCTGCTGTTTGACAAAGACCTGCATACTGACCAGTGCTAAATTTGCCAAGATGCGCTTCCATAGCTTTACTTATAGCATCAATATCACCTCTTCTTTTTGCATCACGGGCATTCTTTTGTACCCCTGTAAAAATAGTTATACCTATCATAGAAAGAATAGCAATTATGGAGATAACAACCAGCAACTCAACTAAGGTAAAACCCTTAGGATTATTAAAAGATTTGGGCAGGAATTTTTTCATCTAATTGGTATAGTTCATTATTGGAATAAAAATGCCCCTTTGTCAAGTCCCTAAGTGCAAATACCAATCCATTATTTGACTCCCCCAAAATAGGGAAATAAGGCTGCCTAAGACTAAAAATGGCCCAAAGGGAATAGATTGTCCAAAGTGTTTTTTTCCGGTGATTATTAAAAATATAGAAAACACTGCCCCTAATATAAAAGAGGAGATTATAGCAAGCAAGCTTTGAGGAAAACCCAGACAAAGTCCCATAAAAGCGCCTAACTTCACATCCCCACCACCCATACCTTTTCCTTTTGTAATAATTATCAAAGCCATAAAAAACCCACCAATTAAAATGGCAGAGAGAATAGAAAATAAAAAAGGCTGGAAGGTTATTAGAACATGTCTTTGAAAATAGTCGCTATATGGTGGCAAAAGTTTTTGACCGATAGGGGATTGTTGCAGGAAGTAGTATAGATAGCCCACTTTATACAGAGTTTCAATCAGTAAATAAATGGTGCTAATTACAATAGCAGGCAACATTATCTTGTCTGGGATAAACATGGTTTTTAAATCTGTTATAAAAAGAGGAACTAAAATAGTTATAAAAAAAGTTTTAAAGAGAAGATCTAAATAGAAAAAACTTATTTTAAAAGGATCACCTAAGGCAGAGAAACTTTGAAACTCTTTCCAAAATAAAAACCCCACAAGTAGTCCCATTGCCAATTCAATCACTGGATACTCAAAACTTATCTTTTTGTTGCAATACCTGCATCTACCTTTTAGAAAAATGAATGAAAAAATTGGAAAAAGATCATACCATCGCAATTTTTTTTTGCAGTGTGGGCAGTACGACCTTCCCCAAAATGATTGTTTAGTTAGACTTCGGTTGGCAAGCACTAAACAAAAGCTTCCTAGCGCTGATCCTAATAAAAAACCTAAAAACCACACTTTAGTAAGTACAACTTCCACCTGATGGCGAAATTAACTTCAGATTAGACCCCACCTCATAAAGATTTGGATCATCACCTCCATCAGCTGTCATCTTACCCTTCTGTTGATCTGATTCTAGGACTGTATCTATTTCAAAAGCATCATTGTTTGCACAATAAGTATAGTGATAAGTCGCATTGTTAATTGGATCAACTGGAAGAGTAGCAACAGAAACACTCTTTATAGTGCTTAAATCAGTTTTAACCCAACCAGTACCGTCTGATGTCCTTGTCCCTGTATGAGAGGAACCGTTACAAGGGTAAGCACCTGATGATTTACATAATATTGCCACTACACCTGAATTAGTGGATTCTTGCACAGCCACACTAATAGCACTTTGAAGATTTGCCAGATCACTTAGCCTTGCCGCATCTCTACCGCGTCTTGTTAATTCTAATGGATTAATAATTAAAACTACTACAGCAGCCAAAATAGCAATAATTGCAATAACTACCAAAAGTTCAACTAAGGTGAAACCCTGGGAATTATTAATAGACTTGGGCAGGAATTTTTTCATCTAAATTCATTATTGTTATAGAAATGCTTTATTGTCAAGTCCCTAAAACGATGTTGTCAATTTGTATATTGGTAAAATGATTGAAATAACTAAAAACCCAACACCAACACCTAAGATAATTAAGACTATTGGCTCTATGGCTACAGTCAGATTTTTTACTAAATGATCAGATTCAGATTCAAAATACTCAGCTAACTTAAAAAATATCTCATCTACCTTACCTGTTTCTTCACCTACTCTTATCATTTGTCCCACAATCTTTGGAAAAACATTCGACGTAAGCAGTGATGAAAATGTTAGTCCCTTTTCTACCCCGGAATAACTTTCTTTCAAAGCTTTTTTAAAAACTGGATTATCTGTCAAATCTGAAACTATACCAATTGATTCCAAAAGCGGAATACCTGCACTAGTCAGCAACCCGAAAGTCCTACTGAAGTTAGTTAAAGTTACATTAGTAATAACTTTCCCAACTAGAGGTATCTTTAAAACCAATTTACCCAAAAAAAGATTACCTTCTGGTGTTTTATTCCATCTATTTATAGCAACTATAGTTCCAACAATTAAAATTGTACCCAGCCACCAAAAGTTAACAAAAAGATTAGAAGAACCAATCAAAATCTTGGTGGGAAGAGGCAACTCAATGGTAGATTGTGAATAAAGCGTCATCAGCTTTGGAATAACAAATATCATCATGATAATAATTACTACCACCATCATCCCCAAAACCACAACCGGGTATATCAGTGCTCCTTTTATCCGGGATTGAAATTCCCGATCTTTTTCCAAACCTGCTGCCATTTGTAAAAGCACCTGATCAAGCTTACCTGAAGTCTCTCCAGATTTAACTAAATTTACATAAAGGTGAGGAAATATATCTGGATACTTTCCTAAGGCCTGAGCCAATGTTAGTCCTCCTTTTATATCTTCTGATATCTCCTCTAATGCCTTTTTTAAAGTTTTATTGTTTGCCTGCTCTGCCAAAATATCAATGGCATCTGATAAAACCAATCCGCTTGACACCATGGTTGCCAGTTGTCTGGTAGTAATAACTAAATCAGTAAAACTCACCTTGTTTAAAAACTTATTTAAGAATTTCTTCCCAGCAGGTTCTTTGGATTTAAAAGAAATAACTATCAACCCTTTTTTTCGTAAAATTGTGGCTGCAGCGTGTTCATCAGGAGACTCAACACTCCCTGTATGATCTGATCCTTGGATATCTTTTGCTCTGTAAATAAATTCAGCCATTACCTTAAAAGCTTTCCTAAGAGTTCTGGACGAAGAGCATATCTTAAAGCTACGTCTTGGGTGATCTTTCCTTGTCTAACTAAATCTGCCAGTGACCTTTCCAGCACCTGCATCCCTAGTTCAGCAGAAGTTTCAATTACATTATCTATTAAATGAGTTTTTCCCTCGCGGATAATATTCTTAACAGCTGGAGTTGCAAACAAGACTTCGCTGGCAATAACTCTACCAGGTGAAATTGTAGGAACTAAGCGGAGAGATAAAATGACTTCCAAGGTAGCAGCCAGTTGTAATCTAATTTGTGGTTGTTGAATCTCCGGAAAAACATCAATAATTCTATCAATTGATTGAGCTGCTGAATTGGTATGAAGGGTGGCAAAAACTAAATGTCCTGTCTCAGCAATAGTCATAGCTGAGGCAATTGTCTCCAAATCCCTCATTTCACCCACTAACACTACATTAGGATCTTCTCTTAGAGCTGCTTTGAGCGCATTATTCCAAGATTTGGTATCCAAAAACATCTCCCTTTGGTCAATGAGGGACTTCCCCAAGGGATAGACATATTCAATAGGATCCTCAATTGTTAAAATATGTTCAGCACGAGTTTGATTGATCGTGTTTATAAATGAGGCCAAAGTGGTTGATTTCCCATGACCAGTTGGACCTGTTACTAAAACAAAGCCTTGTTTCAACTCTGGAATTTTTTGTATAACTTTAGGAAAACCTAATTCTAAAAGCTGTGGAATTTTTGCTGGTATAAGCCTAAAAGAAATTGCCGGATGACCTTTTTGACGAAATAGATTAACTCGGAACCTGCCTTTGTTTGGCAACTCCAATGAAAAATCCATTTCCAAACTCTCTGTAAAAATATCTTTTTGAGGCTTAGTTAATATTGCTGCTAAGTTTGCATCCATTTGTTCTACTGTAACAATCTCCTCTCCTGCCACCGGATATAAATCACCGTGAACTCTTAGGATAGGAGGGTAACCTACAGATAAATGTAAGTCAGAAGCGTTTCTTTGAATTGTTAAATCTAAAAGTTGTTGTATGTTCATGACTAATCCTGGGCTACTCTTAATACTTCCTCCAAAGTAGTCACACCTTC
>OBEQ012538442.1_pt1 | contig 11904 bp, 12 predicted proteins | sample 1670901 | NCBI WGS metagenome assembly OBEQ01 (sample SAMEA104232315, study PRJEB22302) | groundwater metagenome | biome: forest; feature: aquifer; material: groundwater | place: USA | collected 2011-08-07 | depth 5.4 m | reverse complement strand
TTTGACGATGTATGACCGGCGGGAAAAATTGTCGCGGGATGTGGCTAAAGAAATCCGGCGCCGTTTCCCGCACAAATTTTTTGACGTGCAAATCCCGCGTTCGGTCGCCTTGGCCGAGGCCCCCCAATTCAAGAAGCCGATAATGCTTTACGCGCCGCAAAGTTCGGGCGCCCTGGCTTATGAGCGTCTAGCAAAGGAAATTGTAGGGGAGACGATTTTATCCACATTTATTCCACAGGAGGGGGGAGTTGAATAAAAACGATATGCTATTATTTTAACTGGCTTTAGGTTTTGTTTGGATGTCGCTGATTTAGTGGAACAGACGGCCGCTGTGAAACTATTCCGGCGCGTTTGAACAAAACATGAGCTACGTTCATGTGTACGTTTGCTAAGACAGAGGAGAATGTGGACAGGTTTTGTTAATTGAAAGTACTTCGTCTTTTGAGTTGTTCTTTATTAATTATTTAATATCACTCAAAAGTATAAATCGCAAGGAAATCTTTTAACGAGGCCGACCGCTAGCCCTCTGTTTTAGTTTGCGCGTGAGTTTGCGTTGCTCTGCCAAAAATAATAAAATAATCTCAATGGCCGGGCTCGGTTTAGAATCGCTTATCCCAAAGAAAAATAACGCGGAAAAGTCGTTTTCGAAAGACGCTGTCGTTCTGACTGAAAGTGTCGGGACGCCGACGATTTCTCCGCACACTCCTAATCCTAATAAGGGCGGAAAATATTTTCAAGAAGCTGTTTTCCATATTGAAGTGGAGCGAATCAAGCCCAATCCTTATCAGCCGCGGCGGGAATTCAATGAGGAAAATTTAAAGGAATTAAGCCAATCCATCCGCGAATTCGGCATCATTCAGCCGCTCATCGTTTCAAAAATCATTAAAGAGACCGAAACCGGCACGCAGGTGGAATATCAACTGATAGCCGGGGAAAGGCGGCTGATGGCGGCAAAAATGGCCGGTTTGCCGCGGGTGCCGGTAATCGTCCGGAAAATTACGGCGGAAAGGGACAAGCTGGAGTTGGCTCTGATTGAAAACGTTCAGCGGAGCAATTTGAATCCGATTGAATCGGCGAAGGCCTATTCTCGGCTTCAAGACGAATTCAATTTGACCCAGCGGGAAATCGCCACCCGAATCGGGAAAAGCCGCGAGGTGGTGGCGAACACTTTGCGGCTTTTGAATCTGCCTTTAAACGTTCAGGAGGCGATTTCTCAAAATAAAATCACCGAGTCCCAGGCGCGGGTGTTGCTTTCAATTCAAGATTTTAAAAAGCAAAGCGAAGAGTTTGAAAAAATAGCGGGCGCGAGGCGAGGCGGCAGTCGGAACGATTCGCCGGACCCGCAAAAAATTTATTGGGAAAAACAACTGGAAGAAAAACTCGGCGCGCCGGTTAAGGTTTTGCGGCAGGGCCAAAGCGGCCGAATGGTCATTCAATTTTTTTCCGAAGAAGAATGGCAGGCGATTTTGAACAAACTTTTAGGAGAAGAAAAACTTAATTAAGTTTGCCTCAAAAATGTCGTATATACGACATTTTTGAGGCGGTGGATTTTGAAACACTTTTAGATTTTTTGTTACGAAAATAAATATAATTTTACTGCTTCACTTTCTGACATATGTCAGAAAGTGAAGCATAGCTAAAACTTCGAGAGATGCTTGGTTTGACTTGGATTTTGTTCTCATATTTAATTAGGGCATGCGTCTCTCCCAATCGTTTTTTAGAACTCAAAAAGAATTTCCCAAAGACGAAGTGGCGGAAAACGCTCGCCTCTTAATCCGGGCGAATTTTGTCCAGAAGTTGATGGCCGGGGTATATTCTTTTTTGCCGCTCGGTTTAATGGTGAAAGAAAAAATAACTGGTATCGTGAGGGAAGAGATGAACGCCTTGGGCGCGAATGAATTGTTGATGCCCGCGCTCCAGCCGAAATCGGCTTGGGAAGAAACAGGTCGTTGGGGAACTTGGTCGGAGATGATGTATCAGTTCAAAGATCACTCGGGACGGGAAATAGGTTTAGGTCCTACACACGAGGAAATCGCCACGATTTTAGGGAAAACAGCCATTGAATCCTACGCCGATTTGCCGAAGGCATTTTACCAATTTCAAACAAAATTCCGCGACGAGCCGCGGGCGAAATCGGGTTTGATTCGCGGCCGGGAATTTTTGATGAAGGATTTATACAGCTTCCATGCCGATGAAAAATCGCTCAACGATTTTTACGAAAGCGCGAAAAAGGCCTACAAAAAAATATTTGAAAGGTGCGGTTTAAAGGCCTATTTGACCGAAGGGTCGGGCGGCGAGTTTTCCGAAGGCAATTCGGACGAGTTTATGGTTGAGTCCTCGGCCGGCGAAGACGAGATATTTTTGTGCCGCCTTTGCAATTTCGCCCAAAATAAAGAAATCGCCAAGTTCAAAGCGAAGGCGAGCTGCCCCCAGTGCCAAGCGGGGATTTTGGAAAAAATAAAAACGATTGAGGTCGGCAATATTTTCAAGCTCGGCACGAAATATTCCCTGCCGCTGAATTTTCTTTACAAAGATAAAAACGGCCAAAATTTGCCGGTTGTGATGGGTTCTTACGGCATCGGCATTAGCCGGCTTATGGGAACGATTGTTGAAATTTGGAACGACGAAAAAGGGATTATTTGGCCGAAAAGCGTCGCGCCTTTTCCGGCTCATCTTCTGGTTTTGGGCGAGGTGACGGAGGAATTACAAAAATTCGGGGAACGGGTTTACGGGAAGCTCGCTAAAAGCGGGATTGAGGTTTTTTATGACGACCGGGCGCGGCTCTCCGCCGGCGAAAAGTTTTTTGACGCCGATTTAATTGGCTTGCCCTATCGGGTAATTTTTAGGGAGAAAACATTAATCCAAGAAAAAGTGGAAGTGAAAGGCCGAAGCGAAAAAGAAGGCAAGCTAATGAAACTTGAGGAGCTTATTAAAATCCTGCGAACATGATTATAAAAAAAATTATCGGCGTTGATTTGGGCACGGACACGACCCAAATTTATTTGAAAGGCGCGGGGGTGATTGTGAGCGAGCCGTCCATTGTCGCTTTTAACAATCGCACCAATCGGATTATCGCCGTGGGCACGGATGCCAAAAAAATGCTCAACCGGACGCCGATGCACATTACCGCTTTGCGTCCGATAACCAACGGCGTGATTGCCGATTTTGACATCGCCAAAGAAATGGTTCAGCGGCTTTTAAAATTTAAGCGTCTCCCATGGTCTTGGACAACGCAGATGGTCGTTTCCGTGCCCACAAATCTCACCGAAGTGGAAAGAAAATCGGTGGAAGACCTTTTGAAGGAAGCGGGCGCGAACCAAGTTTTTTTGATTGAACAGCCGATTGTGGCGGCTTTAGGGAGCCGGTTGGACATTTACCGGCCGAGCGCTTATTTGATTGTGGATATCGGCGCGGGGACGACCAATATGGCGGTGATTTCAATGAACGGGGTGGTGGTTTCGGACCGCTTGAAAATAGCCGGTGATTATTTGAACGCCGAAATAATTAAAGCGGTGCGGGAAGAATTGCGGCTGGATATTGGCGAACCGACGGCCGAAGAGATAAAAATCGCGGTGGGCGCGGTTTTGCCTCAAGCCGAGCGCTTAGAAATTTCGGTGCGGGGGCGGGATATCGCCTCGGGTTTGCCACGCGAAATTTTGCTTAAAGACACTCAGGTCCGGCTTTGGTTGAGCCGACCGGTCAAGGCGATTTCCGAAGCGCTCAAAAATTTGATTGAGATTACGCCGCCGGAGCTCGCCGGCGATATTTACAAAAACGGCATTTTTATCTGCGGCGGCGGCAGTTTACTGCGCGGCATAGACCAGGTTTTTGAAAAGGAAATCGGCGTTGACGTGAATTTAGTTGAAGACCCGCTCACAAGCGTCGCGAGAGGCACCGGCATCGTTATTGAAAACATGGCCGAGCACAGCCACTTGCTGAATAATTTTTCCAGTTTGAATCCGGTAAACGGTTAGTTTTTTCTTAGCCATTTCAGTTTTTATGAAATCTTTCAAATTTTTTTTGGCCGGGATTTTAATTTTATTGCTTTTATTTTTCTTTCGGCCAGCCATCGCGAAATTTTTCGTTAATCTGCGGCTCATTGTTTTAAGTTTCTCGGACCGCGCCTCAAGTTATAAAAGTTTAAACGATTCGCGGCTAGAGAGGGAAAAGTTGCTTTACGAAATTGAAAATCTGAAAAAGGCGAGATTGCCCCAAACCTTTGATTCTGAAGAGGCGCGAGTTTTTTCGGATTATCCTTGGAGCAATCGCGCTTCGCTTATAATCGCGCTCGGTTCGGCGGACGGGATTAAGGAAAATTTTCCGGTTTTGGCGGCGGACGGCGTTTTATTGGGTAAAATTAAGTCGGTCAAAAGGACGCAAAGCGAAGTCCTGACGATTTTTGACCCGGCTTGGCGCAGTTCCGTCGCAATTGGCGATTCAAGAACAAACGCTTTGTTAAAAGGTGGAGTGGCGCCCCATTTGGAGTTGATACCGCAAGACGCGAAAATTATCGCCGGCGACGGTGTTTTAAACCTTTCTTCCGATTTGCCGATAAATTACCGTTTTGGGGAAATTACCGAATTGAAGAAATCGCCGAAAGACGTTTGGTTTTCCGCCGAAATCAAGGTGCCGTATAAGCTTGAAAATTTGGAAAAAGTCATTGTCCTTAAAAATTTTCCTTGAAAATAAAGAATGGAATTTATAAATAAGTTTTTAGTTGTTTTTTTAGCCATTAATCTTTTCTTAATTTTAGAGCAGTGGCGGATATTGAGCTTGGCCGGCGTTTCCCCTAATCTTTTGCTGATTCTTTTTTTGCTCGCTTCATTTTTTCAAACGGGATTTTTATTTATGGCTTTTTTGGGCGTTGCCGTTTTTTTGGTTTTCGCGGTTTTTATGCCGTTTTGGCTTCTTCAAGCCGCTTTAATTATTTTCTTGGTTTTCGCGATGAAATTCGGGCGCGGGTTTTTGAGCGGCAATGTTTTTTTGGATTTTTTGATTACGCTCTTTTTAGGCACGGCCGGTTTTTATTTTTTGCTGAAAATTTTTAGCGCGGGTTCCTTTGAATCGATTATCGTTTTAAAAGAAATTGTCTACAATCTTATTTTAGGAGCGGCGGGCTGGTTTCTGTTGCGGCTTTTTCAGAAGAAACAATTTCTCAAATGAAGCATTCGGAAATTAATTTAGAAGACATATTGAACGATACGGCGGTAGAGGAGGATTTACTGGAGGTTCCCTTGACCGAGAATGTTTTTAGATTTTTTTCCCTGATTCTAGGCGCGATTATCGGGATTGTTTTGGTTAAATTTGTCGGTCTCGGCGTCATAAGGCATCAATTTTATTTAAAGCGCGCCGTTTTGAACGTGAGCGAGGCGAAAGTTGAGCCCGCTCCGAGAGGCATTGTGAGCGACAGGTTTGGCAAGCCGATGATTACGAACGAATCGGCTTTTAACGTTTTTCTTTTACCAAAATTATTGCCGCAGACCCCAGAAGAACGGGTGAAGGCGATTGGAGAAATCAGCCGGACGCTCGGAATTCAAAAAGACGAGCTTGTCCAAAAAATCGCGAAAAAAGATTGGGCTTTAAATGATAGTTTGCTTTTAGTAAATAACGTTTCCCACGACCAGCTTGTTTCTTTATATTCAACGCCAATCGCCGGCGTCCAAATTGAACCGAGTTTCAAAAGAGAGCCGATTGCCCCGCTTAAATTTTCGCACATTTTGGGTTTTGTCGGGCTGGTTGACGAAAATGATCTGAAAAAAAATGAAAGTTTGATAATTGACGATGAAATCGGCCGGGCCGGTCTGGAGGCGGAATACGATAAATATTTAAGAGGTATAAATGGCGAGCAGATTTTTTACAAAAATGCTCGCGGAAAAATAGAGGAAGAAAAAGCGGTGCAGGCCGCGAAACCCGGCGCCACTTTGGAAACATTTATTGACGGCGATTTTCAGGCCTATTTTTACGACTCGCTTCAAGAGAATTTGAATCGGTTGGGACGGCAAGTGGGCGCGGGCTTAGCCATAAATCCCCAAAACGGCGAGGTGCTCGCCTTAGTTAGCATCCCGGGTTTTGATTCTTCAAATATAGTTCAAGCCCTAAATGACCCAGGAAAACCGCTTTTCAACCGGGTGGTCAGCGGCGTCTACAATCCCGGTTCCACGATAAAGCCGCTTGTGGCGACGGCGGCTCTTTCCGAAGGAATTATAAATCCGCAAAAACAAATTTTTTCCGCCGGTTATATTGAATTACCGAATCCTTATGACCCGACGAAGCCGAGCCGTTTTCTGGATTGGAAACCGAACGGTTGGGTGGATTTGTATTCGGCAATCGCGCGCTCGTGTAATATTTATTTTTATTCCGTGGGCGGCGGTTTCGGCGACCAGAAAGGGTTGGGTATCGTTAAGCTGAAAGAATGGTGGCAGGCGTTCGGTTTGGATAGGCCGACGGGAATTGATTTGCCGGGGGAGAAGGTGGGTTTTTTGCCGGACCCGCAATGGAAGGAAAAAAGCGGAAATGGAATTTGGCGGATTGGCGACACTTATAACGTCGCTATCGGCCAAGGGGATTTATCAATTAGTCCTTTAGAACTCTTAAATTACATCGGCGCCGTTTCGAACGGCGGAAAATTTTACGCGCCACGAGTGATGAAAGATATTAAAGATGAAAATGGCGGGATTGTTTTGACGAGCAATCCGACCTTGCTTCGAGACCAGAGTGCAAAGATCGGCGCTGTTTTGCCGGAAGTTCAACGGGCGATGCGGGACGCGGTGCGTGAGCCCTACGGCACGGCTTATCTTTTGCATGATTTGCCGATGGCGGTTTCGGCGAAGACCGGCAGTGCCCAGGTGGAGAACAATAAAAAAGTTAACGCTTTTATCGTCGCCTACGCGCCTTCCGAAAATCCCCAGATCGCGATATTAGTTTTGATTGAAAACGCCCGCGAGGGCAGCTTGAACACCGTGCCGGTGGCGCGAGACGTTTTGATGTGGTACTATAAAAACCGCCTTTCAAAACAAACCCGATAAAATTTAGAAAGCAAAAATTTATGGAAACCGCTTATTTAACCCAAGAACGTTATAACGAGCTTGTGAAAGAGCTTGAAGAATTAAAAGTACGAGGGCGCGCCGAAGTGGCGGAGCATTTGAAGCAGGCGAAAGAGCTCGGCGATTTGTCGGAAAACTCCGAATATCAGGAAGTGCGGGAAGAACAGGCGAGATTGGAGCAGAAAATTCAGCAGATTGAAGATTTATTGCGGCATTCCTCAATCATTAAAAAATCCGCCGGCGGCGTGGTGGAGATCGGTTCCAAAGTAAAGGTAAAAAGAAACGACCGCGACGTGGAAAGCAATAACGGCGTTATGGTTTTCACGATTGTCGGTTCGCCCGAAGCCGATCCGACAAAGGGCTTTATTTCCAATCAATCGCCGATAGGCAAGGGCATGCTTGGCGAGAAAGTTGGCAGCGTTTTTTATGTGGAGACGCCGAAGGGGAAGGCGTGTTATCAGATTTTGAGCATAGACTAGGGGGTTCGAAAATTTTCTCCCCTCATCAGCCCTGTTTTTGCTCAAATAAATTCTCCTCATTCCGAGAAAAGAAACTTAACGGAAAATGGCGAACTCAACCTCCTCCGACCGCGATCGGAGTTGGGATTCATCCCCCACATAAGATTTATGTGGGGGATTCAAACAACGCAATTTTCCTGTTTCTTTTCTCTCTATTCAGGAATTTATAGTTTCCCAAAAACGGGCTTCTTCGGGAAAGAAAATTTTATTGGGTTGGGTAAGGCGTTTCAATTTGCTCCATATGGAGCAAATTGAAACATTTGAATTTTAAACGAATTGAATCCCATCACTCACTTTCTAACATATGTGCTAAATTGAGTGATAGGTTTTTAAAAAAGAAGCCCCCGCGCGGCATAAACCGTTTGGGGGCGGTGACTTGTATCGTCACTGGACTTTCGGTATATGGTCAATCCATAAACCGAAAATTTCCGGTCTCATCGTGTACCCTTCTTGCTGTTCTTCAATTTTCCAGTCAGTTACTTGGAATTCGGGGTGGGTATTTTCAAATTCCTCGAGCACCTTAAGAATTTCAGTTGTATTATTAGACGGCTGCTCGCGAAAAAGATTCAGGGGAATGTAAGTATGATTGCCCACGGTTACAACGACATTCATGTTATAAGTCGGAACCTCGACTTGACGAGATTTTAGAAAACTGGGAGGTTGTTCTTCTGAGCAACCAGCATTCAAGCAAAGCAGGGTGACGGCAACAACTCCAAAATAACGCATATTTTCCTCCTTGTTTGGGGTACCGCTTTGGAGTGTAGCACATAAAATCATTATTTATCAAGTTTTTGCCGGAGGTCCATAATATCGTGCATTTTTCGGGAATATTTTCTATAATTCAGATAGATGTTAGAGGAGATTATAAAAGAGCGGGAAAAGAAGCTGAAAGAATATTCAAAGGGGAATAATCCCTATCCGGCGAAGGTGCGGCGGGATTTTGGGCTTGGCGAATTCTTGAAGAAATTTGCCGCCCTTCTGAAGTCAAAAAAAACTTTCTATGTGGTTGGGCGGGTTCGGGCTTTGCGCGACCAAGGAAAAATAATCTTTTGCGATTTGGAAGACGGGAGCAGGCGGACGCAAATTGTCTTAAACGAAAAAGAATTAAAAAACTTTGAGGCAATTAAGGCGGTCTTGGACATCGGCGATTTTTTGGAAATTCAAGGCGCGGCTTTTAAAACCCAGCGCGGCGAAAAAAGCGTTTTGGCGAAAGCCGCGAGAATCATTTCCAAAAGCTTGCGACCCTTGCCCACCGATTGGTTCGGCCTCACAGATACGGAAACAAAACTGCGGAAACGTTATTTGGATTTAATTTTGAATCCGGAAACGAAAGATATTTTTTTGAAGAAAAGTATTTTTTGGGCGAGCGCGCGGGATTATTTAGTGAAAGCCGATTTTCTAGAAGTGGAAACACCAGTGTTGGAAAGAATCCCGGGCGGAGCGGAAGCCGAACCTTTCAAAACCCACCATAAAGCGTTGGACACGGATTTCTATTTGCGAATTTCTCTGGAGTTGCCGCTCAAGAAATTGCTTGTTGGCGGCTTTGAAAAGGTCTTTGAAATCGGCCGCGTTTTCCGAAATGAAGGCATTGACCGCGAACATCTGCAGGACTACACCCAAATGGAATGTTATTGGGCTTACGCCGATTACGAAGAAATGATGAAATTCACGGAAAAACTTTATCAAACCGTCATCAAAAAAACCTTTGGCGGTTTAAAAATAAAATCCGGCGGCAATTTGATTGATTGGGGGAAAAAATGGCCGAAAGTGGAATACTCGGAAATTTTTCGGCGTGAAACCGGCTTGAATTTAGCCAAAGCGAGTAAAAATGATTTACTTCAAAAAATCCGCGATTTAAAAATAGAAACGAATTTGAATTTGAATAATCTGGGGGTTGGGCGGCTGATTGACATGATTTATAAAAAAACCGTCCGGCCGAAACTGATTCAGCCCTGCTTTTTGGTGAATCCGCCGGTGGAGTTGGAACCGCTCGCGAAACGACTGGAAAAAGAGCCGCGCCTCGCGCAAAGATTTCAAATTATGGCCGCCGGCACGGAATTAGGCAAGGGATTTTCCGAACTTAACGACCCCGCTGACCAAAGAAAAAGATTTGAAGAGCAAATGAAGTTGCGGGAGATGGGGGACACAGAAGCCCAAATGCTGGACGAGGATTTTTTGGAAAGTTTGGAATACGGAATGCCACCGGCGGCCGGTTTCGGAATGTCCGAGCGCTTGTTCGCGGTTTTAATGGACAAACCAATTCGGGAAACGGTGTTTTTCCCGTTGATGCGGGCTAAATAAAAAGAAGCCCCCGTGCGGTAAAACCGCTTGGGGGCGTGACTGAAATTGTCTTTCAGTCGCTCTGCAACTTAAAGGGAGAAACAACAATCCTCGGTTCAAGATAGATGGGTTTCACGTCCCGACCGTTCGGGTCTTTCATCAAAATCCAAGTCCCTTCGGCGGAATTTGGTGAGAAAAGCCCGTTTGGGTCAGCTTGGGGTAGCACTACTTGTGATTCTCTCCTGTCCCGCTTCTCCGGATTCGTGAACTGCGTCGCGTATGGTATGCCGTAGCCGATCGTCTCACCGAAGAAAGTCAGTTTCCCTCCCAACGCTGTATGTCCGTGAACAGGAGCGGGAGAAAGATTTTCGAGGTAGGTCCAGGTGACTAACCCTTCCTGATCGCGAAGCTCCAGAATGTCCTTCAAGAGCTTCCGCTCACGGAAGTTTTTGATCGCCGGCATACCGATCTGTGATGTTCCTTCCGCCAGAATCCGTTCTTGTTGCCGGCGCTGAATGTCATCGCTTGAGTTGTAACAATCAGAGCCCATAACAGCGATGACGCAGAGGACGATGGCGTCAAGAGCAAACCACTTTTGCAATTTCAAGGTTCTCTCCTTTCTTTTCGGTACTAGTACCTGTTGGTCCGTTCACGCCGTAGGCGCTGAATGAAATCGCGCAGGTCGGACGGCAACCTGTTTTCGTCATAGTCCGCCGCTCGGTGAAGGATGATTGAAGCAAGCGCGTCCTTGTGAGCAGAATCAGCTTGAGCATACTGAAACTGCATATTTTGCAGTTCCTGAATCATGCCTTGGTTGTAGGCCTTTGATTGCTCAAAGACCTGACGCCGGGTCGCTTCGTACTTCGGAGCGAAGACCTTATAGAGGAAGAAGTCGTTTCCTTGTAGAACCCACACGAGTCCCAGGACCGCTACCAGAACAACAATCGTCACGCCCATTGCCTGTTTCATCTCTTTTCCCCTTTCGTTGAAAAGACTGATTTCGATACTAGCAACGTATTATTTCAACGTGCTATTTTCAAGGCTAGCACACAATAATATATTTGTCAAGACTTTAGCAAAGAACTTTAAAATCGTGCATTTTTCTGATTTATTCTATATAATCAAAATCAATGCTAGACATAAATTTAATTCGCGAAAATCCGGAGAAGGTTAAGGAGGGCATAGCCAAAAAGAATACCGACCCGAAATTGGTGGACAGGTTTTTGCGGTTTGACGGCGAGTGGCGGCAAAAAACCGCCGCCTTGGACCAGCTGAAAGCCGAACAGAATAATTTAACGAAGGAACTGGTCGGGCATAAAACGGAACATTTGCTTAGCCGCGCCCAGATTTTAAAAAAACGGGCGGCGGAAATTTCCGAAGAACGGGAAAGTTTCAAAAAAAAGCGCGATGAGGTTTTGAATAAATTGCCGAATCTGCCATTTGAGGACGTGCCGGTTGGGAAGGACGCCTCGGCCAACAAAGTCATTCGCGAGTGGGGCAAAAAACCGAAATTTGGTTTTCCGCCAAAAGATTATCTTTCGCTCGCGGAAAATTTGGGGCTTATCAACGTGAAAAAAGCCGCCGAGGTTTCCGGCAGCCGTTTCGGGTATTTACTGAAAGACGCGGTGATGCTTGAATTCGCGCTCGTGAAACTGGCTTTTGATATTTTATTGAAAGAGAATTTTACGCCGGTTGTGCCACCGGTAATGCTCCGGCCGAAAGTTTTTGAAGGAATGGGGCGCCTCTCCGCCGACCAAAAAGAAGAAAGATATTATCTTCAAAAAGACGATTTGTATCTCGCGGGCAGCGCCGAGCATACTTTGGGTCCGCTTCAAATGAACGAGGTTTTGGATGAGACGCGATTGCCGGCGCGCTACGCCGGTTTTTCCACTTGTTTCCGGCGCGAGGCCGGTTCTTACGGCAAAGACACGCGTGGGATTTTGCGCGTCCACCAATTTGATAAAGTGGGAATGTTTTCTTTCACGACTCCGGAAAAATCCAACGAGGAATTGGAAATGATGCTCTCGCTCCAGGAAAAATTGATGCAAGCCCTAAAGTTGCCT
>OBEQ010027838.1_pt1 | contig 11904 bp, 9 predicted proteins | sample 1670901 | NCBI WGS metagenome assembly OBEQ01 (sample SAMEA104232315, study PRJEB22302) | groundwater metagenome | biome: forest; feature: aquifer; material: groundwater | place: USA | collected 2011-08-07 | depth 5.4 m | reverse complement strand
CCGGGAAGGTTACCGAGGCCGCCGATGATCACGGCCATGAAGCAGAACGGCAAGATGTCGACGCCCGTGCGAAACTCGACGGTGGTGATCGGCGCCGCCACCACGCCACCGAGCGCGGCGAGCGCAAAGCCTATGCCGAAGGTCAGCACATAGACCCGTTGCGCCGGCACACCCATGGCAATCGCGGTGTCGCGGTCGTGACGGACCGCGCGCATCCATGTGCCGAGCTTGGTCCGATGCAGGAATAAGAAAAATCCAGCCAAAGCAAGGATCGATATGAGGGCAGCAAACGGCCGGTAGATCTCATACTCGATCCCGAATACCGGAAAGGTGCCTTGGATCGGTGGCAGAATGCGGCGGGGAGTCGACCCAAAGGTGATGCGTACAGTCTCCTGCAGGATCAGCGACAAGCCAAAAGTCGCAACGATCGACAATGCAGCAACATTATGGATTGGTTGAATGACGATGCGCTGTATCAGCGCGCCGAGAACGAAGCCAATGAGTGGTACGATAAGGAAGGCCAGCCAAAAGTTGCCGGTCAATTCCAGCGTGAACCAGGCCAGCACGGTCCCGACCATAAAAAAATCGCCGTGCGCGATGTTGATGATGTCAAGCAGTCCGAAAATGATCGAAAGGCCAAGTGCAATCAAGGCGATAATCAAGCCCCATATGAGCCCGTTCAACGCGAGCAGCAGAAGCGTATCCAGCATGCGAAATACGATCCAGAATGAGATGGATGATCCGTTTCTCACGGTAGCTTCTAATTATCAGTGTCCGATTGCAATGGTCGATGTTATGGGAAAATCCGATAGACAAGATGGCAATAACTGATGGCCAGGCCGCTTAAAATACGTACGATGCCCACTACATTTTGTGGCCTTAAGGACACATGGGTACGGATATAGCGTTCAAAGCGGCAAACGGGCTAATCAGGTTGACCAAAAATTCTTGAGCGATAAAGATAACAAAGAACTGAAATTGCGGTCGCGCTGTAGCCAGGTAGGTCGTCATGCCTTGGCGTAGCAACCAAGCGCTTCGGTCGATACCATGTGCCGGTTAATTTTCAAATCTTCGGGCGCTAGCCCGAGCGCCAAACCGACCAGTTGTGGAAGATGCAGGATGGGCATGTCGAGCTTTTGCCCCATATCCTTTTCGATTTCGCGTTGAAAGCCATCCAATACCGTGTGGCAAAGCGGACACGGCGTCACCATCGTCATTGCGCCGCCGGCTTTCGCCGAGAAAATGTGCTGGCCGGTCAGTTTGATCGCCACACGTTCGTCGTGGGCGGCTGTATGGAAGCCGCAACATTCGGTACGGCCGCTGTAGTCGATTGACTGGCAGCCCAATACCGTCGCGAGCTTTTCCAGCGCAATGTTGTTGCGAGAATCGACGAAGCCGTAACGCGACGGCGGTCGGGTGATGTGGCAGCCGTAAAAGGCTGCCACCGTCAGGCCGGTCAAGGGATTGACGACCAGTTTGCGCAATCGTGTTTCACCGATATCTTCGTGCAGTACCCAAAGAAAATGGCTGATTCGGGTCCGGCCGCTGTAGTGCAGGCCCTCTTCGGCTAGCCGCGCGTTGATCGACGTGGCAAGTTCAGAATCGCAGACAAAGGCGGCATGCGCGTCGAGAACATTCAGCGTGCAGGTATTGCAGATCGTCATCAGTGGCAAACCATGGCGCTCCGCCAACGCCAAGATGCGCACATTAAGGGCGTAAAATCCGGCTGGGTCGATTGCGCGCAGTTCGCGCGCGCCGGTACAGGTGGCGGAATCCAGTTGCAGTAGCTCAAGCCCAAGCTTGGCTGCCACGACATGGGTTGCTTCATTGAGTTCCGCGCAGGTGCTTTGGGCGGAGCAACCGGGGTAATAGGCAAACTTCATTTGGTGCGAGCCTCTTGGCGAAGAAGACGGCTGCTTGCTGCCGCAGCTGCGGTTTTGATGCTAAGAAATGTTTTGATGGGATTTATTTTACCACGCAACATTAGCCTAATTATGCGCGGCATATTTGACAACGCCCGCAACCCCTGCACCCGCAGTACCAGCGCGCTGGGATCGACGCGGCCACGGTTTGCAACAATGGTCCGAAGTGCGAGCGAATGTTTCGCCATCTCCGGGACAAGCTGCGCTGTTTTGGCCTTGAGTGGCTCGATGATCCGGCTGACGATGGGGATGCTTGCCGGACAAACTTCTTCACACTTATAGCAAGATACACAATTAAATATGCCGGTCAGTGCGAGCGACCGCTTGACCTTGTCCGGATCGTTGCGCGGATCGAGCGCAGTCTGCGCCAACTGGACGAGCGGAGCCGGGCCGGCAAAATTGGTCAGATCGCCAAGCCCGACCACTGGACATGCCGAGTAGCAGCACATGCAGCTGATGCAGTCGAGCGCCTTCGAGGCATCCTTCATCTGGTTATGCGTAAGCGGCTCTGGAAAATGCGTATAACCGGCAGTGCGTTCGATCCACGGCTGCAGGCTCGCGACCTTGTCTTCGTAGCGCGTTCTGTCAACCACCAGATCTCGGATGACGGGAAGGTTTCTCAACGGCTCTATCGTCATCGCCGGTTCGACGGCTTCCCAGCAAGCAAGAACTTCACGCCCGTTCATCCGGACGGCGCATGTTCCGCACATCTTCGACCCGCAAAACCAGCGATAGGCGAGATCGGTAGCGGCGTTCTCGGCGATCCAATTGAGCGCGTCCAGGACTCGCATCCATTTCCGGTAGGGCACCTCGAAGTCTTGATATTCGCCGATCTCGGAACGGCGGATCCGTATCGCAACACGCTCGCCCGGCGACAGGCGCGAATTGCGCGCCGCGAGCGTGTCGTGCTTCTCGGTCTGGCCCAGTCCGCCGCCAGCAAGGCGCGTTTGGGCCGGGGCCTGATCGGGTTTCACCAAGCAACCTCAAGATTGTCGTTGCTGGCAAAATTAGGTTTGAAGAACGGCAGATCGTATGGCCTTTGCTCGAAACGTATACCGTTATCGGTTTTTTTCAGAACATTGGCGACAAGCCATTTGTCATTATCCATTCGGGGAAAGTCCTGGCGAAAGAACGGCCCTCTGCTCTCCTTGCGTTCGAGCGAGGAATGGATGATGAGTTCGCATGCATCGACCATGTTCACGACGTCGATAGCGTCCAACCATTCGTAATTCACGGATTTCGTTTGGTTTGAGATCCGCATGTCGGGTAACAGGTTGAGGCGTATTTTTTCAATGTCGTCGAGGGCGGATCTGAGGCCGGTCGCATTTTTCTCCACGCCGACCTTCTCCCACATGAGGGCACGGACTCTGGTTTTCACTTCGGTCGGAGTCATCCCGCTGCCGGATGAACGTCGCAATTGCTCAAGCCGCCGGCTTTCCAATTCGATTTCCTGGTCCGGCATGGCCGCGGATTTGAGTTCAGGCAGATCGCGCACAATGCTGTCGGCAACCACTTTACCGTCGTATGTCGCGAGCCCAATCAAGCCATTGCTGTGTCCGCCGACCCCGCCGGCGACATAAAGCCCGGGGACGGAGGACCGCATGGTTGAGGTGTCGACATCGATCCCGCCTTGCCGGTAATGGGCGGTAACGGCGGTCTCGACCAACTGCCGCGGAAAAGGCAACCCGAGTTGGCGAAAGGTCTTTCCATAGGTTGTATAGGCTTCAACCTCCGCCGCATCGCAGTGATCGAACCCGGCATAGTAGCCGCCGTCATAACGGGCCTTACCGGCGTGGACTTGTTTTGCGAGCGCCTTGAGTTGCACCGTATACGGCCCGAACGCGAGTGGATCGTCTTGTTGCTGATTGAAAAATTCCTCTCCAGCCGAGTTGACCATTCTCGCCGATTTTTCGGAACCCAGCATCGGATTGGGATAGACCTGCATCCGTTGCCATGACGGCGGCTCGGCGATGTCGTTGGTGTGCCACCATTGCATTTCCATGTTGACCAGCGTCGCGCCAACGCGCCAGGCGAGCGCGATACCATCAGCCGACATTTCGCGCGTGCCGGTGGAACGCGTGTGTAGACGATCGGAATAACCGGTGGCCAAGATGACCGCTCGTGCTTGCACTACGATGTATTCACCCGTTATAATATTTAAACAGAATACGCCGCCGACGGAGCCGTCCGGTTTGTGCAACAAGGCCGTCGCAACGGTCTCCTCCAGCCGCGCGATGCCGGCTTTGATGATTTGCTTGCGCCGCAGATCCATGAAAGGCACGCCGGAATTACCTTGCACGTTTGCCGCGATGCTGCGGATTTTGCCGGGGCTGGTGACCACCTGTCCGGCATCGTCGCGCCTGAAATAGAGTCCGGCTTCTTCCAACTCCGGGTAGTAAACGCTCTCGATCCACTCACCGCATCTGCGCGCCCAGCGTTGGTCGATGAGAAATTGATTGTGGTATTTGATCAGAAATTCGGCGGTGCTTTTGGCGTTTTCTTCGGTATTGTCCAACAGTCGGCCGGAAATGACCAGATTGCCCGCAAAAAGCGAAGCACCGGATTTGCCGACCAATCCCTTGCAGATGACGAGCGGATTTATCCCGCTTTTTTGCAGGTTAAGGGCCGCGTAACAGCCGGCAGCCCCGCCACCGACAACGGCAACATCGGCAGTCAACACTTGCATTGCGAGCCTCACACCGTCCCGCTTGCGTGTGACAAGAAATCATACGCGAATGAAGGTTACGTCCTTCGCGATACAATTGAAATGGTCGGTGACCGGCGCGTAGACCTCCGGTCGCGGCTTGTACATGCGGATCGTATCGGCCGACGGCGCGGCGTCGAGAGAGCATTCAACCTCTTTGCTTGCGATCGAACAATGTTCACGCCGCAGAAGCGATGCCAGGCAAGTTGGCCGCCGTAAGGCTGTCAGTAAGATGCTTGGTGAGTTCGCTGACGACACGGGAGCAATTTTTGCGGCCTTGAGCATAGGCCAATTCGACCATTGGCAGCGATGGGAGGCCGACGCTGTGACTGATAACGCGCATCGGTGGCGCGACAAGCGCACGTGCAAGGACTGTAATGCCGAGCCCTTCGGTAACGGCCGTCCTGAGGCACTCAAAGCTCGGGCTGACAAAGCTTGTATGCCAGGGAAGTCCATTCGATCGCAGAGCTGCAATCGCGAAGCTCCGGTATGCGCAGCCTTCAGGGAACAAAATCAGCGGCATCGATTGATTCAGTATCGGGACATAGTTGCCCCCGGCGACCCACACCAGTTGCTCGCGTAGGGCAACGGTTCCGTTTTTACTGCCGGCCTCCTGCTTGAAAAAGGCAAGATCGAATTCGCCGCGTTCGGAGCGCTTAAGTAGGTTTTCAGACTGATTGGATTCGATCTCAAGGCCTACCATTGGGTGAAGATTTTTAAAGCGCGCGAGCCATGTCGTGAAATCGCGGCCGAAGAAATCCAACGGCACGGCAAGCCGCACGAACCCGGTAAGCATATCCTCAGACATCGAGGCATAGGCTTCATCGTTTATCTGCAGGATTCGGCGAGCATACTGGAGAAGCTTGGCTCCGTCGAGAGTCAACTCAAGCACGCGACCTTTGCGCCGCACGAGTAGGCGCCGGCCGATTTGCTCTTCCAACTTGCTGATCTGCTGGCTGACAGTCGATTGCGAACGGCACACGCTCTCGGCCGCGCGGGAAAAGCTCATATTGTCGGCCACGAGCACAAACGAGCGCAGGCAATCCGTATCGAAGTTCATGACCCCCCTTATCGTTTTTTACGATACCGCTTATTAGTATAATCTATTTTGTCATTTTTGTTTCAAGTCGTAAAGTCCTCCTAAGGTTGCGCGGCCGGCTGAAACCTGTCTCAGGGAACCCGGAGGCAGGCGATGGGTACATACCCTCGTTTGGATTGTGGGCGCGGCTGACTAGTTGCCATTGGTCGTCCAACTCCCCGCAAGCTTGCGCCCTGCGGTAGCGACGTTGAATCTGATGTCTTGGGCGTGTCTTGGGCGTGTCTTGGGCGTGTCTTGGGCGTGTCTTGGGCGTGTCCCGCTTCGACCCGCGTGTTCTGCGAAATTTTTTGTTTCTTTATCGATTACAGCCGTAGCTCTGCTGCGGTGAGCCGACGAAATGGAGCCACCAACTGTGACTATTAAAGCCATCGTCTTTGACGCCTATGGAACACTCTACGATGTGCAGTCCGTTGCCACCGTGACGGAAGAGGCGTTTCCCGGCCATGGCGAAGTGATTACTCAGATCTGGCGCATGAAGCAGTTGGAGTATTCGTGGCTACGCTCATTGATGGAGCGGTATGTTGATTTCTGGACGGTAACGAGAGATTCTTTGGCTTATACGCTCGACTGCCTCGATCTTTCCTATGATGAAAGAGTCTTCGATCGGATCCTGCAAAAATACCGCAGCCTTGATTTGTATCCCGACGCTAAAGCGGCCCTCGGCAAGCTGAGCGGCTATAAGATCGCCATACTTTCCAACGGTAGCCAGGACATGCTCGATGCCGTCGTGGAAAACAGCGGCCTCAGTTCAGTTTTATCTTCGACGATCAGCATCAATAGCAAGAAAACCTTCAAGCCCAGTCCTGCCACTTACAAATTGATCGAGTCGACTCTTGGGATTGCGCCTCCCGAGGTGCTGTTCGTGTCCTGCAATGCCTTCGACGTCTGCGGCGCCAAAAGTTTCGGCCTGCGTGTCGCGTGGATCGAACGGGTCTCGGCCGCGGCGTTGCAGCAGGAATTCCGACAGGCGTCCAAGATCGGACCGTTGACGATGTTCAAAGCCATGCGGATGCGCATGGAACGCTTGGGATATGAGCCCGATTATCGTATTGGCTCGCTGTTGGAGCTACCTGGATTAGTAAACGGCGCTCAAGGTGCTGTGGCCTAAGTGCGACGGAACATCTTCGATCATGTCCTGAACAAATACGTTCATTACCATTTCTATCCGCGCGCTAAAGATGCTTTTATCGGATTGGCGGGCAACAAGCTCGCGATCCCCTCCAACGGTGGTGGAGACATGCTCGCCGCGCTAGTCCGGCGCATAATACTGGCCTGATAAGATTCCAGATGCGATGGCTAGTTATTGAAACGACGAAAGCCTTCAAGGCAAATCCCACGACCCAGGCCTATGCTTTGATCGAAACAAGGCGGAAACGTCGATCTAATGCTACTATTTTGTTTGATTTTTCGGTCTAGTGCGGGCGGCATCCGCTAGCGGCCTGAAATAGCTTGAGACGTCGAATCTGGGGAGCGGGGGTTCCAATCGCTTCCGGCGCGCCATTTTCCAACTCATTGAAATTTAAGGCAGTGCTCGGACGCCGTCCGAGACATAGCTGGGCACGCTCTACGTCATGTTCGCAAACTACCAACGACAGATATTCGAGGCTTGCCGTTCCGTAGGCGGGTTTAACGGGCCGCCGTCGATCTTACCGATCTGTCGTTTTCCACTCTCCCATCAATGCATGCTGGCATTAAAGCTGCGGCAATCAGCACTGCAAGAGACTGAACAGTCCCGCCACAACCAACATCCGTTCGATTCCGGAGACTCACACTTTCCCAAAATCGGGTTAGGCTTTCGCTGCACCCGGGTCCATTGGACCAAATGAGGATCAAGCGATATGTCGGTTAACACGCCTTCACGCCGGGAACTCCAGATTGAAGATTTGAGTCTGCTCGCCGAGGCACTACGCGCTTCAGACCAGCCGCTTCGCATCTGCCAGGCGCTAGAAAGGGTTGGTGCTGAGATTATCGGACATCGGCTCTTCACAGTGATGTGCTTCGACAGCAGTCGATCCGAAGTCCAACGGATCCACACCAATATGCCATCGGTCTATCCGGTCGGCGGCCGAAAGCAAAAGAAGCAAACGGCGTGGACCGATCATGTCCTCGGTAATATGAAAGTCTTTCGCGGCACCGGCGCCACAGATATCCAATCTGCCTTCGACGACCATGAGACGATTCTGGGGCTAGGACTCGGATCGGTCATCAACATTCCCATCGTGTTCAAGGACCGTTGCCTGGGGACGATGAATCTCCTTCATCAAGCCGACTGGTATCGACCTGAAGACGAACGCGTCGGTCTGTTGCTCGGAGCGTTCCTGATCCCGGCCCTGCTCGACGTCCATTGCTAGAGCGCATTGCCAATCGGTTGAATCGGCATGCGTCTACTTCCATTGATTTTGTACATAGTCTTTTTCGAAAAACCGATGCCCGCATTTCCGGGACATGCACAAAGGGAGTCCGCTATCGGCCTATCGCATAGGCCTGCATCAGGCGCGGCGTCGCCGCCGCAATGACCATGCCGTCCTTACGCCCCGCCGCGCACACCCGCCCAAGCGACCAGGGACCTTGCACGACCACGTCGTGTCCGCGGTGCCGCAAACCGGCGATGACGGTCTCGCCAAACCGCTCTTCCACCAGCAGACGGTTTGGTTCGGCTGTGCGCGGATAGAACGATTGCGGAAAGTGGCGGCTGGTGAACAGCGGCATGTCGATGGCAGCCTGAAGATCGAGGCCGTGGTGCAGGTGCCGCAGCAGCACAGCGAGGGTCCATTGGTCCTGCTGGTCGCCGCCGGGCGTTCCCATCGCGAGATAGGCTTCGCCGTCGCGCGTCACCAGCGTCGGAGTCAGGGTCGTACGCGGTCGCGCGCCAGGGCGGACGGTGGAAGGATGACCGGATTCAAGCCAACCCATTTGGCCTCTCGTCGAGATCGAGAAGCCGAGCCCGGGCACCGCTGGCGAACTCTGCAGCCAGCCGCCCGAGGGCGTCGCGGCCAACATGTTGCCGAAGCGGTCGACGACGTCGATGTGCACGGTGTCGCCCCATTCAACAGGCAGCGGTGGGAAGGCTGGCTCGCCGTGCCCCAGATTGGCCGGAGTTTCCGCGCCGGCTATCGCCAACACCCGCCGCATGCGATCATCGGCCCCCGGTAATTTACCTGGGCGCATATCGACTGAAGCAACATCGGTCACCAACTTGCGGCGCGAAGCGGCGTAGTTGTCCGACAGTAACATGGCAAGCGGTACGTCGACGAAATTTGGATCGCCATAGAACACTTCGCGATCCGCATAGCCGAGCTTGAGGCATTCCACCAAGGTGTGCACGAACCGGTCGCTCGCGGGCTCCATCGCGTCAAGATCGAAGCCTTCGAGCATGGCGAGAGTCTGCAAAAATACAGGCCCCTGCCCCCACGGGCCGGTCTTGTGGACCACCACGTCGCGATAGCGGCGCGACACAGTGGGCTCTGTGCTGGCGCGGTAGCGCGCCAGATCGTCGGCCCGAAGCAGTCCGCCGTTGCGGCGGCCGGTCGAGTCCATCACCTCGGCCGTGCGGTAGAAACGATCGATCGCCTCCGCAACGAAGCCTCGATAATAAGCGTCTCGCGCCTTTTCGATCTGGGCGTCGCGGTCCGTGCCCGCAGATTGCGCTTCGGCAACGATCCGGCGATACGTTGCGGCAATGTCGGGCGTGCGATGCAATGTTCGCGGCCGCGGCACCTCGCCATGCGGCAGCCAGACCGCGGCCGAGCTTGGCCACTCCTTGGCAAAAAAATCCTTCGCCGCCAGGATCGAAGACGACACGCGCGGCAGGACCGGAAATCCGTTCTCGGCATAGCCGATAGCCGGTTCGAGGACATCGGCCAGCCGCCAGGTGCCATGGTCGCGCAGCAACACCATCCAGGCATCGAACGCGCCGGGAACAACGCTGGGAAGCAGCCCTGTTCCGGGCACCTGCTTAAGACCCAAGCCCGCAAAGCGTTCTGGCGTTGCAGCCTCCGGATATGGCCCCTGACCGCAAATTACGACGGGCTCCGAAGCGTCCCGCCGCTTAAGAATGATCGGCACTTCGCCACCCGGGCCGACAAGATGCGGCTCGACGATCTGCAGCACGAAGCCCGCGGCTGCGGCGGCATCGAAGGCATTGCCCCCGCGCTCGAGCACCGACATCGCGACAGCGCTGGCAATCCAATGGGTGGTTGCGACCGCGCCAAAGGTGCCGCGTATTTCCGGGCGGGTAGTGAAATCCGATGGCATCAGCTATACCGTGGCGGCACAATTCGCCGTCAGCCTTACACCGCAGCGGCCGACCTGACAAACTCAGCCGAAGAATTCGAACCCTCGACGCGGGAGAATCACGATGACAGCACCGACCCGTAGAACCGTGGTGGCAGGCCTCACCGGACTGGCCGCCGTTGCCTCGCAGAGCCGGAGCTTCGCCCAAGGCGCAGCTGAAACAGCCTATCCAACGCGAAACATCACTTTGGTCGTGCCGTTCGCGCCCGGCGGCTCGACCGATATTTTGGCGCGCATCGTCGGCGGGAACCTGCGCGATTCGCTGGGCCAGCCGGTTGTGATCGAGAACCGCAGCGGCGCGTCTGGTAACATCGGGGCGGCGATCGTCGCTCGCGCGGCGCCGGATGGCTACACGTTTCTGTTCAATACAATGAGCGTGCACACCATGAACCACGCTCTATTCAAATCGATGCCGTTCGATGGGGTGAAGGATTTCTCACCGATCGCCATGCTGGCCTATGTAACCAACACCATGATTGTGCACCCGTCGGTGCCGGCAAAGACGGTCAAAGAGTTTATCGAATACGCCAAGGCCAATCCCGGCAAAATCGCTTACGCCTCGGCCGGTGCTGGTTCGACCAATCATCTTTGCGCGGCAATGTTTGAGAAAATGACCGGCTTGCAGATGGTCCATGTACCGTATCGCGGCGGAGCGCCGGCCGTACTCAGCACCGTCGCCGGGCAAACCCAACTGTTCTTCACCGCGGGCACGCAAAGCCTCAAACACGTAAAGGCCGGCGAGCTGCGGCTTCTGGCTGTGACCGAAGGGAAACGATCGTCGCTGCTTCCCGATGTGCCGACCGTGGGCGAAACCGTGCCGGGCTACGAGATGGCGGTCTGGTACGGCGCCTTTGGACCCGCCGGCATGCCAAAGGCGATCGTTACCAAATTGAACGCCGAGATTAGCCGCATTCTATTCCTTCCCGACGTCAAGAATAAGATGGCCGATATCGCCGTCGAAGTCGCGAAAACGACTCCGGAAGAATTGGCTGCGCTCACACGCAGTGACGCTGAGAAATGGGGCAAGCTCATCAAGGAGCTTGGAATCGCGGCGCAGTGATCACTCCGGGCACAACGCCCGTATGCATCTCACGTAGACGTTAGATTAGCCGGTTGGGTAGGCCAGCTACGGGTCAAGGGCGGACATCACGCTAAGTCGGTGCGACGTTCGGTTTGCCCCCGATTGTGAATGTTCGACACCAATGTTGAGTCCTAAAAAACTTGCCTAGAATGAGTTAGTGGGTCGAACGGACTGTCTCACAACCGGAGTTTTCCAACTATTTTGGTGTGCATCTTTATCCCCGACGGTGTGCCAGTCTCTCTACGTTTACACCTGCTCGGCGTTGAGATAGGCAAGGCGCGCGCCGCAGAAGGCACAGACTAGTCCGAGGCCAAGCGCGGTCAGGCCGGCGATCACGTCAATGGTGCCGCCGAGATTGCCCCTTTTGCTCATGACACCGCCAGCCGTGGCGACGGCAAACACCACGGCAATCAGAAACCGTTGCGCCAATCGGAAGACGAATTCGCGCTCGCGTGTGGCGGCGATCAAATAGGCGCCGGTCACCCAGCCGCCGACAAAACCGGCGCCGCCAATCGCCCACCAGGCCAATGCCGAAGCAAGCTGCTGCGTGTGGCCAGCGGCCGCATCGCGCAATACAGCATCAATGCCGACGCCGAACACGGTAAGCACAATATGCACGACCAGCGCTGCAAAGACGCCGCAGGCAATAGCCGCGGCGTAGTGCAATCGGCGAAGTGCGTCAGTATCCATGGTGGCGCCCAATACGACAGCGGCGGCGATAATCGCCGCCGGCACAGAATAGCCGATGATGTTGCCGAGCGCGAACCTTGACCGCCGAATTGGCGGTCGTCAGCGCGCGGGCGAT
>OBEQ012382006.1_pt1 | contig 11906 bp, 7 predicted proteins | sample 1670901 | NCBI WGS metagenome assembly OBEQ01 (sample SAMEA104232315, study PRJEB22302) | groundwater metagenome | biome: forest; feature: aquifer; material: groundwater | place: USA | collected 2011-08-07 | depth 5.4 m | reverse complement strand
GCCTCATTTATTGGTAAATTTCAGCCCTACATAAAAATCTTTTTGGTATTACTGGCTCTATTAACATTCCTTTCGCTGTTAGTGTTTTACAGTTTTAACCTCCTCTACCTTCTCCTTGCCACGGTCTTGATTTGGGGAATTGCAAAAATGATGAATTTGCCATTGGGTTACAAAAAATCTTATCAAATCGGCTTGCACGCGGCAACGCTTCCCCTTATTCTTTACACGGGTATGCTCATTATCGCTCCTTCATGGATAGTGAATTTTGGCTTTATCCTTGTTCTGCTTTTCATGGTTTGGATAAATATACATCAAGTGAATCATTAGTTCCCGCAAGGAAAAAATTTTACTATTTTTTTTGATTCGTGGTAAAATATACATATCGATATTCTTAATCATGGCACTTACCTTAAGCCACGGAGAATTGAGAAGTAAATTATGCTTCGTAGTGTTTTTAGAGTAAGCGCTTTTAACCACTCCATGAAAGCTCATGCGGATTTTTGGATAATCTTTGTTATCGTCCTTCTGACGTTTGTCTTTTTACTATTTGGGTATAGACACAATACATTTAATGAATATCTTCCTGTCTCCTTGAGTCATAGGAGCAACCTTCCGTCAACGCCTACACTAAAGACCTCAAAAATTTTCTATAACGTAGGCGGAGTGATTAAAAAGATTGAGGATTCATATATTATTTTAGAAGCAAATATCCCCCAAATAACCCAAGATGGCATCGTAAGCCAAAAAATAGAACTTCGAAGGGTATTTATCACCCCGGCGACAAAAATTATTCAGCTTACCTTTGTGAGCAAGAAGGGGGAAAGCAGTAAATCCCCTCAAGAATCGCCTATTAGTTTACACGAGCTAAAAATGGGCGATTATATTGAAGCGATTGGGAATAAAGATATAAGCGCAAGTCAAGAATTTGAAGCCATCCAAATTCGAGCCCTGCCTAAAATCCTTTAAGATGAGAAGAATAACTCCATTGACTGTTTTTTCCTTATCTTCCTTGGGTCGACTCTCATTGGGTTTGTTTTTCTTTGGCTTTCTTTTGCCGATTAACTTATCCGCAGATACTCCTCCGAGTGTCTCTCTTAATCAAGCGCTCGCAACCTGCATTGGTTCTTCTCCACAGGTAAATTTAGCGTGGACATCAACATTCACGACAACCCCCACCTATCATATTCTCCGCAGAGTTCAAGGAAGTTTGCCATTTCAGGAAATAAATGCAGTCACTACAACATCGTACTCTGATTTAGGGGTTGTAAGCGATCAAAGCTATGAATATCAAATACAAACAGACGATGGAACCGTCTCTAATATATCCCTCCCTACTACTAAACCCTACTGCGCTCCCACGTTAACGAATCCTGCGCCGTATTGCCTGGCAGATGGACCCCACATGAGCATTTCATGGAGCGGCGTTTCTGGGAATGTTTTAAAGTATGAAGTGCATCGGATAAATCCTGATTCAACCGATATTCCTTTCACTGTGCCAGCGGGCACTTCTTCGTATGATGACGGGCCTGCTCTTGCAGGATCAAGCTCCTACGCGTATTTTATTCGCGCGGGTTGGCAGGACGGCAAGACAATTGATTCTGCGACTATACCACAGGACGCGCCTTCCTGCCCTGTAATACTTAATGCTCAAATAAGTTGTCAAGACGTTTCGCCAGGCGGGCCGTCTGTTCATTTGTCATGGAATGCTTTATTGGGCGTGAGTAAATATCAAATTTATCGGAAAGCGCAGAATGAAACCACGTACTCATTGCTCTCGCCAGACGTTATAGGAGCAACGAGCGCTGATGATACGCTTGTCAATAGCTTGCCAAATGCGTATGACGTGGCAGGTCAAGTAAGCTATGAGATTAAAACATCTTTTTCAAACGGCAAGTCTGACTCAAGTCCATTTTCCCTTAATATCCCCCAATGTGCGCCGTTTTTATCCACCCAGAATAATTGTCAGAATCCCGCGATAAACCTTTCGTGGACAAGGATGTTGGGCGTAGATAATTATAATCTCTATCGTACTGATTTACTACCGCACATCCTCGCACAAAAACAACCAAACGAGACAAGCTATGTAGATGGTCTTGATTCTACAAACTGTCCGGGGGCAAAATGTACAAAAACATATTATGTGGGCGCGGTCGCCGGATCCATCAAAAAACCTTCGAGTAGCGTTACCCAAAGTATTGATTGTAGCGTCGTTACTTCCCCGACTCCCGCGCCGACATTAAATACGCCTACCGCGAAATGCGTAAATGGGGACTCGCACATTTCTCTTTCGTGGACACCGTCGAATAATATCTATTATTATACAGTTTATCGAACCGTCGGAACAACCACACAATCTTTTAACTGGCCCGCTACATCTTTTGACGAAAAGGTTCAATCAGAAAACTCTTTTTCCTATTGGATAACCGCGTACGGCCCCGGGGGGAATATAACTTCAAATACACAACCAATTCAGTCAGTAAGCTGTATTCCTCCAACCGCCTCTACTGTTTCCATAACGCCATCGTGTAACGTGGGCAACCCAGTGAATACTATTACTTGGTCTCCCCCAAGTAATACAAATATAATAAGGTACGAAATTTTGCGAGGACCTACCTCATCTCCGCTTGCAGTCATAAATACGTTTACTAAAAGTGACCCTGAATATAGCTCGCATACGTGGACAGATAGCGGGATTAGTCCATCAACAAATTATTATTATCAGGTGATTTCTTATGGGCCGCTGGGTGTTGCTCAAGTAAACTCTACCAACATGCCTTCTATTAAATCTTCTTCTTGTATTCCTGATACGCCGACTATTACTTCACCAATAGCTCGTTCATGTCTTAACGGAACCCCCCAACTCACTCTTTCTTGGGCCGCTGGTGGCGCAAATGCCAAATACTATAACCTCTGGCGCGCCGATGGGAACAACCCTTTTAGTATCATTAAACCAACTATTGACCCGGCGACCACCACATGGACTGATATATCAGGAGCGCCCGCAACCTCTTATCAATATCAAGTTGAAGCTGTCGGATCTTTAGCAAGCCAAAAGGCAATGAGTCCCCCGCTAAATCAAACAAGCTATGATTGCTCGCCACCCGGACCCTTTACATTGAATCAGCCAGCGGCTTCGTTTTGCCAAAACGTATCTACGCCTGCGGTAAAACTTTCATGGGGAAATAGCTCAAACGCGGTTTCTTATAGTATAACTCGGGCTAATCCAGTTAATACGGTTGCTCCCGTAACATCACCCTATACTGTTGCGAACGGGCTTATCCCAGGGACTTCTTATACGTGGCAAGTCAATGCAATAGGCCCTCCAGGAGTAAAAAATACGCCCTCTAATACCATCGCGCCTCTTCCAATTGACTATTGCACGCCAGTTCAGCCAATCCTCACCTTCACGCCTAAGTGCGACTCCCCACCAAAGTCAAATATGATAGTAGCGTGGAATCCTGCTGATACAAACGTTACCACATATAAAATCTATAGAAACGGAATCCCTGTGAAAAGGGTCGACAAAGGTGTTGACCCGGAATTTAGCGCGCGCTCGTGGAATGACACCAATGGAGGCGCGGGTTTGGGTAATTCCAAAGATTATACTTACTCTATAAAAGCTTCTGGGCCTACCGGACTTTCTAATCAATCATCAGATACCCAAACGAAAACTCTTTTTTGCACGCCGCCTACAACGCCGCAGAATATAAAAGCGCAATTTCAGTGCGTCGCGCCTAATGCAACGATTCCCCAAGTATTGGTAACGTGGTATCCGGCAGATAATAATCCGAAGTCCTACACCCTATCGCGTGTATTGGGTGGCGTAACCGCTAATTTTGCCTTGGGAAATATAACTACGTATCCAGATACTTCGATAACTCCTGGTGTAGCCGCCTATTCATATTACGTTACTGCCAGTAACGACGGCGGTACAAGCCCTAAATCAACGAGCACGACTGTTACGCCCGACCCTACAACAGGGTATTATTGCACGCCCTCCACGCCTGTGGTAAGTTATTCTAACGTAACGTGCAAAAATGGTGCGCCGGCAAATACGCTTACATGGACTGACCCCATACAGTCTGATACGGCAAGTTATGAAATATATAGAGACACGTCCAACGTGCCTCCGGCTAGTTATTTAATAAAAATAAATTCAGGAACAGGTGCATTTACTTCTCGCACATGGGAAGATACGCTCTCTCTTAATTCCTTTACGACCTATAATTACTGGGTAAAAGCAATTGGCCCTAATCCTCCGGGACTCAAAAGCGCACTTTCCGCCATGCTCCCGGTTACAACTGCTAATTGCGCCGCGCTTCCAAAGCCAGTGTTGAATAAAAGCATTGCGTGTGGCAATAACTTGCCCATACCCACGCTAAGCTGGGGAAATGTTACAGGTGCGCTCTCTTACGATCTTTCTCGCATTAATCCAGATACGAGCGTTTCCACGTATGCAACGGTAAATTCCCCCTTTACCGACAACGGCGACCATGCGCTCTCCTTTAACGGGGTGAATAATTATGTGCAGGTGGCTGCCGCAAATGCTGGTCCATTTACAACTGTCGGTACTGGAAATTTTACTATATCTGCGTGGGCGACAAATAGTGCTACTTCAGGTTATCGGTGGATTATTTCTAATTGGAGCACAACTGGCACATTTTTTGGCAAGAATTCAAATGGTTACTTTGGTGGATATTTTGGCAACGGTACCGAAGCGAACTCAATCTATCTGGTATTAAGTAATAGTTCTTGGCATCATTATGCCGCGACTCGTTTAGGAAGTACCGTAAGTTTTTATGTTGATGGCGTAGCTCACGGTACTTCTTCATTGGGGACAGGAAGTATGAATGCCCCAGCTCCCACTCGCATTGGAGCCAGAGGAGATTCAGTAGCGCAACTATGGACTGGCGCTATAGACGACGTCCGCGTCTACAACCGTGCGCTAAATAGTAGTGAAGTAAATCAGCTTTATACGCAAGGATCATCGGGAAATGAGGTTGGCTTAAAAGGGTTTTGGAATTTTAATGAAGGGCCAGGCGCTATTGCAAAAGACACATCCGGAAATGGAAATAACGGCGGGCTCATAGGGTCGCCCGCGCCCGCATGGGTCAGCCCTGTGGGTAAAACCGGCTATGGCGCGCCTTTAGACAACAAAAAGCAATATAAGTACACGCTAAAAGCCCTGGGCGCGGGTATTGTAACTGCTTCTGATCCCGTAGTGATTCCCGACACCACATCCTGTTTACCCGCAAAACCAGATCTTAAAACGGTCCCACCGGTCTCACAGTGTATCAACGGAAGTCAGCAAATAACATTAAACTGGCCTGATGACTCAACAAACACATTATATTGGAATGTATATAAACGCAAAGTGGGGGAATCATTTGGACTCGTCGTGCCCCCATCGCCAGTGGCGAGCCCGCCTGCGCTCGTTATTGATGGCAATATCATAAGTGGCACAAGCTATGAATACTTTGTTTCCGCGCACGGGCCAAATGCAGGGATATCACCTACGGATTCTGATCTTACCCCGGCGATACAAGCTCCTTTTTGCCAAAATCCTCCCACAAAACCTATCTTCACGCCTCTAACACCCGTAGCAAAATGTTTAGGTAAGAGTCCCCGCATATATATGAGTTGGGGTAAAGACTCTACCGGGAACACTTTAGCGTATAAGATCTATCGGGACTTAGATACCACTAATGCTATTTGCACTGTCCTTCCTTCTGATCCCTTAGAATGTTGGGATCCGAACGTTCTGGCAAATCAATCGTATTATTATTGGATCAATGCCTTGGGTTCAGGCCAAGGAAATTTCACAAAATCTGATATTAGTAGCCCTGATACGATAGTGAGTGATTGTAGTAAAACACCCCCTGACCCCCCGAGCGTAGATTTTGGCGACCCGCGAGTTTCTTCTGTTGCATCAAAGCAAACGGTTTGGATAAAATGGAAGGATGTAGGCAATGCGGATCAATATCAGATCTTTAGAAAAAAACAAGGCGAGACAACTTTTGCGCTCGCGCCCTGGTGGAAAAAATTTTTCTTGGTCTTATTGCCTAAAAACGCAATGGCTGATTTCGCAAATCCGCTCGATACCCGTAGTGGTACTAATGACGGGGTATTCGTATATAATTATCCTGACAATTCTGTGGCAGAAACAACCACATACCAATACCTCGTACGGGCAATCAATGCTAATGGATTTACGGATTCAAATATCACCAACCCAGGGATACTTGTACCTATTGGCACCCCGGGGCCGTTTACCCTCTCTGGTTCCTCGGCAAACGGAGTGAACTTAACATGGACTCCCGCAGATACAAGTCTTGCGGGCGGTGCGATCTCCTATACCGTACAGCGCGATGCTTCTACGGCGTTTGATCCACTCGCCATTCCACGCACCGTCACCACCCTTAACTGTCCAAACGCCAATACGCTCCGAACGTGTACTGATCCGTCTCCTTCAGGGCAACCATTCTATAAAGTAACCGCCCAAAACAACGGGGGGAAAATTGATTCAAATACATGGAAATTGAAATTACCCTTACCGAGCTATAAAGAAAAACCTCCGGTGTAGAGTGGACTTTTTTGAAACTTTGTGCTACTTTTGGAGAGTTCGCTCGTCTGAAGCCCTTGAACCATGCGCCTGCGCTTAAGATTTATCGTTGCGTAGGCAGGGACTTCAAGGCGCAGGAGAGCCGCCATCGTCTAGTCTGGTCTAGGACACCAGGTTTTCATCCTGGTAACCGGGGTTCGAATCCCCGTGGCGGTGATAGATAAACGTAACACTTAAAAGACAACGCATGGAACATCCAACTATTTTATATTCGTGGGAAGCGCCGGAATTTGAAAAGCAGGAGAAAACAATCTTTTGGGATTTAGGGGCGCTTCTTTTTGGCGCGACACTCCTTATAATCGCCCTTGCTAAGGCTGAATTTACTCTTGGTCTGCTTGCGATACTCGCTACTCTTATGCTTTGGATGATGGGGAGAAAAGAGCCGCGCACTATACGATTTACCTTGCATAACCATGGCTTGCAAATAGAAGATTTACTTTATCACTACAGTAACTTAAAATCATTCTGGATATTTGATGAAGCGCTGGGATTAAATGAACTTGTCGTGCGTTCAAACCGTGTTCTTTTGCCTCTCATTCATATTCATTTACATAAACAGGACGCCAAGCACATAAGATCAATACTTGCCCAACATCTCAAGGAACAAGAAGAGCAGTACCCCGCTTCTGAAATGGTAGCAAAACTCATCAGCTGGTAAGTCAAACGTAAAGCGAAGGAGAGTCCTCATAGCTCAACGGATCGAGCGCGACCCTGCGGAGGTCGAGATCGAGGTTCGATTCCTCGTGGGGACAAAAAAGTGTTGACGTCATTATGGGTGGTAGGGTATAGTAGGGCTTACTGATTATCACCTATGCTGTATCGTGCGACTATTTCAAAAATTTTAGAACATTCTGGGCATGCTCGGGTAGAGGAGATCTTCCATGAACTAAAAAAGGATAACCCCCGCTTGAGCATCGCAACGGTATATCGAAACCTCAAAACCCTACAAGAGCAAGAGGTTATTATTGGTTTTTTACATCCTGACGGGAGCGCGCGCTATGAGCTTAAAAATGCCACGCCCCACCAACATTTAATCTGCAAGGACTGCGGTAAAATATACGAGATTAAGTTTACGTTCCTCCCTCAGCTCACCCAAAGCGTGCGCGAACGCGCGGGTTTTCAAATCCACGAAGAGTATATGACTATCATGGGCAAATGCCTTGAATGCGATTAAAAGACTGCCACCTTTGACAAGACAAATTTTGATGCCCGCCGCGACTAAAGAATAATGGGGCGAAAGAAAAAACCAACGAGCGTTTACCTCGTTGGTTTTTGAATCTACGCTAATTTCCACATTACGAAGGCGTCTTGCAAGAGTTTTAGTATGTCTTGGCCTTGTTTGACGGACAGAGTGAATGAGGAATCATGGACAAGGACGTTGCGGAAACGATGGAATCGCCAAAGCCGATCAACGCCCGGGATTGCGGCAAGGCTTGCCTCGGCAAGAAGGCCTGAAAGCGTGTCGCCAGAAAAACCCTGCAAGCGAAGTATCTCCTCAAGTAATACATCGGCCTCGATGATGGCTACTTTCAATTCGTTGACATCGTGGCTTTCCCGATACGCGAGTATCCCTTGAAGGCGGCTATTCAAATACTCATTAGTAACGATTTGTTGTTGAATCTTCTTATGCTTCTCGGCAATCATTGTCTTTTTGAGTTTGCGGAATTGCAAATGGTAGTAACCGCCCACACCAAGACCGATGAGAAAAAGAAATACCGAGTAAATTTTAAAGGGGAGAAGATTCAATTTGCTCAAATTACTCAAGTCGAACATAGAAGATATTTAAGAGAGGATGATTTCTTCATAACCGCGCGCGGCGCGCAACAACTGCTCTTCTGCAAATTGCCCGGCGATAAACTGAATGCCCGCAGGAAGTTTGAGTCCTGGCAATGGGAGGGAAATTGCGGGAAGCCCGGCGAGGTTGACGGCAACAGTATAAATATCAGCCAGATACATGGAAACCGGATCGTTTATTCTCTTTGGGTTTATTTTCTCGCCCAACCCAAAAGGGAACGTGGGTGAAACTGGGCCTGCGATAATATCAACGCGCAAAAATGCGTCTGAAAAATCCTGTAAAATTTTAGTGCGTGCTTTTTGTGCCTCAAGATAATATTTATCAACGTATCCAGAGGAAAGGACGTATGTTCCAAGCATAATCCGCCGCTGTACTTCCTTGCCAAAACCAATGGAGCGGACTGCGTCGTAGTCGTGAATGGTGGTTGACATTTTTTCAACTTCGACTGGGCTGTAGCGAATGCAGTCATAACGCGCCAAATTTGAGGAAACTTCTGCGGGCATCAACACATAATAACAAGCAAGGGCATATTCCAAGCACGGCAAAGAGAGCGGAATAATTTGAGCGCCGGCGTGTTCAAGCATTTCTAACGCCCCGCGAACCGCGCGCGCAATTTCAGCCGAAAGGCCTTCGCCAAAAAATTCATCTGGCACGCCTATGCGAACCTGCGCAATGGCTTGCAAAATTTCTTTTTTATCAAGTTGCGGCCAGTGAAAAGTTTTTCTTGCATACGTGGCGTCAAAATCCGTATCTTGGCTTATAACCTCCAACAAGAGCGCGCAATCTTCAACGCTTGTCGTGAATGTTCCAATTTGATCTAATGATGACGCCATGGCAATAAGACCGGAACGCGATACGCGCCCATACGTGGGCTTTAATCCCACGGTTCCGGTAAAACTTGCGGGCTGACGAATAGACCCGCCCGTGTCGGATCCCAACGCCGCAATAACTTGACCAGATGCAACCGCGACCGCGGACCCGCCCGAAGAGCCGCCCGGAACTAAATTTTTTCCCACATTATTTTTTACCGGGCCAAAATGGGATGTTTCAGAGGACGAGCCCATCGCAAACTCGTCCATATTTGTTTTACCAATGATGAGTGCATCTTCATCGCGTAAAAATTTCACCGCATCCGCGTCAAAGCTTGCGACATAATGCTCTAACATTTTTGACCCGGCGGTTGCAGAAAAATCCTTTACCAGCATATTATCTTTTATCGCGATAGGAACGCCCGCGAGCTTGCCCAGCGGCTTTTTTTCGCTCACCTTTTTATCAATGCGCGCGGCAGACTCAAGCGCTAACGCATCGCAAAAACTCACAAATGAATTATATTCTTTGTTGAGTTCTTTGGCATTCTTGAGGTATTGAGAGGCAATCTCACGCGCCGATGCCTTACCTCCTACCACATTCTGACGGAATTCTTTAATCATGATGAAGAATGCGAGGCACGCACGCATACCGCCCTTTCTTTTTTGGGAATACATCTATCATCTTTTCTGAAGGCGCAAGCGTTGCTTTGCCTTCGTCAGCGCGACCTTCATTGGTCAAGCCAGAAATATGGCTCACAGGCTTGACGCCCTCCAATACCGCCCTTTGCAATCTATCAATATAGGCCAAAATACTGCCTAAATCTTTTTTAATCGCGTGGAGTTCTCCGTCTGATAATGCAATTCGCGAAAGACGCGCTAATTGTTTAACTTCTGATAAAGTAATCTCTGCCATGTTTTTTACTCTATGCTTCACAGTTTATCAAACGTAGTCTCACTTTGCAACAAGACGTGGGCGGATTTTATCCTATCAAAGATAAAAATTCTTTTTCATTGAGGACTCGCACGCCAAGCTCCTTTGCGTAAAGAAGCTTCTGCCCCGCGTCCTTTCCTGCCACGACATAATCAACGTTTTTTGACACGTTCTCGCTTACCTCGGCGCCCAGGGCGATGACTTTTTCTTGCGCCTGCGCGCGGCTCATGGTCCCAAGGGAACCAGTGAATACAAACGTTTTGCCTGCGAGAGGACTTGTAGTTTTACTCTGCAAGGAAACAAAAGACATTCCTATGCCCGAAAGTTCTTTGAAAAATGTTTGGTTGCTCTTTTTTTTGATGAATTTATCTAACGTGCCGCCTGCTTTTGGGCCTATGCCAGGAATTTCTTGAAATGTGTCTGTCGATATTTTTTTCCACACACGCGCGAGTTCCTGGGGCGTCCCAATGACGCCATATTTTTCTTCCAGCCACCGCGCAAGCCAAAGTGAAGCTTCCCTGCCCACATGCGAAACGCCAAGCGCGGCAAAAAAGCGCCACAAAGGAATTTTTTTAGCCGCTTGCGCGGTATTGTAAAAATTTTGCGCGGATTTCTCGCCGAAGCGCTCCAATCTTGAAATATCAGATTCTTTCAACCTAAACACATCTACCACATCTTTTATCAGCCCCTCATCAATGAGTCGAAGAATAATTTTTCCTCCAAGACCTTTTGCGTCTATCCCCTGCTTGGAAAAAAAGTGAATAATTTTTTTCGCACGAAAGCTAAAGCACTCGGGATTCATACAGAAGTAATCAACCTGGCCTGGCTCTTTTTTGAGCGGACCGCGGCATTCAGGGCACGAACGCGGAGGGAAAATTTCTTTGGCGTTTTTGGGGCGCAATTCAGTCAACACCTTAATAACCTTTGGGATAACGTCACCCGCCTTTGAAACAATTACTGTATCCCCTTCCCGGACACCCAAGCGCGCAATTTCATCATAATTATGGAGTGAAGCGCGCGACACAGTCGTTCCTTTAATAATAACGGGCTTGAGAAACGCGATGGGAGTTATCTTCCCTGTCCTGCCAAGCGAGGGAGAAATGTGTTCAATAATCGTTGTTGCCTGATCCGGCAAAAACTTAAACGCAATCGTAAAACGCGGGGACTTTCCCGTATATCCCAATTTTTCTTGCAATAGGCGTTGGTTCACCTTCACGACCACTCCATCAATCCAATAATCTTCTTTGCCCCTCGCTTTCTCCCATTTTTCCCAAAATGTTTCAACTGCCCTGCTATTCTTTAAATATTCAAAGCGCTGGTTCACCTTAAATCCAAGCGTGCGCAAAAATTCTAATTCCTCTTTTTGCGTTGAAGGTATGTGCTTATTTGGCCAAGATAATTCATACACAAAGCAATCCAACCTGCGCGACCGCGTAACTTCTGGATCAAGTTGGCGAATAGCGCCGGCGGCGGCGTTGCGCGGGTTTGCAAAAAGCGGTTCACCTGTTTTTTCGCGCTCATAATTTAATTCATCAAACACATGCTTTGGCATATACACTTCGCCCTCAACAACGCAGTCAATAGGCGAAGTAAGTTCCAGCGGAAGCGCTTCAATCGTTTTAAGATTCTGCGTAACATCCTCGCCCACCTCGCCGTCCCCGCGCGTAGCGCCTTGCACAAAAAGACCTTTTTGGTAGGTGAGCACAATATGCAGGCCGTCAATTTTCAACTCCCCTACATAATCGAAGT
>OBEQ012117500.1_pt1 | contig 11906 bp, 12 predicted proteins | sample 1670901 | NCBI WGS metagenome assembly OBEQ01 (sample SAMEA104232315, study PRJEB22302) | groundwater metagenome | biome: forest; feature: aquifer; material: groundwater | place: USA | collected 2011-08-07 | depth 5.4 m | reverse complement strand
CCCCGCCGTGAGGCCCGCATCTTTCAATGCCTGCGCACAGGGGGCGACGGTTTTCTGAATCAGATCATCGACCAGCGCTTCAAACTTGGCGCGGGTCAGCTTCATGGTCAGATGCTTGGGTCCGGTTTTGTCGGCGGTGATGAAGGGCAGGTTGATTTCGGTTTGCGGTGTGGAGGAAAGTTCGATCTTGGCTTTTTCGGATTCTTCCTTCAGCCGTTGCAGCGCCAACTTGTCATTGCGCAGATCAATGCCATGTTCTTTCTTGAATTCATCGGCCAGATAATTCACCAGCCGCATGTCGAAATCTTCACCACCGAGGAAGGTGTCGCCATTGGTGGATTTCACTTCGAACACCCCATCGCCGATTTCCAGCACCGACACGTCAAACGTGCCGCCGCCCAGATCGTAAACGGCGATCACTTTGCCTTCCTGCTTGTCCAACCCATAGGCCAGCGATGCGGCGGTGGGTTCGTTAATAATGCGCAGCACTTCTAGGCCCGCAATCTTGCCGGCGTCCTTGGTGGCCTGACGTTGCGCGTCGCTGAAATAGGCGGGAACCGTGATGACCGCCTGATCAACCTTTTCGCCCAGAAAGGCTTCGGCGGTTTCTTTCATCTTTTGCAGGATGAAGGCCGAGATCTGGCTGGGGGAATATTTCTGGCCATGGGCTTCGACCCAAGCGTCGCCATTATCCGCCTTGGCGATCTTGTAGGGTACCATTTTGGCGTCTTTCTGCACCGTCGGGTCGGTAAACCCCCGTCCGATCAGGCGCTTGATGGCAAATAATGTGTTTTCCGGATTGGTCACCGCCTGGCGCTTTGCCGGCTGTCCGACCAGACGCTCGCCATCTTCCGTAAAGGCGACGATGGAGGGAGTGGTACGCGATCCTTCCGCGTTTTCAATGACGCGCGGTGTCGCGCCGTCCATAATGGCAACGCAAGAATTCGTTGTACCAAGATCAATACCGATTACTTTTCCCATATTCTTTCACTCCTGCGGCAGGCCTGCCGGGCCACAATGGCGCCCGTAAAGGCCCCCATTAACAATTGGTTAGGTGTCTATGACCCCGTGTCATACCACACATGCAGCCACTCCCGGATAGGGGCGGACTGTGTGAAGGGTATATAGGGGCCGCCTGTCTGGGCCGCAACCCACTCCGGGGACGGCTGACAAGAAAATTTGGTATCCCGGACATCAGGCGGACGTATTAATCGTACTGCCGGGCGCGCCCGCATTCTGATTGCCGCCCTTGGCCACGCCGACCATCGCCGGACGCAACAATCTGTCGCCAATGACATAGCCCATTTGCAGAATTTGCACGATGGTGCCGTCCGGCTGACCGGTGTCGGGGGCCTCAAACATGGCCTGATGGAAGTTGGGGTCGAATTTCTCCCCCATCGGGTGGATCGGTTTGATGCCGTGACGCTCAAAAATGCCCAGCAACTGACGCTGGGTCAGCTCCATGCCCTCGATAAGGTTCACCACGCCTTCCTGGGCGCGGACATCCTCGGGAATGCTGCTGATGGCCCGGTCCAGCGTATCGGGCACCGCCAGCAGGTCGCGGGCCAGACTGGCGATGGCGAACTTGCTGGCGTCCTGCTTTTCCTTGGCGGCGCGGCGGCGGATATTTTCACCCTCGGCCACAGCGCGCAAAAGCTGGTCCTTGAGATCCGTCACCTCGGCTATCAGCCGCGTAATAAGCTCCTCCGGGGTGGGAGGCGGCGCTTCCTGCTGAATTTCGATATTTTCTTCCTGGGGATACCCCTCAGGTTCGTTCTCGATTTCGCTCATCATAAATCCATTATTTTTACAGCCGCACTCTATAGCAGAGCGCGTTCAGGACAACAATTGCCCGACAATCTTGGCGGTATAATCCACCATGGGGATGATACGGGCATAATTCAACCGGGTCGGGCCGATAACCCCGATCACGCCGACAATTTGTTCGTTCTTGTTGCGGTAGGGCGATAGCACCAGCGACGAACCGGACAGGCTGAACAGCTTGTTTTCCGATCCGATAAAGATACGCACCCCATCGGCGTTGCGGGCCAGTTCCAGCAACTGGATCAGGTCATTCTGGCCCTCAAGGTCTTCGAACAGGGTCCGAATACGCTCCAGATCCTCCAGCGCATGCACATCTTCCAGCAGATTGGAGTGGCCACGCACAATCAGCGATGCGCCCGCATTGCGATTATGCCCGCCGCCCCAGCCCGCCAGACCAGCTTCCACAACCTTGCTGCTTAATTCATCCAGCTCAATCCGCTTGCTTTCCAGCTCATCCAGAATGTGCCGGCGCGCTTCTTCCAGGGTGCGGCCCAGCAGCCCCGCATTCAGATAATTGCTGGCCTGCTGCAACGCGCCCGCCGTCATGCCCAGCGGCACCGTGATCAGCCGGTTTTCCACCTGGCCATCCTGACCGACAATCACCGTCAGCGCCTGACCCGGGCCGATATTTACAAATTCAATATGTTTCAGCAGCGGCTCAAGCTTGGGCGACAGCACCAGCCCGGCGCAGCGCGCCAGACCGGACAAGCGGCTGGTGGCGTCGGCCAGCACATCCTCCATCTTGGTCCCGTTGTTTGCGGCCATGGCCTCGATTTCGCGCGCCTCCTTTTCGGTGACATTGCCGATTTCCAGCAGCGCATCAACAAACATGCGCAGACCCGTTTGCGTGGGGATGCGGCCCGCACTGGTATGCGGCGCATACAGCAGGCCCATATCTTCCAGATCTTTCATGACATTGCGGATGGTCGCGGAACTGAGCAGCGTCGGCAGTTGCGCGGCAATGCTTTTGGAGCCGACGGGAATGCCTTCGGCCAGATAGGCTTCGACCAGGGCCCGGAAAATCTGCCGCGAGCGTTCGTTCAGTTCAGTGATCATAATGACGATATAGCATATTATCGGTGCGATCTGTACATTCCCTGTTCGGGAGTAAAATCTGCATATTGTAAACGAGGATAATATGCCGGAATTCACATTGGTTATCGGGGATAAAAATATCTCGTCCTGGTCGCTGCGGCCCTGGCTGGTGCTGCGTGTGGCCGGGATTGAATTTGAGGAGGTTCCGGTGCGGCTGCGGCTGCCGGACAGCAAGCAGAATATCTTGCGGCATTCACCCGCTGGACATGTGCCAGTGCTCAAACATAACGGGCTGACCATTTGGGACAGTCTGGCGATTGCCGAATATGTGGCGGAACAGTTTCCAGAAAAACACCTATGGCCAGCCGGTATAGCTGCGCGGGCGCGGGCGCGTTCGATCAGCGCCGAAATGCATTCCGGCTTTGCACCCTTGCGCACACATATGTCCATGGACCTGCTGGGCAGCCATCCAGGTCAGGGCCATGACGCCCAAAGCGTCGCAGGCAATATCGCGCGCGTTCAGGAAATCTGGCGCGACGCCCGCGCACATGCTGGCGCTGGCGGCCCATTTCTGTTTGGCGCATTCAGCATCGCCGACGCCATGTATGCGCCGGTGGTCAGCCGCTTTCGCACCTATGGCGTCATGTGCGACGCCGTGTGCCACGCCTATATGGAAGCAGTGTGGAATCTGCCCGCCATGCAGCAATGGATCGAAGGCGCGCGTCAGCAACCCGCGCCGCCCAAACCATCTGAGAGTTATATTTAGTTAGCCGGGGACGGGGTCTGGGCAGACTTCTGAGCCTGATAGTGCTCCAGCCCCTGCTGCATGCGGATCAGCGCATCATTGTAGGTTGCGGCGGCGGCAGTATCTGCAGAAGTTTTGCCAGACGTTAGCGGCTTTTCCTTGCCGGTATCTTTGTCCGGCGGTGGGGCCAGATGGGCCAGTGGTTCGGCGCTGCCAATGGTGCGGGCCAGTGCATCCAGCGTAGCCGCGTCAAGCGGCGCAGGAGCTGTGCCGCTTTTGGGGATCACCGTTACCCGTCCGCGTTGGGCGTCAGGCTGTGGTATGGCGGCCAGCGCATTATTCGCGCCATCATCATGATTATCCTGTTGCGCGGGGGCTTTGTCTTTTTCCCCCAGCATGGCGGTCATGACATGATCGCCCATATCCTTGCCGGTGGCTTTTTCAATCACCGTATTGACCAGCGCACTCGCCAGGCCAAAGACACCGAAAAACAGTGTATCGCCAGCGATACGGCTTGCCGTACCGATCTCATCTCCCGTGATGCGCCGGTACAGGCTGGATATAATCGGGATATGCTGTAACGGGTTTATCAGGTCAAGAAATCCGCCAAATGAAAAACCCGGTTTTTTTTCCGCCTTTTCAGCGGCTTTGGCATCCCCCTCAGGGACTGCGGATGGCGCGGCGCTAAACGTGCCGCCTTCATAGGGGGTCAGGCGGCCCCGCAGAGGTAAAGCATAATAGCGGCCAACATAGTTCGCGCCAGCGCCGGGAATATTGGGGTCAATTGACATGGCCCCTGTCTCGCAAGGGGCGGGCCAGATATGGCTCAAAATATATCAAAGACTTACGTGGACGAATGGCCCATAAGCTGAATTTCACGGCAACTATTACCTAGAGCAGGTGGCCACTTTTGTCGCGTTTGGTGTTGAGATAAAACCAGTTATGTTCATTGCTTGGGAAATGGTGCGGCACCCGTTCCACCACGCGCACACCCAGTTGCTCCAGCCCGGACACTTTTGACGGATTATTGCTCATCAGCCGGACCTTGGAAAAGCCCAGTAAAGTCAGCATCCGGGCAGCGGGCAGGAAAATCCGCTCATCCGCCGAAAAGCCCAGCCGTTCATTGGCCTGGTTGGTGTCAAAACCCTGGTCTTGCAGGCCATAGGCGCGCAGCTTGTTGATCAGGCCAATGCCCCGGCCTTCCTGGGCCAGATACAGCAGGACGCCGCCGCCTGCTTCACTGATCTGCTTGATCGCCCCGCGCAACTGTTCGCCGCAATCGCATTTCAGCGAACCGATCAGATCCCCGGTAAAACATTCCGAATGCAGCCGCGCCAGCACCGGCTGATGCCGGTCCGGATCGCCGATCATGATGGCGAAATGCTCCAGCCCGCCATCTTTTGGGCGAAAGGCGATCAGGCGCGCGTCTTCGGCCCCGGCCAAGGGCACCCGCGCCCCCGTCACCTGCACTAATGCGGTTGCCGCAGCCGCATCATAGGATAACAGGGCGTCTGTACTGACCTGCAGCAAATCGTGCGCCCGGGCAAAATCTGCGCCGGATTGGGTTTGGGGTAGCTGAACCGCAATGACGGCAGGCAGTAAATGCGCCAGTTTGGCTAGCTTTATGGCCGCTGTCCAACCCTTTCCCTGAAGTGTGCGGGCAGCATGAAATGGGCCGCGCAGGGGAAATTCCAGATCCCGTGACGGGTCTGCCAGGGACTTTGCCGTTTCGGCCGTTTCCCAACCGCCCATGGCGTTTTGCGGCAATAACACCACGTCCGGAGTGTAAAGGCGAATTTTCAGGGTGGCTGCGCGTTGATGGGTCAATACCAGGTATGGCTTTGTCCCCGCCCATCGCGTCATGGCCTGCACTGTCCCGGGCCGGGCAAGTTCCGCCGGCGCCGCCAGCAGGGAAGGCGCGTCCGGTTCGCTTAGCAGCACCGGCAGCCCGCGGCGAAAATCGCCCATGGAACGTTCAACGCCCACCAGAGGGGATATGCTGAATTGTTCCGGACTCATGATTTGTCTTCACAAAAATGTGCGGCAGCCAGGTACATGATGCTGGTAAAAGTACTCATGTGTGACAAAATGCACATGGTATGCTCCCCGACAAGGCTTAAATTATTTGCTAACCACTTCGCCATGAAATGCGATGATCGTGGTAAGGCGGTTAGCGGGAGGATTTTTTGCATAAGAGGGGACTACAATGCTCCAGGTTCAAGAACGGGTTATGCCGGTTAATTTGCAAAAACGCCTTCTGATCGTAGACGATGATGTGATGCTGGGTGAGTCCCTATCTGAGCAATTCGATTTGCAGGGAGAATTTTCAAGCCATCTGGTGCATTCCGCAACAGAGGGGCTGCAATGGATACAACAGTCGCCCGCAGATCTGGTGCTTTTGGATGTTGGTTTGCCGGATATGGATGGGCGCGAGGCGTGCCGCAAGATGCGCGCCCTGGGCGTGAAATGCCCGATCATCATGCTTACCGGCGCTGATTCCGAAGCTGACACGATTCTGGGGCTTGAATCGGGCGCCAATGATTATGTCACCAAGCCGTTTCGCTATGGTGTGCTGCTGGCGCGGGTGCGGGCGCATTTACGCCAGCATGAACAAAGTGAAGATGCGGTTTTCACGATCGGACCCTATAAATTCAAGCCATCCGCAAAACTGCTGGTGCATGAAACCACGGCGCGCAAAATCCGGCTGACTGAAAAAGAAGCTGCGATTCTGAAATTTCTGTATCGCGCAGGCGATCAGGTGACCGGGCGTGATGTGCTGCTGCACGAAGTATGGGGCTATAATGCGGCTGTCAGCACCCATACGCTGGAAACGCATATTTACCGCCTGCGCCAGAAGATCGAGGCAAACCCTTCCAACGCGCAAATTCTGATTACCGATCACGGGGGCTATAAGCTCTGCCCGTGAAAATGAATTTACAGTTAGGCAACTATTTCCTCGGCACACACGAATCGAACGCTGGAAATATGCCGCATTTTTTCTCACAATAAGGCATGTCCGAAATTTTAACGCAATCTGCAGATGCGATACAAATAGCAAGCCAGCTTGGGCGGCTGGATTTCATATCAGCGCTTTTAGCGGTGGTTGCGCTATTAATAGCTATTGCTGCTATTCCACTGTTTTTATTTCTCCGTTATCGTGCAGAAACTGTCGCAAGAGAAGAAATCAGAGCACAAATGGAAGGGCTGACTTCTAAGTTAGAAGCAGAAACCATATCGAAAATGCAAGAGATGCTTTCTACATTAGTAAAAGATTATATGGATTTGGCTGGCAGCCAGGCCGCAGTCATCCAAGCGGATGAAATTGCTGGCGCACAAGAGGATGATGGGCATGGCGACAATCTTTGAGAAGGTTAAGGACGCAAAATCGACCTATCCTGTAGATGTTGACAGGCTTGCCGCTTCGCTTGGTATTAGTGTCGTGTATGTGGCCATGCCCGAGGAAGTTTCAGGGGCGCTTGTGCGTAAAGGCGACTTGTATGTCATCACCATAAACCAGCGCCACCCGCGCACACGACAGCGATTCACATTGGCCCACGAGTTAGGCCACTATATTCATCATCGGCCTATTATTGGCGATGGAGTGAATGATAGTAAAACTTACAGGACAACGGCTAGCGATACGCACTACAATCCCCGTATTCTGCCCGAACATGAAACCGAGGCCAATCAATTTGCCGCTTCGCTGCTCATGCCGATGGAAATAGTTGATCGGTTGCGCACCAGCAGATTGAGTGTTGAGGAAATAGCAAAAAAACTACAGGTGTCACATCATGCCGCTGCTATCAGGATGGGTGTACCCTATAACGGCCCTTGAGCCCTACGCTACAACGCCTTGCCGGCCATCAGGCGGGGCAGTGTTCCAACATCACCCGCCGCATGGCGCATGGCCAGACGCCGCAAGGGTCCGATTTGCCCTGCCACGCCCAGACCAATGTCGCGGGCCAACCGCAACAGGGGCATGTCATTGGAAAACAGGCGATTGAGAATATCCATTGCAATCGATAGGCTGACATTGTCAAAACGCCGCCATGCCTGATAGCGATCCAGCACCGTTGCCGCGCCAATATCCAGCCCCAGCCGGTGTGCATCCACCAGCACTTCAGCCAGCGCCGCCACATCACGCAGGCCCAGATTAAATCCCTGTCCTGCAATCGGGTGAATGGTGTGCGCCGCATCGCCCACGAGCGCCAGCCGGTCACTCACATAATTGCGGGCATGGTGAAACGATAATGGATATATCCAGCGCGCGCCTTCGCTATTGATTTCGCCCCATTGGCTGCCGAAACGCCTGCGCAGTTCTGCATCAAAATCGGCCTGACCCAGCGCCATCAGGGCCTGCGCGCGCGCAGTGGGTTCGGTCCATACCAGCGAAGATCGTGCGCCGGTTATGGGCAGAATGGCGAACGGCCCGCCGGGAAGAAAATATTCATGCGCCAAACCGCCATGTGGCTGGGCATGATGCACCGTCGCCACGATACCGGACTGGCCGTACTTCCAGGCGACCGATTTGATGCCCGCCGCCTGCCGCAAGACGGATTCCCTGCCGTCCGCCGCAACGCACAAACGCCCGCGCAGACTGCCGCCATGCGCCAGTTGTACGGTTACGCCATATGCATCCGGCAGCGCCGAAAGCACCCTTACGGGTGCGCGTACAGAAACCGTCGCCTCGCAGTCTGCAAGCGCTGTATACAGCGCCGCGCGTATATGGCGGTTCTCAAGGATATGCCCGAGCGGTTGTCCCGATAGCGCGGCATCCCCGTCCAGATGATCGAAATGCAGGGCAAGCGGCGAGGGACCGCTATGGATGCGCCCATCACTGACCATAATATCCAGAATGGGTTGCGCATCTTTGACCAGTTGCGGCCAGACCTCCAGCCCCCCCATCAGCCGGGTGGACGCCCGGCCCAGCGCGGACACCCGCCCATCAAAATCAGACGCAAGGCTTATGGCCGGAGGGACGGCGTCGAGTACAAGCACAGACAGTCCGGCCTGCCCCGCCGCAAGAGCGAAGCTCAGGCCCGCCATGCCGCCACCTACAAGAATTATGTCAGCATCAAACTGTGTTAAGGGCATTTTATTTGCCTAATTATTGTGCGCATGGCCTATTAAATAATCATCCCTGAGCAAGCCTGCGAATATCATCTGCCAACAGGGCGTGCATCCCCCAAGAATCCCTAATGATTACCAATTCGTGACGATTATCGCAAACCGGCATACTTCTTGAAATGATCCTGCTGCAGGGGCAATCCAGATGAAGGAGACATACACCCATGAAACTCGTAATGGCTATCATCAAGCCTTTCAAGCTGGACGAAGTGCGTGAGGCGCTGACGGGCTTGGGTATAGAAGGCATGACCGTAACCGAAGTGAAGGGTTATGGACGGCAAAAGGGCCACACGGAAATCTATCGTGGCGCGGAATATGCGGTCAGCTTTTTGCCGAAACTGAAACTGGAACTGGCGATTTCCTCTGATCAGGTTGAGACTGTGGTTGACGCCATTGTCGCTGCCGCCCGCACCGGGCAGATCGGCGACGGTAAAATCTTCGTTTCCCCCATTGATCAGGTCATACGCGTGCGCACAGGCGAAAAAGACGCCGATGCGCTGTAAGCGGTTTATGGAGAGCAAAATGCAAACCCTCATTAAATATTCTTTACTGGCTGCGGTACTGGCGCTGACCGGACTTGGCTTTATTGATCCCGCTCTGGCGCAGGAGGCTGCCGAAGCGGCGGCGCCCGCGCTCACAATTAATAGCGGCGATACGGCGTGGATGCTGACATCGACGGCGCTGGTATTGTTGATGACCATACCCGGTCTGGCGCTGTTTTACGGCGGCATGGTGCGCAAGATGAACGTGCTTGCAACTGTGACGCAAAGCTTTGTTATATGCTGTGTGGTGGCCGTGCTGTGGATGGTGCTGGGCTATAGCCTGGCCTTCAGCAATGGCACCGCCTATGTGGGTGACATGGGTCGCGTCCTGTTGCATGGCATGGACATGAACGCGCCCTTCGTGTTGGGGGCGGGCATGGAAACCGGATCGGTGCCGTTCACCATTCCCGAAAGCGTGTTCATGATGTTCCAGATGACTTTTGCGATCATCACGCCCGCGCTGATCACCGGCGCATTTGTCGACCGGATGAAATTCTCAGCGCTGCTGGTATTCACCGTGCTCTGGCTGTTGGTCGTGTATGCACCGATTGCGCATTGGGTCTGGCATCCGATGGGTGTGCTGTGGGGTGCAGGCGTACTTGATTTCGCTGGCGGCACTGTCGTGCACATCAATGCCGGCGTTGCCGGCCTGGTTGCAGCACTGATCATCGGCAAGCGTACCGGCTATGGCAAGAGCGGCGGGCATAATTTTGCGCCGCATAATCTGGTGCTGAGCATTATCGGCGCATCCCTGCTGTGGGTTGGCTGGTTTGGCTTCAATGCTGGTTCGGCAGGTGCGGCCAATGGGCGCGCAGGCATGGCGATGGCCGTCACCATGATTGCAGCGGCGGCAGCAGCGCTGTCCTGGATGTTCACCGAATGGTCGCTGCGTGGCAAACCCAGCGCACTGGGCCTGATTTCCGGCGCAGTTGCAGGCCTTGTCGCCATTACCCCGGCATCCGGCTTTGTTGATCCGTCCGGCGCCCTGATCATCGGCCTGGTTGCAGGTGTGATATGCTATTGGGGCGCCACATGGCTGAAGCATGCCGGCGGGTATGACGATAGCCTGGATGCGTTCGGCGTGCACGGCGTTGGTGGTATGGTGGGGGCCCTGCTGACCGGTGTCTTCGCCCTGAAGGGCGTTGGCGGCGTCTCCGGCCTGATCGAGGGCAATCCGGGTCAGGTCATGACACAGATCGTCGGCATCGGGTACACCATTGCCTGGTGCGCGCTGGCCACCGCCGGGATCCTGTATCTGATCAAGTTCACCATCGGCCTGCGGGTTGAGCCAGAACAGGAACGTGACGGCCTGGATCTGTCGCTGCATGGCGAAACCGTCCTGTAACAAGACTAACCCGGTCCGGCTATAGGCCCGGACCGGGTTCCTGCCTACAGAATATCTTCCGCCGCATCCCCCAAATACGATAGACTTCGCCCAAAGCAATATTCCGGGTGAGGGTAAATGGCGGATGGCGCAAAATTTCCGGCACGGCGGGCGCGGCCCCGGACCAGACGGATGCAAGGGAAAATGCTTTCCGTAAAGCCAGTTAATCTGGCCCTGCAGGGCGGTGGCGCCCATGGCGCGTTTACCTGGGGCGTATTGGACCGGCTGTGCGAAGAGCCGCGCATTTCAATTGAAGGAATAAGCGCCACAAGCGCCGGAGCCATGAACGGCGCCGTGTTTGTCTCCGGGCTGGCGAAGGATGGCCGCGATGGCGCGCGCGCGGCGCTTGAAAACTACTGGCGGCGGGTTGCGCAAGCGGGCGAGTTAAGCCCGTTGCGGCCAAGTGTTTTTGATAAGTTATTTGGCTTTTCCGCTCCGGATCAATCGCCAGCCTTCCTTGCCTTTGATCTGATGACGCGGATGTTGTCGCCCTATCAGTTCAACCCGCTGAACCTAAATCCTTTACGCACAGTCCTGCAACAGAGTGTCGATTTCGATGCGCTGCGCAGCGAAAACTGCCCGGTCAAACTGTTTCTTTCCGCCACCAATGTCCGCACCGGCAAGGTAAAGATTTTCGGGAACGGCGAAATAACCGCAGACGCGGTACTGGCGTCAAGCTGTCTGCCATTCCTGTTTCAGGCGATTGAAATTGAGGGGGAAGCCTATTGGGATGGCGGCTATATGGGCAACCCGGCGATTTTTCCGCTGATCTACGGCTGTAAAAGTCATGATGTGGTAATTGTGCATATCAATCCGATTGAACGCAAAAGGCTGCCGCGCACCGCCAGCGAGATCATGAACCGGATCAATGAAATCAGTTTCAATTCGTCGTTGATGCGCGAAATGCGGGCGGTCAGTTTCGTGACCAAGCTGTTCGACGATGGCAAACTGGACGACCCGTCGTTCAGCCGCATGCTGATCCACGCCATTGCCGCCGACGGCATGATGAGCAGCCTGGGTGTAGCCAGCAAGATGAGCACCGGATGGGAATTTGTGACCGGGCTGCGCGACACGGGCCGCGCCTGCGCCGGCGCCTGGATCACCCAGAATTTCGATTATCTCGGGAACACTTCCGCAGTAGATATCGGCGCACTCTATCTGTGAAGAAATGCAAAAGCGTGATCCATTTTTAGATTAGAAATATCCTTCGTCGTCATTGCCACGCTGCGCTCGCAATTGACAGCGGGGG
>OBEQ012309397.1_pt1 | contig 11907 bp, 12 predicted proteins | sample 1670901 | NCBI WGS metagenome assembly OBEQ01 (sample SAMEA104232315, study PRJEB22302) | groundwater metagenome | biome: forest; feature: aquifer; material: groundwater | place: USA | collected 2011-08-07 | depth 5.4 m | reverse complement strand
AGATTTTTTTAAGTATAGAAAAATGCTGGTAGTAAATTATAAAACAGGCCAGGCAGTAGTTGCGGTAATCGGAGATGCAGGCCCATCTGAGTGGACAGGAAAACATCTTGGAGGGTCACCAGAGGTAATGGATGTTTTGGGTCTTTCAGAGGGACCAAGAAAAGGACCAGTTATTTACTTTTTTATTGATGATAAATCAAATGAAGTTCCTTTAGGCCCAGTTAAAGTTAAGGATCAGGTATGAAATATTTTTTAGAGAACAGAGCACTATTTGTAACAACGATTACAATAGTTAGCGACGTTCTCGCAAGAATATGAAATATTTTTACCACCATTTAGTTGAGATAGAATCAATAATTGTGGAGTTAGATAAAATGGAGCTTTCAAAAGATGAGAAACTGCATCTAGCTCATTTAATTGATTCTAATCTACATCATACAATTTTGGATGCAGTTTTTTCAAAATTACAAGAAAAAGATAAAAAGATATTCATAATGCAGTTAAATGAAAATAATCATGGTAAAATTTGGAAGTTTTTAAATGAAAAAGTTAAAGGTATAGAGGTAGATATAAAACAAGCCGCTGACGGGTTAAAGAAGGAATTAGAAGGTGATTTGAAGGAGGCAAAAAAACAAAAATGAATTTAATGAGATTTAAAGTTTGGTTTTTCCTCTTTTCTTTGGTAATTATATTACCAGGTTTTTATTATTTAGTAACCTCAGGGTTAAAATTAGGGATAGATTTTACCGGAGGCGCTTTAATTGAATATAAGTTCGAAAAAGGGATTAATATAAACGATTTAAAACAAGAACTTAGTTTGAGTGGAATAGAAACAAATCAAGTATCATCCTTTGCGAATAATTCCTACATAATTAGAACTAAACCACTTGAACAAAATAAAATAAATCATCTGAAATCTAAACTATCTAAAAGATTTGGGAATATAGAAGAGAGAAGGGTAGAAAATGTGGGTCCTTTAATAGGAGCTGAAGTTGGCCAAAAAGCTTTGATTGCTTTGGCTTTATCTTCAAGCGCAATAATTTTATATATTGCTTTTTCTTTTAGAAAAATTCCTAAGCCAGTTTCTTCATGGAGATTTGGTGTAGCAGCAGTTGTAGCTTTAATTCATGATGTATTGGTTGTAATAGGAGTATTTGCAATTTTGGGAAAGTTTTTGGGAGTTGAGGTAGATATTTTATTTGTGACAGCTTTACTTACTGTTATTGGTTTTTCTGTTCACGATACCATAGTTGTTTTTGATAGGATAAGGGAAAATTTGTTAAAAAATGCTGGGAAAAAATTTATTGATATAGCAAACTTATCAGTTATACAAACTCTAGGAAGATCTCTAAATACCTCTTTGACAGTTATATTTGTATTAGTTGCATTACTTCTTTTTGGAGGAGAAACTATTAAGTGGTTTGTGGTGGCGCTTTTAATTGGAATCATTTCCGGTACCTATTCTTCAATTTTTAATGCAACAGCCCTACTTGTTTGGTGGGAAGAAAAGTTAGGACATTAATTACGCAGACTTTTTATTTGTTGAATTAAGTAATCACGATTATTTTTGGAAGGATCTTCTAACGCTTCTGCAAAAAGTTTTTGTAAAATTTCTCCAACCTTTGGTCCTGGTTTGATATTTAATATTTCCATTACATCTTTACCATTAATTTTTAAATCTGAAATAGAAAAGGGTTTGGTTAGAACTTCTTTTATTCTTTCTTTAAACTTCTCGATTCTCCATGAGGTTTCAGTTGCGGTTCCACCACCAAGTCGATCACCTACTCTAACTGCCATCATACTTTCAATATTTTCCAGTCCAACGTTTTTTATAAAACGCCTTATTGCTGAGTCAGTTTGATTTTCTGAAACTGAAAACATATGCCATCTTACTAGTCGAAATAGCTTATCGGTTTGCTTATTTGATAAGTTAAATCTTTTGGCGATACTTAAAACTATTTTTCCACCGATGAAATCATGATTATAAAAAGTAACATTGCCATCTGATGCAATTTGAATGGTGTCTGGTTTGCCAATGTCATGAAGCAAAGCGGCAAATTTTACAATTGGGTCTTTGGTAGGAGTATATTTTAAAGCTAATAGAGAATGTTCCCCTATATCATAAATCCTGTCATGTTTGGGGCCTTGTTGGACAATCCCAAAACATTTTTCAAGTTCAGGTAAGATAATTTGCAGTAACTCTGCTTCACGCAAATTTTTTATTCCTATATCAGGATCACTGGATGAAAGGATTTTGAAAAGTTCATCACGAATTCTCTCCCAGGCAATTTGTTTTAAAAGTAGAGCATTTTCTTTTATGGCAGAAAGGGTTTTTTCATCTATTTCAAATTGCAGTTCTGTCGCAATTCTGATGGCTCTTAGTAATCTTAAAGCATCTTCTTGAAAACGAATTTTGGCATCTCCAACTGTTTTAATCAGTTTGTTCTTAATATCATTCTGTCCAAGATATGGATCAACTATTTTTCCATCGATATCTAGGCCCATCGCATTGATTGTAAAATCCCGCCGAGCTAAATCTTCCTCGATTTTTTTAGTCCACGACACATTAGTAGGATGACGACTATCTTTATATAAACCTTCCTTTCGCATGGTGGTAATTTCATAGACGCCACCTTCTTTAGTTGGGATCCCTACGGTTCCAAACTTATTATTATAAAAAGGTTCTCCAAAACTTAAATTTTTTTGAAATAGTTTTAATATTTCCTCAGGTTTAGCATCTGTAGTAAAATCCCAGTCATTAATATCTTTTTTCATTAAAAGATCACGGACAGCCCCTCCAACAATATAGATTTGGAAATTATTTTTTTTAAAATTTTCTAAAATATTTTTTACTCCATCTGGTAGTTGGTATTTCATGGTCTCATTGTACACTGGTAAACTCAATGATACAATTTCGCTTATGCAATGGAAAATATTGTCTAAAAAAAGTGATGATTTAATAGAACAACTTTTAATAAACCGCGATATAAAGAGTAAAGAAAAAGAAAAGTTCTTTCAGCCAAAAATTTCTGATTTTAAAAAAGAATTACAAATTCCAGGTATTGATAAGGCAAACAAAAGGATTTTACAAGCAATAGATAAAAATGAATTGATAATAGTTTACGGAGACTATGATGTTGATGGGATTTGTAGCAGCACTATTTTATACAAAGGCTTAACCTCGTTAGGTGCAAAAGTCTTACCATATATTCCTCACAGAGAAAAGGAAGGTTATGGGTTGTCAAAATTAGGTTTAGAATTTGCCAAAAATTCCAAAGCTAAGTTAGTTATTACTGTTGATTGTGGAATTGTAGCTTTTAACCAAGCAAAGTTTGCAAAAGAATTGGACTTAGATTTAATTATTACCGATCATCACCTCAAGCAAGATAATTTACCAGATGCTTTTGCAATTGTGCATTCTACAAAAATGTGTGGAGCAGGGGTGGCTTGGTGTTTAATCAAGGAAATTATTAAAAAAGATTTAACTTGTGAACTTTTGCAATTTGTAGCCATTGCTACTGTATGTGATTTAATTCCACTTGTTGGTTTAGGCAGGAGTTTTGTTTTTGAAGGACTCCAGATTTTAAATATGACTACAAATTTAGGTCTACAAGCATTAATTAATGAATCAGGCATTAAACTGGGTCATATTTCCTCCTTTGAAATAGGATATATTATTGGTCCAAGGTTAAATGCAATTGGTAGGCTAGAACATGCCATTGATGCATTAAGAATGCTTTGTACTAAAGATGCGCTCAAAGCTAAAAACTTGGCAAAACTTTTATCCCAAACAAATATTACCCGTCAAACTATGACAACTTTGGCAATGGAACAAGCAAGAATCTTAGTAGATAGCAAGAAAAAGATTCATATTTTATATAGTAAAGAATGGCCTTCTGGAATTATTGGCTTGATAGCTTCAAAGATTACAGAGGAGTATTACCAGCCAACAATTGCCATATCAATTGGCGAGACTATATCTAAAGGATCGGCCAGGTCTGTTGATGGAATAAATATTGTAGAGGTAATCAAAGAATGCAAAGATTTATTAATTGATGTTGGTGGACACCCAGGGGCAGCCGGATTTTCTATTGAAAACAAACATATTGAAATATTTAAAAGAAGACTAGAAGAACATATGAAGGATTTAAAAGAAGTAGAAAAAGTTTTATTAATAGACTTAGAAATTTTAACTAAGGAGTTAAACAAAAAACTGAGTTTAGATTTACAAAAATTTGAACCATTCGGTTTTAAAAACCCAAGGCCTATATTCGCAACTTATAATATGCAAATCTCTGATATAAAAACTGTAGGTAATGGTAAACATTTAAAATTTAAAGCTGATGGTATTGATGCAATTGCTTTTGGAATGGGGGGGCTTACACAAAACTTAACAAATGGGCAGTTAATTGATTTTGCGTATACCCCGGAGTTAAATACATATAATGGAACTCAGAAATTACAGCTTAAAATTAAGGATATTAGATTAAATTAAATAGCCATACAAAGGATCATTGGCTGTAATGCTAGTATATCTAATCCCTAATTCATCCATCTTACTAATTAATGATTTCAAATCCTCTTTTTTGGCAAGTTCTATGGCAACCAAAGCTGGGCCTATTTCTTTAGAATTTTTCTTAATATATTCAAACCTGACAATATCATCAGAAGGCCCTAAAGCTCTATCAATAAATCTCTTGAGTTGTCCTGGCTTTTGAGCAAACTCAACTAAAAAGTAATGTTTTAATCCCTGATAAATAAGACTTCTTTCCATAATTTCTGGGTAGCGTAAAATGTCATTATTGCCTCCACTTAAAATACAAACTACCACTTTCCCTTTTAAGTTAGGAATTTCGTCAAGTGCGCAGACTGATAAGGCTCCTGCGGGCTCCGCGACAATACCTTCGTTTTGATAAAGCTCAATCATAGTAGTACAAACTTTGCCTTCAGGGATGGGAATAATATTATCTACTAATTTTGAGACAATTTTAAAAGTATTAAGACCTACAGTTTTAACAGCTGCTCCGTCTACAAAAGTATCAATTTTTTCTAAAGTGATTACCTCCCCTGATTTAATAGATTCATACATTCCTGCCGCGCCTTTTGGTTCTACTCCAATAAGTTTTATACCCTTTACTTTAGCTTTTAAGTAAGTACCTGTTCCAGAGATTAAACCACCTCCACCAATTGGACAAATCAGGTAATCTATTTTAGTACCTAATTCATCAAATATTTCTTTACCTACTGTACCTTGGCCGGTAATTACTTTTACGTCATTAAAGGGGTGGACAAATATGGAATTTTTTTCTTTACAAAACTTTTTAGCAGATTCACAACTTTCATCATAGGTTAAACCTGTAAGCTCTACTTTAACCCACCTACCGCCAAAATGTTTAACTCTATTTATTTTTTGTAAGGGAGTAATAGAGGGCATAAAAATAGTAGCATGAATCTTTAATGCGGAGGCACTATATGCCACTCCTTGTGCATGATTACCAGCGCTGGCGCAAACTACTCCTTTTTTCTTTTCATCATCTGATAAAGAGCTCATCAAGTTATATGCTCCCCGGATTTTATATGAACGGACTTCTTGCAAATCCTCTCTTTTTAAGTAAATATGAGCACTAAATAATTTTGACAATCTTTTCGAAAATTGTAAGGGAGTTTTTTTAGCAACTCCTTTAAGTTTTTTACTAGCTTCATCAATTGTGTCAACACTAACATCAAAAATAGAATTCATATTAGTAAGAGGCAATGCAGGAGATCTCAATTAAAGCACTTTTGGGTAGATTAGAAGCTTCTATAGTAAGTCTTGCTGGTTTGGGGTCTTTGGAAAAATATTTCCCATAGATTTCATTGACTTTGGCATAATCTACAATATTTTTTAGATAGATATCACATCTGACTACATTTTCTAAATTTACTCCAGCTGTTTCTAGAATAGCTATTATGTTTTTAAGCACTTGTTCTATTTGGTTTTCTATTCCTTCAACCAGGGCATTTGTTTTGGGATCTACACCAATTTGACCGGAGACAAAGATCAGACCATCTGTTTTAACAGCTTGTGAATAAGGTCCTACAGCTTTTGGTGCTTTATCTGTTTTAACTTCTTCTTGTATTTTCATATTTTAAATTGCTACTTTAACTATTAATCTCTCCCTTGTCAATGTTTAGAGATTACTGCTATTATTCAAGCTGTGGAGAGAACATTAATTACTGATTGTAACAAAAAAATAGGTGAAGATGTAAAGATTTGCGGTTTTATTCAAAACAAAAGAGACCATGGCAAAATTACTTTTTTGGATGTTTCAGATAGAAGTGGGTTAATTCAGGTAGTAGTGGGGGGTAGTAAAGCAGTAGACACTCATTCTCAGGATGCTGTTTGTATAACAGGAAAAGTTAATAAAAGGCCTGAAAAATTAATCAACAAAAATATTCCAACAGGAGAAATTGAAATTTACACAGAAGATATTGAGGTTTTATCAAAATCATACGAATTACCTTTTGATATGGGTGGAAAAGATTTAGATTTGCAACTACCCACATTACTCGACTATAGATCTTTGACACTCAGACATCCAAAAGTCAAAGCAATCTTTAAGGTGCAAGCAGATATCCTAGAAGGATTTAGACAAGCTTGTAAAAAATTAGAGTGTATAGAAATAGTTGTGCCAACAATTGCTGCCTCATCCACAGAAGGAGGAGCACAAGTGTTTAAAGTAGATTATTATGGTCATAAAGCTTTTATGACTCAAAGCCCGCAACTTTACAAACAAATGCTTGTTCCCATTTTTGAGCGAGTTTTTACTATTGCGCATGCTTATAGAGCAGAACCTTCTGTTACCACCAGACACTTATCAGAAACCACTCAGTTAGATTGTGAGTTTGGCTTTATTGAATTTGGACAACTATTGGATCTTTTGGAAGAAGTAGCAGTTTCAATGATTAAATATACTGAAAGTAACTGCCAAGAAATATTAAAAGAATTTAGTGTTGAAAAAATACTCTTTGGTAAGATTCCCAGACTTAAACTTAGAGAAGCCCAAGAAATAATTCTAAAAGTGTTTGCCCGGGATAATAGGAAAGAAAAAGATTTAACACCACAAGATGAACAGGATTTATGTAAATGGGCAAAAGAAAATCACAAATCAGACTTTGTAACTATTACTCACTTTCCCACTCAAGCTAAGCCTTTTTATACTATGCCAGATCCCGAGGATTCGGAGTATAGCTTAAGTTATGACCTGCTTTTTAGAGGAGTGGAAATTTTAAGTGGTAGTCAGAGAGTTAATGATTATGAAAATTTGGTAAAAGCAATTGAAAGTCGAGGGATGGATTCGAAAGATTTTGAGATGTATCTGCAAGCATTTAAATTTGGCATGCCGCCTGAGGGGGGATTTTCGTTTGGTTTAGAAAGAGTCACCATGCATATTTTACAATTAAATAATATTAGACAGGCTAGTCTATACCCAAGAGATATGGAAAGAGTAGATATTAGTTTAAGTAATTCAAAAGCTAATAATTAGTAATTGAAAATTTTCATGAGGTATTATTTTTATTCTGTCTTGCTAATAGTAGTTTCTATTATCATAGTTACTACTTTGCCTTTAGTAGTTCACCAGACAGAAAATTTACTTTCCTCAAAGATTCCTCAAAATAATTCTAGCGTGGCCGGAATTCAAAAATACAATACTCCACCTGTTAGCAAAAATATACCTATTCCTTTGTTTAGTGCTAGAGCCATCTTAGTAAAAGATTTAGTTACTGGAACAATCCTTTATCAAAAAGATGCAAATTTTTCTTTTCCGATTGCCTCTACTACCAAAATTATGACTGCTTTAGTTGCCAGTGAGTATTTTAAACCAAACTCAATTTTGAGAGTAAAGATGGGAGCCGGAGTAAGTGGTTCAAAAGTAGGACTTATTAGCGGAGAAGACTTGAGTTTCCGTTCTCTTTTGTATGGAATGTTGCTTTCCTCAGGTAATGATGCAGCTTATACTTTGGCAGAAAATTATCCAGGAGGGCTTTTGGGATTTGTTTTGGCAATGAATGAAAAAAGTGGGAAGTTAAATTTGCAAAATACTCATTTTGAGAATCCGGCTGGGTTTGACAGTCCTAACCATTATTCTTCTGCAAAGGACTTAAGCTTAATTACAGAAGAGGCTTTAAAGAATGCACAACTGGCCCGGATTTTTGCAACTAAAGAAACTAACATAGTTTCTTTAGACAAAAAATATACCCATTCCCTTTCTAATTTAAATAAACTTCTCTCACAAGTTAAGGGAGTCTTGGGTGTGAAAACAGGCTATACTGCTGATGCAAAGGAGAATTTGGTTACGTACGTAAATCGCGATGGCCATCAAATTCTTACTATAGTTTTAGGATCTGATGATAGGTTTGGAGAATCAACTAAATTAATAGAATGGGCTTATTCAAACTTTACTTGGCCGGAGTCTGAAATTGTTCACTGAGCGCTGGAGCATAAGCTGCGAAGTGAGGACCTTCAAAAACAAAGATTGGCTGTAAGTATGGATTATAATTTTCTGGTAAAAAGTAGGCTAAATAGACTGATGTGATAGAAACTTGTGCCTTTGTAGGTTCAATAACAACTATGCCTTTTCCGCGTTTTAGATCTTCGAATGCTTCCTCAGTGGTTTTTATTGGGTATGTTGCAAAAGTGGAAGTATCAATTGGGTAATAAGTAAAGTTTAGCGAAAGATAATTTTGTAAACTATCAGCGGATTTATAAACTAGGGAATTAATCAAGGAGATATTAAACTGTGGAGTAAAAATAGCCTTTCCATCAATGTTAGATGGCCACAGAGAAATTACAGCAGCTGCAGCTTCTGCTCGGAGTTCTGTTGGGGTGAATTTGCCGCTATCGTTTTTCAAAAGCAAAACCCGAGTTCGTCCGTTTTTAAACTCCTCCTTAAAAACTCCCAACCTTTGTAAGTTTGTTTCAAAATCTGAAATCAGCTTATTGTCATCATCCAAGCTTTCTTTAGCAGATATTGTTGCTTCTTTTGTGAAACTAAAATTACCGCTGTCTAAATCTACAGTCAGAGTTTTATTATTATCTTTGAAAAGGTATTTTGTTTCAGATAAAACTTGTGGTACAGTTTTTATATTGAATTTCTCTGCTAAGTTTTGTGATTTTTCTGCAGATAAAAGAGTAGCAAAAGTTTTAGTTACAAAATAAACTTTAACCAATTTTTCAAAACCTGGATCTTTTCCCACCTTTGGTAGATTTCCAGTAGAAGTATCTATTGAATAGGAAAAATTAGAGGATGCAACTGCACTGGGTGGAAAATCTAAAGGAGGAAGCAACCCAAATTTTGTATCTGGTTTTTCTTCAACTGGGGGTAGATGAGCCAAGTAATATGCATGCCAAATTTTATAGCCAATAAAACTTACAGTTCCCAAAACTATGGCTATAGCAGAAAGGGTAATAACTTGCTTGGTTAAAATGGCAGTCTGAGATAAAGTCATAAGAGTTAACGTATAGCGTATAGCATATAGTTATATTATACTTCAAAATATATGGAAACCAGAGTAAGAATACCACCTTCACCAACAGGTAAGATGCATTTAGGAACAGCCTATACAGCTTTGTTTAATTATTTATTTGCCAAAAAAAATAAAGGAGTATTTATTTTCCGTTGGGAAGATACTGACCAGCAAAGATCTAAAAAAGAATTTGAAGAAGATATTCAAAGCAGTATGCTTTGGTTAGGCTTAAATTTTGATGAAGGTCCTTATAGACAAATGGATAGGTTAGAAAATTATCAGACAGCCACCAGTCGATTACTAAATGAAGGAAAAGCTTATTATTGTTTTTGTACCCCGGAAGAACTAGAACAAGTCAGAAAAGAACAATCAAGCAAAAAGCTTCCCTTAATATATTCTGGTAAGTGTCGTAATTTGTCTAAGGAAGAAATAGAAAAGTTAACAAATGAGGGGAAAACCTATGTTATTAGATTTAAAATGCCAAAGAACAAGGGAATAATTACTTTTAATGACTTAATTCACGGAAAAGTGGACTTTGATTCTTCGCTAATTGGAGACTTTGTGATTATGAGAGCATCAGGTATACCAATTTATAACTTTGCAGTGGTGGTTGATGATATTGATATGAAAATTACACATGTTTTAAGAGGTGAAGATCATATTTCTAATACTCCCAAACAAATAGTGTTATTTGAGGCATTAGGGAGTAAGCTACCTGAATTTGCTCATTGGCCAAATATTTTAAATTCAGACAGATTAGGTAAATTATCTAAAAGAGAAGGGGCAACAGCAGTATCAGATTATAAAAAAGATGGTTTTTTAAAAGAGGCAATTGTGAATTATTTAGCTTTAATTGGTTGGACTATGCCAGATGATAGAGAAATAATGAGTTTGAAAGAAATGGAGGAAACTTTTGATTTATCAAAAATGAGAAAATCTCCAGCAGCATTTGATATTGCTAAGCTGGAATGGATGAATGGAGAATATATTAGAAAAATGCCAAATGATGAATTAGAGAAAAGACTGGATGAATATTTAGTTGACCACCCAGCAAGAGGAAAACTTGCTCCATTTATTCCCTTGACTAAAGATAGGATTAAAAAGTTATCTGATTTTATACCTTTAACTTTTTTCTTTTTTGAGAAACCGGAGTATGATTTAGAAGTATTTAACAGACTAAAAATAGAAAAAATAAGTGAGGTATTATCTAAATGTTTAGAAAATCTGGAAAATATGGAAAGACCATGGAATGCCCAAAAGTTTGAGGCTAATTTCAGAAAACTCGCAGAAAAGTTAAAACTATCAGCTACTCAAATGTTTCAACTGATTAGAGTTGCTATTTCTGGACAAACAGTTACCCCGCCTCTTTTTGAGAGTATACAAATTCTAGGTGAAGAAGAAGCCTTAAAAAGGACTAAAGAGGCTTTTGAATTTTTGCAAACTGTTCGAGCTTGATTTTAGTTATAGGTTATGGTAATATTCGGGCCATGGATGATCCTAGATGGCTTAGAATAATAACTGTGGGGCTAGTTTTGGCAATTCTTGCTGTAGTATATTTTTTACTAACAGGTGGATTCTCTGTTAGTAAACCCAAACAAGCTCAGACTCAAACTACTCAGACAACTAAAGTAGTTGAATCACCAAAACCTTCAGCTACTATTATTCCTGTTGCAACTGCAAAACCCGCACAAACTGCGTCCTCTTCTGCTTCTACACAAGTAGGTAGAGCTCAAGGAAATGTTCAAACCTTACCTAGTACTGGTTTCCCAGCAGGACTGGCAGTAGTTTTCTCAGCTTCAGCCATAGTTTCTGGTTTATCTCTTCGAAAATTCCCTAAATAAAAATTGGCAATTGAATCTGCTTCAATCTCCTGTCTTCTAATTTCACTTTGTGGTTGCTGTCGCCCGATAGAATTTTTATGCTTTAAAATTACATGACCGATTTCATGGGCAATTGTATATTGAATTTGTGATTGATCTTGTTTGAGTAACTCATCACTTAGAAATATAAAGTGTTTATTAGTTAAGTCATTACCATCAAAAGTATATGCCCAAGCATCTTCTGATGAGGAAAAAAACCAAACATGACTGCTGACATAGTCAATAACCTCAGAAGGAAAAAGTAAGAGGGTGTCATATACAATCTTTCTCATATGTAAGCTTCCTAGTAGCTTCCCTCCAAATGCTTTCCTGATTTTATAAATATTCCAACTCATAAAATCATTTTAGATTATCTGTCAAGTTTTAAGCTGCGGGACTTGGATCAAGTTTGAACCTCTTTGATAAGTAATTACTTATGAATTTAGCTGACTCTGATTAACTTGTAGTGGCTTTGTCGAACCATTATGTGGGAATTATTATTGTTAGTAGAGCAAGTCATGTTTCATGATAACCGATGTTT
>OBEQ010149503.1_pt1 | contig 11907 bp, 13 predicted proteins | sample 1670901 | NCBI WGS metagenome assembly OBEQ01 (sample SAMEA104232315, study PRJEB22302) | groundwater metagenome | biome: forest; feature: aquifer; material: groundwater | place: USA | collected 2011-08-07 | depth 5.4 m | reverse complement strand
GCCGAGAAACACTGGATCAGCACATTCGATAATCTCTCAAAGATTTTTGAATGGTTCAGCGACTTTCTTTGCCGGGGTGTCACCGGCGAAGGCGACATGAAACGAAGTCTTTATACGAACGATGACGAGTTTATCCGCGCCTACAGGCGATGCTTCGTCTTGAATGGCATCGGCACCTCTTTGTGGCGCCCGGACCTTTTGGATCGAGCCATCATTTTTGAAATTCCCGTGCTTCAAAAAACACGATCAGAGAAAGAGATCGAAGAAAAGTGGCAAAGAGAACTCCCCGGAATCTTGGGAGGATTCTTCACCGCAATTTCAAAGGCTATGGGCTTGGTCGACAAAGTAACCGGCCATGAAAAATTCAGGATGGCTGACTTTGCCCAGTGGGGAGCGACTTTGGCGGAAGCCATAGGTTACTCAAGGGGTGAGTTTTTCAAAAAATACCAAGAATCCGTCGACCGCAAGTGGCAGGAGACTGCCGAAGACAGTACATGCGCCAAAAAACTCGTGGATCTCATAGACAGAAAAGGCGGCTTCTGGGAATGCTCCGCATCAGAGCTTCTGGAAGAATTAAAACCCGACGATTCAAATAGCAAAGTGCCAAAAAATGCCCGGTGGCTTTCGACTGAACTGATTCGCATCGCCCCAGTCATGCGGAATATCGGCATCGACATTGCGAAGAAAGAAAAGCGCGAAGCCGGTACCGGAAGGCGCATCTTTGTCTTAAGAAAAATGGACTCAAATTTGGGCTGTGAAGCTAGGCGTGAGCAAGGTGTGAGGACGAACCTATTTTGTGAGGCAAGCGATGAAACGGACAACCCAAGACCCTTTTAAAAACGCTCTCCAGACGCTTCGATTTGTGAGGCTACTCACAGACCCTCACACTAACTCACGGGTCAACTCACAGGGTGAACTGCTTTTGGGACATCGCGTTACAGAAATCTGTGAGGCTAGTGAGGCTATTTTTCTAAAATTAAAAGAGGAAAGAAAGGGATAAAAAGATGTGCTCATACCCTCGAGGATGTGGGAGTACAGGAAGTAGGATTTTAGCCTCACATCCTCACAAATCACAAAAAACGGAGGTGATTTATGAACTGAAAATTCAATCAAAATTGGCTGTCAAATGGAACCAAAAAATAAACCAACAGGAGCAAAAACCATGAAGCTTAATTTTTTGAACGTTTTAAATAAGCAGTCCTCACCCGATGAGATCGCTCAAGAGATCATTGCGCTGGAAGTAAAAGAACTCGAAGCCACGAAGGAGCATGATTCTTTGAAAGACGCGGCCAAGGAATTACGCAAGCGTCGTCTTTGCGGAGAAAGTGTGTCGGATGATCAGATCAGGGTTGCTGACCGTAAATTCGAGAGCGCGTCACTCGATGTTGAGGCGATTAAGGAAATGATTGATAACCTTACCAACAAGCTTTACGCGGCTTTCGAGGAGATCAAGGTAAAAGGCCTTCCGGGAAGCCAAGAAAAGCGTGACGCGCTTATGTCCGAACACCGGAAGGTCACCGAAGAGATCGTAAAAGCCCAGGTGCGGCTTATAACATTGGCCGAGACGTATCATGGATCGGCCGCCGAAGCTCTCGCCAGAGACGGACGACTTTTCTGGATAAATCCGGACACTGAGCGTTTCTACTACGCCGAATTGGAGAGGTGTCGGACACAGATTAAGCACCCCACCTATTACGATAGGAAAATCGAGGCTGATAGCTATGCGACTTGGATCAGTGAAATGTGCGTTGATGACGAGGTTGAGAAGCTACTCAATAAGTACCGTGGTGTCATGGCCAAGCCGGTAGCCGTGTAACGGATTAATGCGGAGAAGTCTCGGCATGGGCTCTTCCACTCCCCAAGCTAGGCTTTGCCAAGTAGCGCGCTTGGCAGAAGGGTGCCCTCCGTTCACCCTTTCTCCGCACGCCACCCTTTACGGGTCCTTAGGCGGGGGGTGGCCGAGCGGGTCGGGCGAGGCGTTCGCCTTTCCTCGGCAAAAATTATTTTTTTGGGTTTCCGCTTCCAGAGGGCGGTTTTAGGTGGTTTTCAGAGGGGAAACGCTCCTTCCGGGTCGGCAAAAAGCGGAAATGGGGCGTTTCCACATTTCCTATTGGGTTGGCGGTATATTGGTTCTACCGGAAATGAACTCCCGGTGTGATGTTTCTGCAGATTTGATGCATCAAACCCACCTAGAAGAGGCTGTAAATAAGGCAAAATAACATGAATTCGACAAAATTTAGTCAAATATCAGTTATTTTTCTAATTTGACTTCCAAGATAGTCGAAATGAATCGGAGGTCGTATTTTCCACGGGCCATCTATATGTAAAAAAGTAATCATTGAATAATAGAAGATTCCTATTATAATAGGAAAACACCCTTACATCCTAAATACTAAGGAGAGGTTATTTTTCATGAGTACTAAAAGAGAGAGATTTAAACGTCTAGCGGAGCAGCGGACCAACGCTGTGATGCATAAACTAAAAGTTCTAGGCAACTGTAGCAACCGTAGTGCCTATGAATTTACCGAAGAGGAGATTAATAAAATTTTTTCTACTATCGAAAAAATGGTAAGGGAAACAAAGTCCAAGTTCCACTTTTCGATTCGGAAGCACTTTAAACTGTAAAATGTCTAATGTGATGGAATTAAAAAATGCACCCCTTTCGGTACGAGCGATTAACGCTTTATCAAAAGCTGGCTTTATATCGGTCAACGATTGCCTAAAACTCACCGAAATGCAACTTCTATCAATAAAAAATCTCGGCAAAACAACTGCCTATGAAATTTTGGAGTATCTTAAGCAATATAAGCCGGCAAACGATACTGGCATTTCGGATGAGATGTTGTCGGCTCCCCAAGAGAGTAAAGAGCGCCAAGAGTATTTAGAGTTAATATTGGCTCTTCCAGTCTCTGAAATATTGTTTTCAGTGAGATCAAAAAACTGTTTAAAAAAGTTAAAAGTAAGACATTTAAAAAATTTAGTTTTACTAACCGATAGTCAAATCATGGGTCAAAAGAATGCCGGAAAAAGAAGTCTAAGGGAGATGACTGATTTCTTAAATCAGCTGGATCTTAGTTTAGGGATGAGTTTAAACCCCTCCTTATTAAGAGCCATAGAATATCGCGCAAGGAATTCTCAAAACCCTCAAAGCCTCCTAGAAAATTTGCGCAAGTCCTATCCCGAAAGAGCCGTCGCACTATCAAAAATTCGCACTCAAACCATTAAACCAGAGCGGCTGGAATTTTATAAACGTTGTTTTGAATTATATCAACAGGGCGGCACGCTTGAATCTGTGGCGAAGACCATAAAGTTGACCCGCGAGAGAATTCGACAGATTTTGGTGAAAGGTACGGCATATGGTTTATTCGAATATAAAGGCCTTGAGTATAAATACGTCTCAAAAGCTAAATTACTTTCAGATTTTGGAAAACATCCGAGCTTAAATAAGGTCTCAAAAATTAATAAAATATCAATCGTATATTTAAAAAGATTACTTCTCGCTTATCATATTACGACTAAGCAGATAGAAGGATTTAAGGAAACTCTCCGGAAACAACAAGCTATAGAAGAATTCAACGCTGTGAGAGACCAGCTCGGCCATAACCCAACGACAACAGAGTTACAATCAAATCCTAAATGGAGAGCTCTCGGAGAAAGAATTAGACGAATTTGGGGTAATGTTCAAGAGTTTCGGCAAGTGTTAAACATTCCGTCGCCGCCCCCATTTGCTGAAGCAACCAAACGGTGGATTGAGCATAGATCTCGTCTAGCTTTAATTCGTAGAATGCAAGATCTGGACTCAGTCAGAGATTGTCTTGAGAAATCAGCGTTGTTAAACACATCCGAAATTGCAAGGCAATGTCGTTTAAATCCGATGAGAGCTTTTAAATTAACGCAAATGCTCTTGGCAACGGGAGAAGTATCGCGCGAAGGTGCTGGAAACCAGATCAAGTACAGAATAAGTAAGATTGGAGGACATAAATGAAAGTAATCACAAAAACAAAATTGCAAATAAAAGATCAGGGTGAGTTACTGAATCAAATAGCAGGAACTTATAAAGATTTTTTTAGAGCAGCTATGGAATACATCGACAATGCCGTCGATGCGGCTACTGGATTACAACAAGATGGAAAGAAGTTTTCTGCCAAAATTCATATAGAAGTGGATCCTGACAAGAAGACGGTCTCTTTTACTGATAACTGTGGGGGAATGTCGCCTGAGGAATTGTGCGAATTATTATCAAATGTCGGCCAATCTAGGAAAAAGGCTGTTTCTTGGGCTAATGGACAATTTGGATTTGGCGTTCATGCTTTTAGGGCCTTTGCTAGGGAAGCTATCTTTATAAGCAGGAAAAAGAATAGTAAAGAGGCAATGATAAAGATAGACCGCACAGTTCATGAAAACCAAGATGTCCCTTGCGTAGAAACAGATGGGGAGCAGCTTAAGGAGACAGGAACGCGGGTTATTATTTCTCGATTTGATTCGCACGTTTTTCAAAGGGCCACTTTCGTAAAGACTTTAGCAGCTGAAATTGAGCATCATTTCGATGATGTTTTGAGATCTAAATTAGTGCACATATTTATCTCCGAAAAAAGTAAAAAGTCTTATGAATGCTCCCATTTTGATTTTGCTTCCCTACCAGGGCCTGTTTTGAAGAAAACTTTCTCTGTAGTCTCTGGCGGAGGACGAAGCAACATCGAAGTTGATTTGAAAGTTTTAGATCGTGCTCAGGATAACCGATTTCCTGTTCTAACAAATAAACATCGACGGGTTCAAACTATTTCTGATTTGAAAAGCTATAAAAATTTTTTGCGTACAAAGGGACAGGTGAGCTACATATGGAATAACCCCTTTGTAGTTGGCGGCATTGAAATTAATGATTTTTGCTCCCCTAATTTAACCAGAGATGACTTGAAGGATGTAAAAGAACGTGAGCAATTGTACGAAAAGATATGCGAAGTACAGAATGATTTAAAACATTTGATTGATGAAGCTATGGATAAAAAAACCAGAGAATCGTTTAAAAAAATTGGGAGCATAATGTCTGATTGTTTAGCTCAGATACTTAAAAACTTCAAACTCGAATTTGAGCAATTAGCTCCTTCAGGCGTTACTGGGAGTCTTGCGGAGCACATTGAAGAGGGAAACGGAAAAATTCCATTTGGCGGTGACGATGAGCCGGGTGGTGGTGGCCAAGGGCCAAACGAAAAAGGTTCGGGCGGTAAGCGCACGGAGGAAGGTAAGTCGGGTGTTGGTGAAGACGAAAAAGGTGGTGGGGCTAATGATAAAAGAAAATCTTCTGGCCAGGGAGGGTCGGCGACTGAAAAGATTATTCAATCGCCAGGGCCCAGGATCGAATTTCAAAATCACGCCGGAGAAGACAGAGTCATCGATTTAGGCAACTCCCTTATCGTCAACACGCAACATTTGGATTTCATATTAAGGAATCCAAGCTCGACTGGTAAGATCAAATTTGACGTTCGGTTATTGAATTACGTCTCTCAAGTTGTGTCTCCATATTGCGTTCACAGGCTGTTTGAACGTAAAGGAAAAGTACCATCTGTATCAGAAGTTGGAGCAAACGTAATTAATCTAAGTTTGAATCTTGAAAAGGAATTGATCAAAACTGTTTTAGGAACTGAAATAGATGGAACGGTGCATGCCTAATGAAAGTTAATGTTCAGACAATAATCAAAGCGATATCCGACTACAATAATAAATATCGGGATCCTTCCTCTAAAGCAAGAAGCAAGCTTGAAGCTCTGTGGAATATTGGAGATTGTCTTGTGCGACTTGGCGTAAATAAGCCCCATTTGATGGGGTGGACTGTGCAAAAAGAGACAAAAGGTCTTATTAAGAGGCCAACAATATTTCGAAGTTTCAAAATTCGCCAAATATGGATTTCGAAGGACGATCTTCTGCGCGACATTGGAAATATTAAAAGAATAAATTTTTTTATAGATATGTTGCCGTTAATTGATCCTCAGCAAGAAGTCCGAAAGAAGCTTCGGGAAGATGAGATTCAACAAATCTATAAGAAAGCATGCGCTAGTTCAGTTAGCCAGTTCAAAAACTACATTGCAGAACTAAAAACTAAGTATTCTCACGATAGGCTTGGCAAGCGGCTAGATAAATCTAAACACTTAGTAGAAATAGAATTTGTAGGCAAAAATTTCGGCGCATTACAACGTTATCTGCTAGGTCTTATACAACAAAAAGAAAGTGCTGAGCGTGACAAATTCAGACAAAAAATAAAACGTGAAGAATTTCGAGCATTTTCTAATATGTGTATCTCTCTGACAACGAAAAATAATATCCGTTTATATAAGAAAACAGGGTCGCCTCTTTCGGACGCGGAGAATAAACAGTTTAAGATTTTATACGATTATTTTTACTCCATTCTTAACAAAGCAGACGACACGGAACGAGCAAGAGTTCGTCGCTTGATTTCCCCAGAAGCTTTTGCGCAAATGTCCGACATTATCTCTTCCATTCAAAATGAAGAGAGTTTGGACGACTTTAGAAGTAGACAACAATTATCAATAGGGCTATGACATGCAACCATTTCTAAAATGGGCCGGTGGAAAACGCTGGCTAATTCCCAAGATTAAAAACAGCATTCCTCCTTTCAAAACCTATTTCGAACCATTCTTGGGAAGTGCCACCCTATTTTTTGCATTAGAACCTAAGTCAGCAATTTTATCGGATACCAATCCGGAACTCATAGGCTGTTACAGAGTTATTAAGAACCATTGCGAGTCTATGATTAAAATTTTAAAAAGGCTAAAAATTACAAAATCGAATTATTATACGATTCGAGAAAAATTTAACAGTGGGAATGATCCAATCAAGAAAGCAGCGTACTTTATTTATCTGAACAAAACTTGTTGGAATGGTCTTTATCGCGTAAATAACCTAGGCAAGTTTAATGTGCCAATCGGTACGCATCTTCAGCGTGAGTATAAGGTCTTTGACGTGGATCATTTGAGGGCTGCTAGCCGTCTTTTAAAACGTGCCATAATCAAGCGGTGCGATTTTGAAGAAGCCACAAAGGATGTTAAAAGCAAAGATCTTATATATTTTGATCCCCCTTACATAACAACCCATTTAAAGAACGGTTTTATTAAATATAACTCTGTTTTGTTTCACCAGTCCGATGAATTGCGATTGGCAAAAGTGGCAGAAAAGCTGGCTAAGCGTGGGGTTCAAGTAATTTTAAGTAATGCCGCTCACCCATTAATTAAGCAACAGTATAACGGCTGTTTTTATAAAACAGAGATATTACGGCCTAGTTTGATTGCTGGGGATCCCACGAAAAGGACAAAGTTCCTTGAGCTTCTTGTTACTAGTTTCCCACCACCTATTGAGCCAATTGGTAATTCAAAATCTCCAGACGAAGCTATTTCTAAAGATAGACGGTATAAGCCTTTTTATAATCCAAAATGTAGGTTTTAAGGCTCGGCAGGACATTTCTACCCCAGCGTTAACAGGTTTGACTAATTCTCTACGATGTGATATATTTCTATTAACCTATGGGGTTAATAGAAATATCAAATTTAAACGGTAATAATTTATGTCCAAACTACGGCGAATTGACAGATGGATGTTTTGATAAATCATCGCTTAAAAGAACTCTCCAACCCGAAAGAATGTATTCGTAAATGGGGGCCCAAGATGACAAAGAAAATCTTTATGCGTTTGGATCAGTTTAGGGCGGCGGAGAATTTATCAGTTATGAAGAATTTTGGTCGCTGTCATGAGCTAAAGGCTGACCGGGAAGGGCAATTGGCAATCGATTTGGTTCATCCTGATCGCATGGTCTTTGTCCCAAGAGGCAACAAGGCTGATTATTATCGAGAAAACGAGCTGATGTGGGAAAAAGTAGAAGTAATCGAAATTATAACTATAGGTGATTATCATGACTGAACCGAACGAAAAAACATTCCCTTATATTCCTACGACACCCATCCCGCCCGGGGAGACCATTCTGGAGCTACTTGAGGAAAGAGGAATCAAGCAAACGGAATTGGCGGAGCGCATGGGTCGTCCACCCAAAGTAATCAACGAAATTATAAAGGGAAAATCAGCTATTACCGCAGATACTGCTATTCAGCTTGAACAAGTTCTGGGTGTTCCAGCAAAGTTTTGGAACAATCTTGAAGCCAATTTTCGAGAAATTTTAGCTCGATCAAAAGCAGAGGACCAATATAAGGACGAAGTCAAAATAGCCGCCCAATATCCGTATGAAGAAATGGCGCAGTGGAATTGGGTGCCGAAAACTAAAGATCGTTTGGAGAAAACCAAACATCTTCTTAACTATTTTGGAGTTACTTCATTACACCACACTATCGAATCCAAAAAAGCCGAGGCTGTGCTATATAGGATTTCAAAGAAGAAAAATTATTCTGTCCCTGCCGTTACTGCTTGGCTTCGCAAGGGGGCTATAGATGCTCAGTCGATTGAAACCAAACCATTTGATTCGAAGAAGCTCAAAGAATTAGCGAGTGATATTAGATCTATGACTACTGAAAAGCCGGATTCATTTCATCCGCGATTAGTTGAGAAATTAGCTGACGCAGGAATAGCTTTTACAGTGACCCCAAACTTAAAAAATGCACCGGTCAATGGGGCATCCAGATGGCTTTCTCCATCGAAAGCATTGATTCAGCTAAGCATTCGCCACCGTTACAATGATATATTTTGGTTCTCTTTGTTTCATGAGCTGGCGCATGTTTTGCATCACAGCAAAAAAGAAATTAATATCGATATGAGCAATCTTGCCAGAGAAGATGAAGACGAACGCCTGGCCGATGAGTTTGCCGCGAATACATTGATTCCTGAAAAAGAGTATGTTGAGTTTGTTGGACGAAAGTCTTTTGATTATTCGGCCGTAAGATCGTTTGCTAAAACGATTGGTGTTCACCCCGGCATTGTGGTTGGACGTCTTCAACATGATAATCATATTGCTCCCAGCAATCTGAATGGTTTGAGGGATAAATTTATCTGGAAACAATCTTAAAATTCGAACAAATTTTAAAAAAGGGATGAAAAATGGGTTATCGCAATAAAACATACGTAGCATTTGATGGGGATAACGATATTCATTATTACAGGCTTATGCTTGCTTGGAAGCAGCACGATGGGATGAATTTTGATTTCTATAACGCACATGATCTCAATTACGCATATGACTCGAGTATGGAGCAGTCCATAAAAAAACAATTGAGAGAACGCCTATTAAATTCAAAAGTCTTTGTGTTGCTTGTTGGAGATAGGACTCGATATTTAACAAAGTTTGTGACTTGGGAAATAGAGCAAGCACTTTCTCTGGATCTACCAATAATATGCATCAACCTTAGTGGTCTTAGAGAAATGGACAACGAAAAATGCCCTCCAATTTTAAAAGATAAACTGGCAATACATATCAGTTTTAACGCGGCTATAATGCAACACGCCCTTGAAAACTGGCCAAATTCTCATGAATCATATAAACAATCTACAGAGAAAACCTCGCCTTATTTTTATAAACGAGAAGTTTATGATCGGCTAGGCCTGTGAATTTAATTCGCTCCTATTTTTCAAAATATTATTGGAAATGTCGCTTTTCATGGCGAAGTTTATTTGGATCGGTACTCGCCGCTTTGGGTATTTTTGTAACGCTTGTTGAAATAACCACTAGTTTATACCCAACATTTGTAGAAAATGTTAAGTCCAGTTTTTCAGTTTTCATAATTTTGGGAGTTCTGTGGTCTTTCTGGGAAACAAGAGCCAAGTTATCTTTTGCCCACCGCTTGGATAATCGAGATATATCAATTCAAGTTTGTGTGGCCGATATGTTTAAGGTAAGTGGGGAATACATCATCAGCTCTAACACGACTTTTGAAACAACCTTGGACAAGAATTTTATTTCCAAGAAAAGTATTCAAGGACAATTCACAACGAAATTCTATGACAATATTGGGCATTTAGACGGCGATCTCGAGGAGGCATTGAAGGATAGGCAATTTGAAATAGATTCAAGTAGGACAAAAGGCAAAAATAAAAAATATCCCATCGGCACCGTTGCGAAGATCACCCCAAAAAACAAAACTGCTTATTTTGTGGCACTCGCTGAGATAAATAGCCACGGAAATACTAAGGCAACGTATGAAGGTTTAAAGAATGTTTTAGCAACCTTGTGGGATTTTTTGATTGATCATGGAAATATGGAACCGATTGTTTTACCTGTTTTGGGTTCAGGTTTTTCTAGAATAAATCAAAAGCGAGAAGACATTATTTATGAAATAATCGATTCGTTCGTTGCGGCATGCTCGGCCCGTAAATTTTGTGAAAGATTGATTTTGGTCATTCACCCGAAAGATTTAACAAGTTGTGATATTAATTTGGACGATCTTGATAAATACATCGGGCATGTATGCAAATATACTGCGCATAAAACTGAAACAACAGGCGTTGGAATTGGGATTATCTGAAATAATATAAGTGGCGACATAAACGGATCGTGTTGGTCCTGAATATAAAATTTAAAGACATCATTGAAGTTCTCGCTTAGAAAAGCAATTTAGATAATGGGTATTTCCTATGCAAAGTAACGTTACCCCTCAGAATTTAAGTCAAGAGGTTGTGCAATTGCTCCAGCCAAGCAAGCATTACCGGCTGACAGGTCTAGAAAAAATGGCTGGTTTTACCGCCGCCGATGCCTCGGGCGGTGAAATGCTCCCGATTTTAGTGAAAGCTTTTGTTCATTCCGACGAGAAGGAATTTTATAAGTATGCTGACGAAATTTCAAAAATATTTTTGGGCGATCATTGCCTAATTGACACCATTTTTGCCTTTTTGGTCGTGATTCATCAAGACCAGACCGCTGACGTATACGTGAACAACGCTGTGCCGGTTATGGTCCAGATCTTGGCCAAAAACGGCATCAAAGCAGGAGAGCCGGTTCGGGTCAGCCAGATAGCGGATATCACGCGATTGGAGTTTGCCGGTATTTCTATAAATCCTGATGAGAACGTCATATTTTGTTTCAAAAAGGGTTGGAAATTTGGATTGTATTTTAATCTTGAACAATGGGATAAAAATAAGAGACTTGATACGGATGGTTTATACAAAGAGTTGGGACGTCACTACAAGTACCTATCTTTCCAAGAAGTTTACTTGATAGTCCAGAATCAGCCGACTTTCCAAGATATGGTTAAAGATGGATGGTTTCCTTTTGTCAGGCTGATTGGCGGCGAGTTTGAGAGGCTCGCAGAGTATTATAAGGACAAAAGAAGATTTGAATCGTCCATTAAGGCATTCGTTAACAGTTTTAACGCGGGAAAGGTCGATTCTTTCGTAATGACGTGGTGGTCATCAAAGCTCTTTTCTGATAAAAAGGCGATCATTGAAGCTGGCATCCGAGCCTTTTTTACAAATACCGAAGACGGCTACATCAACTGCATCAAAAATCTTTACTCCGAAATCGAAGGGTTAGTGAGGATAAGCTTCGAGGCTGAGAAAGGCAAGAAGCCTTCTTTCAAAGAGTTAATGCAGTACGTGGAGGAAAAAGCAAATGCACGATTCGAGCCAGTGCAAAGCCTTGCGTTCCCGCAGGAATTTTTTCAATATTTACAGGAAGGTTTTTTTAAGGGATTCGATGTTTTAAAAGGAGAGGTTGATCTCTCTCGGCATTCTACCTCTCATGGTGTCGCAAGGGCGGAAGAATACACTAAGGCAAAGGCGCTCCAGGCAATACTGATTTTGGATCAGATTTACTTCTACTTTGGGAATAAAAGTTGATGATATGGAAATTGGATAGTTTGAAGCGCGGGAAATTTCGTCGCTTTTGCCCGCTTAATGCGGGTATAATTCGTTAAAAGGCTGGCCGAGGGACAGGAGCATTCCGTATCGACGCTTTTTGTAGAG
>OBEQ010468725.1_pt1 | contig 11908 bp, 15 predicted proteins | sample 1670901 | NCBI WGS metagenome assembly OBEQ01 (sample SAMEA104232315, study PRJEB22302) | groundwater metagenome | biome: forest; feature: aquifer; material: groundwater | place: USA | collected 2011-08-07 | depth 5.4 m | reverse complement strand
ACCGGACAGATGTCGACGACATTTCCGGAATAATTGTTGTCCAATTGTTTGCCGGGCATAACATCCAGCTCTGAATGATCTCCACGGTCGAAGACTCCAAATTCATTTGTTTTGGTAATGTTATCCGCGAAACGAACGCACCGCGTGCAGAGAATACAGCGTTCTTGATCGAGCATGACCGTCGGGCCGATGGAAAATGCCTTCTTCTCTTTCTTGACCTTGACGTCGACCAAACGGCTGTTGTACTGACCGTGTTCCATGTAATAATCTTGAAGTTTGCATTCGCCTGACTGATCACACACCGGACAATCGACAGGGTGATTGACGAGCAAAAATTCCAAAACGGATTTACGGGCTTCGAGGGTTTTAGGCGAATTGGTCTTAACGACCATTCCCTCAGCAACCGGTGTGTAACAGGCGATTTGAAGTTTTGGTTGTTTCTCAATCTCGACCATGCAGATACGGCAGTTCCCGGCGACGGGCAACGCGGGATGATAACAGTAACGGGGAATGTTAATTCCCAATTTGTCGGCGGCCTGAATAATCGTGGTTCCGGCTGGAACGTCTATCTCTTTTCCATCAATGGTTAGTTTTGGCATAGTTAGACTCTATATTCCCTCCCCCTTGTGGGGAGGGTTAAGGGAGGGGGGCATTCAGCCTTTTCACCCCCACCTAGCCTCCCCCATCAAGGGGGAGGAAATATTACTTAACGCAAGGTCGCATCTCTTTTCCTTAACATGATATTCAAATTCACTCTTGAATTTCTGAACATAACTTCCAACGGACATCGTGATCGCGTCGCCAAAAGCGCAAATGGTATTGCCTCCGATATTGTTGACGATTCCGGGAAGATTCTCTAGATCAACCGGACGTCCTTCTCCCTCATAAATCCGTTTCACGTTTCGATAAACCCATCCCGAACCTTCGCGGCAGGGAGAACATTGCCCGCAGGATTCATGCGCAAAAAATCGCGCCGCGACCATCGCCGCCCAAACCATGCAGGTTGTTTCATCCATGACAATAATTCCTCCCGATCCCGCCATCGAACCAATGCTTTTAAGCGAATCAAAATCCATTTTCACATCAATCTCATTAGCGGTTAAAACCGCGGCTGAAATTCCGCCAGGAATCACAGCTTTCAATTGATGACCCTCTCGAATTCCTCCGGCATGATCATAAATAATCTCACGAAGTGTCGTTCCCGCGGAAAGTTCATAAATTCCGGGTTTCTTGACATGACCGCTCACGCAAAAAATTCGGGTTCCGCCATTTTTAGCACTCCCTAATTTGGCAAACCATTCACTCCCGTTTTGAATAATCGGCGGAACACAGGCCATGGTCTCGACATTGTTAATCACCGTCGGACATCCAAATAATCCGACGACCGCCGGAAATGGCGGTTTAAGACGCGGGAAACCTTTTTTCCCCTCGAGAGATTCCAAAAGCGCTGTTTCTTCACCACAAATGTACGCGCCCGCGCCGGGATGAATGACAACGTCCAAATCAAATGACGTGCCCATAATCCCTTTGCCTAAAAATCCTTGTTTGTACGCCTCGTCAATCGCGCCCTGCAAAATCTGCATCGATTTAACATATTCTCCGCGAATGTAAACATAAGATTTGTGACTGCCGATCGCGTAACAGGTAATCACAATTCCCTCGAGAAGCGAATGAGGATCTTGCTCAAAAATGTATTTATCTTTAAATGTCCCAGGCTCGCCTTCATCGCCATTAATGACCAGATATTTTGGCTTTGGATTACTCTTCGGGATAAATCCCCACTTTGCCCCCGTCGGGAATCCCGCCCCGCCTAATCCGCGGAGATGGGATTTTTTCATCTCTTCAATCACTTGAACGGGCGTCATTTGAGTCAAGGCCTTGCGCGCGGCTTCGTAACCTTGATCCTTAAGATATGTTTCAAGCCGATGAGAATTGGGTTGGTTAAAATGTCGGGTTGTGACTTTTTGCATTAGCTATTCTTCTCAATCAATTCATCAATGTTCTTTTTGTTTAAAAAACCTTTGTATTCCTTATTACACTGCATCATGGGTGCTATTTCACAAGCCCCCAGACATTCCACAACGCTTAAACTGAATTTTCCGTCGGGTGTCGTTTCGCCAGCTTTAATTCCTAATCGTGATTTAAGATGTTCAATAATGTCTTCTGCTCCGAGTAAGGCGCAGGACGTTGTCTGGCAAACGGAAAGATGACATTTCCCTTTCAGTTTCTGGTGGAATAAGTGATAAAATGAAACCACCTCATGCACTTGAACAACGGGAATACCTAAATAGTCGGCGATTTCTTTTTCAGCCTCCGGCGAGATCAGGCCCTCTTTCTCCTGAACAAGATGCAGAACAGGCAACAGCGCCGCCTGTTTCTGTTCGTAGTTACTGGTAATTTTATCAATTTGTTGAAGAATCTCTTGCGTCATTATCGATCCAATTCTCCGGCGATCATATTGATCGAACCAAATGTCGGAACCAAATCCGCCATCATATCTCCAATTAAACATTGAGGTAACGCGGCCATGATCGGGAAACACGGCGGATGAACGCGCACTCGCCAGGGACGATCTGTGCCGTCACTGACGATATAAAATCCAAGCTCTCCATTGGCACCCTCGACGGGAAAATACGCTTCACCGACCGGCGGACGAATGCCATGGCCATACATCACCAATTTAAAATGGTTCATCAGCCCTTCGATATTGCTATAAGTATTTTCCTTGGCCGGCAACACGACATCTTTTCTATCCGAGCTGATCCCCTCGTAATACTTCTTTGTGCTGCCTTCTAGCGTTGGGTCTAAATCAACTTGATCTCCCATCAATCCTTCTGTTTCTCCCATTTTAGCCTTGTCGACCATTTGCGCCGCCGGGATCACCTCGCCGGTTAAATTTCCAGCGACGGGCCCGTCCGGAATTTGCTCAAAACATTGTTCAACCATTCGTAACGATTGTTCCATCTCCGCCATGCGGACAAAATAACGGTCCAGATTATCGCCTTTGGTTCCGGTAGGAACTTCGAAATTCAAACGGTCGTAAATCAGATACGGATTGGCTTTGCGGACGTCGTAAGCGACACCACTGCCTCTTAAAAACGGGCCGGTAATGCCATAAGCGATCGCGTCCTCGGCGGAAATCTTTCCGGTATCTTTCATGCGGTCAAAGAAAATGCGGTTGCGGGTTAAGAGATCATCCGCCTCGATCAAAACTTTGCGAACGTCGGCGATTTTCTTAAAAGCCGTATCGGTAAAATCTTTCGTTAAATCGGCTTTGACTCCGCCGTTCCGCCCATACGAAATGGTTAAACGGGCGCCGGTAATTTCTTCGATGAGCTCATATAAATATTCACGGGCCTTGATCATGTATAAAAAAACTGACATCGCTCCTAATTCCATGGCGGTCGCGCCAATGCAGGTCAAATGGTCGGTGACGCGGGAAATTTCACTCATAATCACTCGAATATATTTCGCGCGCTCTGGAATATCAATGCCTAACAATTTTTCAACCGTCAACGCAAAACCAACATTGTTAATCAGAGGCGAAACATAATTCAGCCGGTCCGTGTACGGAAAACACTGATTGTACATGACCGTCTCACACATTTTCTCAAAAGCCCGATGGAGATAGCCGATTTCAACCTCGACACCCTTAATTTTTTCTCCATCGAGTTCCATGATAAGGCGGATGACACCATGCATCGCCGGATGCGAAGGCCCTACGTTGAGCAACATGGAACGGGTTTCTGTCGTCATATGATTAATTCACTGGTCCAATAAGCGGTTGGCGTTTATTGAAGAGATAATCCTTGCGTAACGCGTGCCCTTTAAATTCTTCGTACATCAAAATCCGTTTTAAGTTCGGATGCCCTCGAAATCGAATCCCAAACATATCCCACACTTCTCTCTCATACCAATTGGCCGACGGCCAAAGATGGGTGAGCGAATCAACCTCAGTATTTTCTTCTGATACCGGAACTTTTAAGCGAAACCGCTGGTTAGTTTTAAGAGCGTAAAAATGATACACGACTTCAAATCGAGGTTCTTTTTTGATTGTTCCATCAGCAAATTTAAGATAATCGACCGCTGTTAAATCCATCAGAAAATTGAAATCGAGTTCAGGTGATTCTTTTAAAAATTGGGCCACGGCCCGCAACGCGCTAGGACGAATAATCGCTGTCTCATCTCCCCTAAAGGTATGGGTCTCGATAATGTCTTTTAAAAATTTCTCTTGAACTCTTTGCAGGGGTGTCATGGCGAGGATTCGATATTCTTAATGTGCTGGTCAATGGAATACCCTTGTTGTAAATGGGCCGGGCGGCCAATTTTTGTTCGAGGGTCATAAAGCGTTCTCGACTGCTCTCCCCGTTGAATTTTATCTTGAAGTTTTATTAAACCATCAAGGACATTTTCAGGACGAGGCGGGCAGCCAGGGATATAAATATCAACCGGAATAATCGTGTCAATGCCCATCACGGTCGCGTAATTGTCGTAAAATCCTCCGGTGCAGGTGCAGACACCAAACGCGACCACCCATTTCGGTTCGCACATTTTGTCATAAACATCCTTTAAAACCGGCGCCATCTTGTGGCTGATGGTTCCGACGACAAAAAGGACATCCGATTGCCGGGGTGAAAAACGCGGGAAACCGGCTCCAAAACGATCTACGTCGTAATGACCGGCCGCCGTCGCCATATACTCCATACCGCAACAAGCCGTAACGAAGGGATATTGAAAAATAGAGTATTTTCGTGCCCAGCCTAAGGCGTCACTTAATTTCGACGTGAAAAAATTGGATGCCGAACTCATGAAAGACATCTGTTTACTCCCACTCTAACGCTCCTTTTTTCCAAACATAACAAAATCCCAAAACAACAAATCCCATAAAAACAGCCATCTCGGCTAAACCAAAAAGACCCAATTCTCTAAACATAACCGCCCACGGAAAAAGGAAGACCAGCTCGACGTCAAAAACGATAAAAAGCATCGCCACAATATAGAAATGGACTGAAAATTGCCCGCGGGGCAGAGAAAAAGGTTCCTTTCCGCATTCAAAAGGTTGTGATTTGACATCGCTGGGGAATTTGGGGCTCAAGATCTTAGGCAGCGTCAAGAGAAGTGCCGTAATCGCCAAAGCGAATATAAAAGCAAATAGGATAGCAACGTATTCTAACATCTTATGTAAACCTGATTAAATCAATCCGACATTATATAATACTTTTAATAAAAATAATCTAGACGATTAGAGTCGAATAGTCAAGTCTCGAGAAAATTCCTTAATTACCCTGGAGGAACAAGCTTTTCAAAACATAGAAGATAGATCCTCTGAGCCTCTAAGATCACAGCCTCGAAGAAATCAGGAAATGTCCATTTTGCAAGGAGCAGATCAAAGAAAAGGACAGTCAAACAGCTCGTTATCATGATCGTAAAAACCATCATAAAAAAATAATCCGGTTTGATAATCGTTTTTTCTGATGCCTGAAGTTCTTTGGACGTCATCACAAGATGCAGAATAAAAGCAAATCCGGCGAAGAAAATAAAATAATTATCATACAAATCTGTTTTTAACCAAACCTTAAGGAGATAAAAAATAATCATTATAAACGTCAGATAGCCCGGGACCACATACACAAAAACTTTATCTAAAGGAGATAACCACTGAAAAAACCTTTGCATCATTTTCTGGCCAAATTCATAAAGCCATTCAAATTGGTGGATAAAAAAGAAGGCAATTAAAAATGCCTCTTCTCCCCAGAGAAAAAACATATTGTTTTCATCCCCTGAACCCGGATACTGAGAGACATGTTTATGCAACACAACAAGGATCGCAACAACCGCTGGTAAAAAAGCGATGCCTATCAAAACTTTGATCGTATTTAATAAAAATATTCCCATATTTTGTCTCCTCTGAAGACGCTGACGAAACACCACTGAGTCAGCGTAAAAATTTCTTAATTTCTTTCTGCCCGCCCATGTAAGATTGCAAAGCTTGAGGAATCATGACATGACCTTCTGAGGTTTGATAATTTTCAAGAATGGCGATCATCGTTCTTGCCAGCGCCAGCCCCGAACCGTTTAACGTGTGAACAAAGGTTGGCTTCTTGACGGTCACTCCTTTGAAACGGATGTTCGCCCGTCGGGCTTGAAAATCTTCAAAATTTGAACAGCTCGAGACCTCGAGCCAACGATTCATTCCTGCCGCATGAGTTTCAATATCATAACATTTCGCGGCGGCAAAACTTAAATCTTGACTAGCTAAAAGAAGTACGCGATAAGGCAGATCTAACAATTGCAAAATTTTCTCCGCGTTCAGCACAAGTTTCTCGAGTTCTTTATAAGACTCTTCGGGTTTAACAAATTTCACCAATTCGACCTTGTCGAATTGGTGAACGCGAACCAGCCCCTTCGTATCTTTGCCATAAGAACCCGCCTCCCGACGGAAACAAGGCGTATAAGCCGTGTAATAAATTGGCAAGTCCTCTTCATTTAAAATTTCATCCCGATGGATATTCGTGACCGGCACTTCAGCCGTTGGAATCAAAAATAAATCTTCGTCCTTTAATTTGTACATGTCCTCTTCCATTTTAGGAAGTTGTCCTGTCCCGGTCATCGTCTGACGATTGACAAGCACGGGAGGCAAAATTTCTTTGTAACCGTGCTGAGTCGTGTGGACATCCAGCATAAAATTGTACAAAGCCCGTTCTAAGCACGCCCCGTCGCCTTTAAACAAGACAAAGTTAGAGCCTGAAAGTTTCGCGGCCCGTTTAAAATCAATAATGTCTAAACTTTCTGAAAGTTCAACATGCGTTTGGGGCTTAAAATTTAACTTTTTCTCATGTCCCCAGCGTCTGATTTCTTGATTCCCTTCAGCCGTCCCGACCGGAACAGAGTCATGGGGCAAATTGGGAATCCCTAACAGGATCTGATCGAGTTTCTCCTCGATCTTACGGACTTCGGGGTCCAGCTGATCAATTTTGGAACTGATCTCTTTCATCGAAGCGATTTTTGCTTTCGGATCTTTTTTCGCTTTTAAGCATTGAGAAACCTCGTCATTGGCAAGATTTTTTTGGTTGCGCAATTGGTCTAATTCAACCAAAAGATCGCGGCGTTTCGCGTCAAGTCTCACAACATCATCCAGTGAGACCTTGGCGTTTTTCGCCGCGAGTCCTTTTTTAACAAGCTCAATATTCTCGCGGATTAATTTGATATCGAACATGATTTTAAAATTTTAAGACGACACTTCTTGAGTATATTCTTCCAGAATTTGAGCCACTTGGGAAGTTAAAAAACGGGGTTTCATGGGCTTAGGAAAGTAATTTTCAGCCTCGAGATCAAAATATTCCAAAATGCTTCGAGAACTTGTTGACGTGGTCAAAAAAACCACCGGGATGTTTTTAGTTGAGTCACGCTCTTTTAACTGCTGGCAGACTTCCGGGCCCGAGGGATTTTGCAAATGGTAATCGAGTAAAATCAAATTGGGTTTTTGTGTCTGGGCGAGCTGAAGGCCTGATTTTCCTTCAGACGTTAAAAAAAGCCTGTAACCTTCTTTCGATAAAACTTTCTCCAGAAAATTCAGGACAAGAACATCTTTCTCAATGATGAGAATGGACAATTGGCCGTTGTGCTCTTTTTTATGATCATTCCGCTTAAATAAATTAAGAAATCCAGCAAACATCATTCCTCCTGTTTTACTTCTCAATTGTGAGTTCTAAGTTCTCAGTAAAAACTATTTAAGATTTATACCACAGTCCTCCCAAAAATCAAAGGACTTTGAAAAATTTTATGGATTGATTAAGTTATTGAAAAATTTTAAAGGAAAGGTTGTTTTCGCGGGATTGACCACCAGAAGTGTAAAAAAACTATTCCTTTTTTTACACAGTCAGTGAAATATTATGTTTTTTAGACGGAAGAGCTAAACTCTTAACAAAACGTTCCACATCCTCACCAATACGATTTACTAAAATATCGACATCCTTTGCTGTGCACCCATCCAATAATTCACTGCCACATTTCTGGCATACCTTGGCCGGAATATTTTTAATAAGAATACTAGAATTTTCCACTTCATAGGTCATTTTGATATTTTCATCTCCCATCTTTCCACCACATTCTGGACATTTGATATTTATCACTTTTTTCACCTTTTTCTTTTTTGATCTCTTAACCATATTTTTTCATCTGGGATATAACACGTTACAATAATCAACACATCATCCTGACTTAAGTCTACCACCGCGTGCAACCGAATGCTATGATCAATCTTTCCCTTCTAAATAATAAGAGGTGTTCGGAGAGTATCATTCGATTTCCCCTTTTGGTTCTATCCCCCAATGATACTCGCTCCCCCCTAAGAGAGCGTCCGAACACCTCTTAATCCTCCTACCTTCGTTAAGAGAGGAGGATTAATCCAACAGCCACATCTTTGATGTTACTTTTTATTTGATTTTGTATCCGTTTGAGTTAATTTTTCCTGGTCCGGCGTTTCGCTCGTCACAAGATCTTCCTTAAAACAAACCTTGCAAGGTTTGTGACCAGAAGCCATAGCTTCGTCTTTCTCCATTGGCTTCGCCTCTTTGTTTCGAATTAAACGGCATTCGGCTTTATGATATTTTGCACCCTTTCCCGTCACGTAAACCTCGTCGGCAAACGCAAGCGTCGTAGTCGCGGCAAACATAATCAATAAACCGTATATCAATCCTTTTTTAGTCATCGCATTGTCTCCTTTCAATTAACGTGACTGTTGGTTGTAAAAGCTTTACTAAATTTTCCGCCGGTCATCGCGTCAATCAGGGCAGTTAATTCTTCGATCCGCATATCCTGATCCAAAAGCCATTGAGGATCGGGCTCGCTTTGTTTAGCGAGTTCAAACTGAAGCCGCCGGCGTTCAAAATACAGACGCGTCACTTGATCTAAAAGGTCTTCCCTTAACTCAACCATAAGTTTTGACCGGGAATCAATAGAAGTTTGGTCACTGTTCCAGAGGAGATCACCCAATTTCCACTTAAGGCTAACATCCCAATTTAAATCTTGATCAAATGATTTATCATTCGGCCCAATATGATCAGCGCCGCCGTTCGATGAACTTCCGTAAACACTGTCGGCAATGGTTCGTGTCGTTCCTCCATCAAGACCGATATCTAAATCCGGCAGCCATGCTTTTTTTTGCGCTAATCGACGCCATTCTTTGATTTTATTGGGATGAACTTCGGCGTATTCAATGACCCATTTGTGAACTTGACCAATAGTCGGTTCATCTCGAAACTTTTTCTGTAACGCCTCATAATCAACCGCATCTAAATGGACTGTCTCTTCAGGCGGAATTTCTTTAGCCTCTTGAGTCTTGGTGGAAAAGAAGGGAAGTGTTTGACGACTCTCCAAAACGAACAATCCTCGATCCGTCGCAGCATAGACCCGTCCGTTGGCATCCACCGTAATGTCGCGAACATCATTGGTTTCCATTCCTGGATGGATGTCCTGCCAATGATCACTCACGAACTCAAACACTCCCCTTGAAGTTGCGGCTAATAAGGAAAGGCATTCAGGTTTTATTTCTTCACAATTGGTTTTTAATAAACGTATTGAGGTGAGACTTTGTAACGGCAGATTCACCGTCGGGAAATTCTGCCAATGCCGGCCTTCATCTGGACTTAGATAAAGCCTGCTTTTCGTCGCGACCAAAAGACTGGATTTAATGACTTGGACAAAACGGATCTCTTTTGCGTTAAAGTCCGTCTCTTCGTCGGAGACGACTTCTTTTTGTAATCCACTGCCAAAAACTTTTTGCCAATTATTCTTAAGGTCAAAACGAAAGACGTCGTGATTGGTCACGACAAAGAGGAATTTTTGATCTTCAATAATCTGCGGAATAGGCTGGTCTTTTAAGAATCCGTCGATCTTTCGCCAATTATTTTCATCAACGTTTTTGACGAACAACCCTTTTTGAGTGCCAAGATATATCGTGGAATTTTTCTCTATCACCGACAGGCATTGGCGGCTTTCGAGATCCGACGGATGAAAAATCAAACGCCAATCGCGGCCTTGATCCAGACTTTGGTAAAGCCCATTGTTGGTCGCGGCGTATATTTTGGAAGGCGCGTTATCGGTTATCACAACAGTGTTCACACCATTTTGCTCCGCGACAATTGAGAGAACGCGTTTAAAATCGCCTCCCTCGTGAATGGATTGATAAATGGACCGTTCCGTCGCGACGTATATTAGGGAAGGATCGCTCTTGGAGATCACGACCGTTTTCATCTTGGAATCAAAAATGGCTGCCGCTTTTTTCTTCCAAATCATAGGCTGTAAAAACCCGAATTGAAAACTCGCCAGCGCGATCACACTTAAAAAAACTACTGATTGTTGTTTCCCTTGCATTCCTTCGCTTCCTTGTAGATCTTCTCAACATTAATCATGGTCAACGCCTTCTCAACCGCCTCTTTAATATCAGGGTTATGCGTCTCAATAATTTTCAGATAATAATCCACATAATCGAGCATGACTTCGAGTCCTAATTCCCGCTTCATCTTGATCAGGATTTTCAACACGGTGTAAACCGGGATGGACTGTGTTGGCTTCATAAACAACTGATTGAACATTTTGGGGGATTCCATAATTTAAAACCTCCTTGAGCCTTGGGCTTTTTATTGACCTTACCCAATTATTGAAAGTGTACCATATTTTGATTATTTGTCAAATTTATTTTGTTTTTTTATCAAATTATAAGCCTTTATGTGGCAGTAATTTATGAACTTAACAAAAAATAGTTGTTTTTAATTTGATATTTAATAAAAAATTATTGACTTTTAATCAACAAATGTTACACTTTTAAAAAATAGATTACCTCGGCAAAAATAGGGTAAAAGGATAAAAATTATGAATATCGGAAAACGACTGAAAGAGATTCGCCAAAATAAAGAAATGACACTTGCTGAGCTTTCAGAAAAAAGCGGTGTCCAAATTGCGAGCCTTAGCCGCATCGAAAACGATAAAATGACCGGAACCCTGCAGTCTCACTTGAAGATCGCTCAAGCGTTAGGGATCGATGTCACCCACCTTTATCAGGATATTATTAGGGAAGAGCCTGCCGCGGAGCTTAAAACGCCTGAAAAAACAACCGATGTTTACCAGCACACTGATCAATCTTCTTCCGAAATCCTTGTCTCGCAGGTCTTTGGCAAAAAAATGACCCCTATTCTTATCAAATTGGGGCCCAACGCTCAAACACCCCAAGAGCAGAATAAATCAGGAACAGAAAAATTCATTTTTGTTTTGGAAGGCAAGATGAACGTGAAAGTTGGGACACAAACGTATGTTCTACAAAAAAATAGCAGTCTCTACTTTGACGCCTCCCTCCCCCACAGCATAACTAATATAGGGAAGACAGGAGCGAGAATCTTAGCCGTAGCCACGCCATTGAGTCTTTAAACATGAAAGGCCGCCCCCTTTTGGTGGGCGAGCCTCGTTCATTTCCTTTCTATGGAAATGAAGAAAAATGAACGGGAGATGTTCGATGAAAAAAATTATGATCTGTGATGATGAAGAAGGCATTCGGGAATCTTTGAAACTTATTTTGGAGGATCATTACGACATCCTTCTGGCGGATCACGGAGAGCAGTGTTTGGAATTCCTGAAAAATGATAAAAACATTGGCCTCGTCTTTTTGGATATCAAAATGCCCAAAGTTCATGGGCTGGATATCCTGGAGGCGATTAAAAAAGATAACCCTCAAGTTAAGGTCGTGATGGTCACGGGTTATCACGCCGTCGACACCGCGAGTGTTGCCGCTCAACGCGGCGCCAGCGGCTATATCGTCAAACCCTTCAAATCCCACGAAATCCTCGAATCCGCGAAGAGGAATTTGGGAGGGGGATAGCTCGTGGGAATAAACCCTTACGCGATCCCCCCTCTT
>OBEQ010380144.1_pt1 | contig 11909 bp, 11 predicted proteins | sample 1670901 | NCBI WGS metagenome assembly OBEQ01 (sample SAMEA104232315, study PRJEB22302) | groundwater metagenome | biome: forest; feature: aquifer; material: groundwater | place: USA | collected 2011-08-07 | depth 5.4 m | reverse complement strand
CCTGCTCGGCCTGCCGCGCGCAGGCGGGACCGTCGCCCGCCCGGCAGGCCCGCTGGCACTCGTCGAACGACCAGCAATCGCCGTCGGGCAGGGACGCGGGCGATTGGGCGAGCGGCGAGGCGGCCCGCGGCCAGCAGGCGACGAGGAGGAGCAGGAGCTGGGGACGGATGGTCGACGATTCAGCCCCACGGCGTTCGGCACCACAAGCGGGATAGAGGTGTCATCTCTTGCGACCAGCTCCGCGGGTTCGGAGTCTCGGCGTCGTTCTGGAGCGCTGGAGGGAGCACGGCTGGAAGGAGATGCTCGGCCGCGAGCCGAAGACTGACGACCTGATCATCCCGTCGCGCGAGGGACGCAACCGCAACGCGAACCACGCGCTCGAGCGCTTCAAGGAAGACTGCGAGCGCCTGGGGATCCGGCCACGTCGGCAGCACGATCTGCGCCGCACGTTCATCACGCTGTGCCGCGCCGATGGCGCGCGGAAGGACATCTCTCCCACGGCCCCGAGGGAGACATCGTCGACCTCTACACGACGCTGCCGTGGTCGGCGCTCTGCGAGGAGGTCATCAAGCCGAAGATTGCCATGCCCGGCCCGGTGCAGATACCTGCAGCCGCCACCGTCGCAGCGAGCGAACCGATCGAGCCGCAGCTCGACGAGATCATCGAGCCGATCGCCGACGAGAGCGCCGACGCCAACGACGCGCTCGACGTCATCGACCAGCTCAGCGAGACCGCCGTGATTGCCGAAGATCCGCTCGAATCCACCGGGGGTGGACGTGCCCTGGCCGAAACGGCCGAAGGCTTACTACCGCGTAAGCCACCGCAGTGTAAGCCTTCGAAACCGTTCGATAAAGGAGGCGGGGTGGACGGGACTCGAACCCGCTTTGAGGTTCCGGGCACAACTCGTGGCATGACGCGGCCTTGCACCCGATTGCCGTGGATTCCCGGCCACTTGGAGCGCGGTTCGAGGTTCCGAATTACCCCGTTTCGATCCGTCTGGCGGACCATGATTCCGGCTCGTCGTGGCAAGGGCGTGGCAAAGCATCTTGCGCTCTCGGCCGTGCCCTGCGACCCCGTACCCACTGCAAGTGCGGAGCAAATGGACTGGCTTCCTACCCAACGGTCACCCACCGCGCCCGCAGCACGAACGCCGCAGAAGGCGAATTCTTACTGCTCCGGACTCTTCATAGGTGCCGCGAATCGCCGGAGCCGGTCGCGCGTATGGACCGCATGTCGCTAGCAATGATGATCGCCACCTTGTTCTTCCGGATGGTGGTCGAGCCGGCCGAGCCAGCGGCGCCCACCGCATCACATCCCCACATGGCGACGCAGGCGATGATGCTGGCGATCGCCGACGGCACGTTGGCCTTGGCAAGCTTCGTCAACGACCGACATGGCGTTGTCCTGATTGACCACTCACCTGACCCCAGCTTCGGAGCAGGCGGCTTCAAGCGAGCGAGGCCGAAGCGCTTCTGCGGTGAGGAACTCGCGGCCTTGGTGGCCTCTTGGCAGGCAGTCATGGGCGCGGACCACGACGGCGTCCGATTCGGCCTATTCGGAGAGCCGTCTCGAGTGTCACAACCGGCCGGGACCGCCGACGTGCACGTTCGGGCGCTCGATGGAATGGGACCCAGCAGTTCACTTCATTTTCGACCTCGATCCCGAACATGGCCTGCGCCTGCGGGCGATCACGCTTGACGACGAGCTGCTGATCGATACCCGGGCCGTTGCTGCCGAACATCGCGCGCAAGCCAGGATCATCAAGCTGCTGACGCAAACCCAGTGCCCATCGCCGACATAGGCGTCCGCAGCAGCGGCTCGTACGACGGCCATGAAGTCATCGCGCCCTGCAACGAGACGTGGCCGGCGCGGCATGGGTCAGCGCCTCAAGGCCCGCGTGGCGATCACCGTCGAGCCGATGGTCAACCTGGGCGGCGCCGCCGTGCGCCTCCTCGATGACGGCTGGACCGTCGTCACGGCCGACGGAAGCCGCTCGGCCCAGCGGGAGCACACCGTAGTCGTGACGCATGACGGCCACGAGATCGTGACCGTGCTCGCTCGGGGTCAGGCGCTCCGCCTCGGCCGAGCGTTGCTACTTTGACTGGCGACCCCAGCGGGATTCGGGCCGAAATGGATCTGGTCGCCCTGCCGATCCGCGTCGTGGCGTAGACGTCGCTTCCCCCACCTAAGCCACCCGCGGCGCCGTGTGGCGCGCCAGGCGCCGGCGGATGGCTCGTGCCTGCGCGCGGCCACCTCGGGCGCCGGGTCGCCCCGACGGCAGGCTGGCGAAGCATCAAGACTGTTTTGAGCGCGACGGGACGGAACCGCTTCGTGGCTTGGACAGCGAAGAACTCCGGAGTCGAAGCGAAGCCCGGATCATGTCGACGTATACCGACGCCAGCGTGGCGGCGACGAGGTACGAGATCGCGTCTTGGCGCGTGACCGGTTTGTCGGGAGCGCCGCCGTGCGCCATCTCGTTGCGAATCTTCTTGAGCGCACGGAGCTTGGTGCTCACGACCTCGGGCATGCGCGGCCGCCTGGTCATGTCGGCGATGAGAGGGAGCAGGATCGCAAGCTGATGACCGTACGTCGCCCCGTCCGTCAGGAAGTTCTCAACGCGCTCCTTTGAAAAGCCCTTGTACCTTAGGAAATCATCAAGGAGTCGCCCGATGCGTGCTTCGACGGCAACGTTCGCCGGAACCACGACGGCAGCATACGTTTCCTCGTGGAATTCCTCGTACGCATCAACGAGGCTTCGCCAGGCTTGATCGTCTGGTGACGGGGGCACCCACCAGACGGCGACCCCAACCGTTCCTTTAAACTTCGGCGAAGTGCCTGGCACTGGTCGACCGAGGAGATGCACGACCGGCAGATTCTTGCGCACAGGTGTGTTTCCGTGACCCTCGACCGCCGTAACCGCATGCTCGCCGTCGCTCTGCGACGTGTAGTTAACGTGAAGGATTCTGGCGTCTCGGCCGATGCGCTTTCGGAAGTCTACCTTGACGACTTGTCCCGGCTTCAGACCGATCTGAAAGTGCGTCGTCCGCGCACCGATCGCGTCGAACTTTGAGAAGAAGAAGTCCGTGCTCCTGATCATGATCTCGAACATGTCGAGACTCGTCCGGCACTTCGCACACTCAGCGGGTGTGCCCCTCAGGTAGGCGTGCAGAACCTGCAGCGACACGAAGTACTGGGCCCCGCACTGAGGACCTGGGCAGGCAAAGGTTGCCTTCATGGTGAACGGCTTTCGTCCGAGGGTTCCCTTCGTCACCGTGCCCTCCTCGATGCCTCGCCTAGATGGATGCAGGTACCCCCGACGACCCTGGCCTAGCTGGGGTCACGCTGCACGCGCCGAACGCACGGCGCCACAATCGGCCGAGTTGACGGGCCCCGTCAAGAAGGGGTCGCGAAGGCCGAGCATCGGAGCGTCTCGAACTACATCGTCAGCACCATGGCCGAGCACGTCGCGGCCGTGGCAGTGGAGCTCCGAGCCCCTCCGCCGCGCGCTTGAGGCATACGCAAGGTGAACTTTCTTTCGTGGTCCCTACAGACCAGGCCGGTGCCGCGAGATGGTCGCGCCATAGGCGAGCGGGCGACGGCATCCACCGCCTCGGACTGAGCGGCGCGCGCCTCACATGATCCACGGGTGGAACCATGCGCGATCGTCGTGACTGAAATCGTGGCGCTTCTGGGTCGGCCGCGGCGCCAGGCCGTTCTCGGTCTTCCCGACGTAGAGGTCGTCCATGCGCATCCAGGTGCGGCGACCGGCGGGCGCGGTGTAGCCGATGTCGATGCGCACCCGCTTCGCCAGGGCATGGGGAGGCGTGTGGAAGGGCACGGCCCAGCGCACGAACTGCCGCTGCGACTCCCACCTATCGTCGCCGTCGGAGAGCCGGATGATGCCGAGTATCTCGTCGGTGTCGGCGTCGTGGACGCCCATGTACGCGTCGGCGAGGATCTCGTTCTCTTCGATCCACGCCGAGAACAGGTAGTCCTTGTCCGGCTCGAGGTAGATGTACTGCGAGAGCATGCTCCAGCCGGGCTGGGTCGCCGAGATGAACGCGTTGTGCGAGCCGCGCACGGTGTAACGGCCGTCGGTCTCCACGCCGAACGCGGCGTTCCCGAAGAGCGTGTAGTTCTGCAGGTCGCTGTGCTCCTCGAAGCTGGGGTAGATGACCTCGTTCGCGGGCGGGCTGAGCGGGATCTCGGTCCAGGGCAGGCAGATACCCCCGCCGGTACGGCAATCCTGGATCTTCGCGTTGTAGTGGTTGCCGCGGTAGAGGCCGCAGGCCTGGATGCCGTACTCGAACACGCCCACGAGGACGTTGTCGTCGTGGAGCGTGTCGCCGTTGGTCTGCTCGAGGTTGAAGTTGAGGTGGTTGTCGTGTGGGGCGGAGCTGCCGTCGATGCCCAACCTCACGCAATCGTTGTCCAGCTTCGCCCAGAATCCGAGCGGGTTCTGCGGGTTCCACGGTCTCGCGGTGAGCGGCGCCGTCGCGGGCGGCGCGAGCTCGTCCGCGGTCGGCGGGGTCGTGTCCTGCCCGACGCAGCCGCCCAGCGAGAGAGTCAGGATCGAGGTCAGTACGATGCGCTTCACGGTTCCTCCTCGGCGCACGCGACGACACGTCGCGCTTGTGCCAGCGGGGAGAAAAGCAGGAACCGGGCCAGCGCCGAAGTCCGCGAAACTCGCGCAGGATCGCGGGCAGTCACACGACCGGAGGTGGATGTCGCGCGGACGCTAAATTTAGCTGCCGTCGACGGCGGCAGAACAAGAAGGCGTGCGATCGACACGACGTCACTCGATCTCGACGGCCCCCCAGCGGCCGGCGAGGCGAGGCCCGTGCCCGCGAAGCGGCCTGGCAGGTGGCTCTGCGCCGGCCACCACTCCGAAAACGAAAACGCCCGACGAGCTCTGTGGCTTTCGCGGCTGCCAGGCCGAACGCGTGCACGAGAAGCCCGACATCATGGGTGGTGACCCCGTCTTTCCCGGCTCACGCCTTTACCGTCTGAGCCATCGCGAGCTGGCCGGCATCATCGGCGACCGGACCCTCGTCGACGGCGAAGCTGGTGGTGCAGGCGCCCGACGGCGCACCACAGTTCCACGAGATGATGACGCGCCTGACGCATCGGTGCTCGTCGCCGGCGGTGACGTTCGTGGCGTTCGACGTGCTCATCGACAACGGCCAAGTCGTCGCCCGCCTGCCCAACCACGAGCGACACCGGCGCTTGCAGCAGCGCGCGCGCACCGCGCCCAGCTGGTACGTGCCCGATCACGCGGTCGGCCACGGAGCCGAGCTGCTCGTCGAGGCGGTCCGCCGCGGCCTTGAACGCGTTGTGCTCAAGCGCGTGGATTCGGCGTAAAACCTGGCGCGCGCGTCGACGTGTGGCGCAAGGTGCTCAACGCCGACGATCCCGCTTACCATCGCGTGCAGCGCAGGCACGGCTGGTGCCCCGGACTCTTCAGAGGTGCCGCGAATCGCCGGAGCCGGTCGCGCGTATGGACCGCATGTCGCTCGCGCTGATGATCGCGACCTTGTTCTTCCGGATGGTGGTCGAGCCGGCCGAGCCAGCGGCGCCCACCGCATCACATCCCCACATGGCGACGCAGGCGATGATGCTCGCGATCGCCGACGGCACGTTGCCCCTGGCAAGGTTCATCGACGGACGAGTCGGCGTGGTCCTGATCTATCACTCACCCGATCCAAGCTTTGGAGCGAGCGGCTCCAGGCGGGCCAGGCCGAAGCGCTTCTGCGGGAAAGAGCTGATGGCCTTGGTGGCCCGCTGGCAGGCGCGCATGGCAGTGGAGCACGACGGCGTCCGCTCGGCGTACGAGGAAAGCATGCTCGAGTGTCACAATCGGCCCAGCCCGCCGACCTGCACGTTCGGGCGCTCGATGGAGTGGGACCCGGCAGTCCACTTCATCTTCCAGCTCGATCCTGAGCGCGGCCTGCGCCTGCGCGCGATCACCCTGGACGATGAGGCACTCGTCGATCCCCGGGAAATTGCCGCCGAGCACCGCGCCCAGGCAAAGACCATCGAGAGGCTGACACCGACGGAGTGCCCGTCGGGGACGTAGGGCTGAACGCAGCCGCCCCGTCGTCCGCACGAGTCGTGCCGCGCATGCACAAAGGCAGCCGACGCCGTCGCTTTGAAGCTCGAGACCGTCAGGGAACAGTAGCCACCGCGGCCGCCTTGTTCTTGCGAGCCTTCTTGGGCGTGACCCGAGCTTCGCGCTCCCGGCGCTGATCCGCCGATTCCTTCACCTGCTTCTCCAGCATCTGGCGGTAGTGCGCCATCGCCTGCTGGGCAACGAACCGGCCCAGCTCTTGATTGAAATGCCGGCAGGATTCCATTGCGACGTCCTTGCGCTCCACACTGCCTTCGATGTCCATGATGCTGGACGGCTCGCCTTTCGCAGGCTCGAGCGTGAGGCGCGCGCGGTACGTCAGGGTCGCCCGCTTATAGAAGGGCACGTAGCAGAACGGGTCGCCTGCTTGGAGCTCGATACGAAGGCGCGCCGTCGCTTTCTCGTCAGGCGTGCAACCGGCAGCCTTGCTTCCTTCCATGAAGCCGCGCCCTACGTTGCCCGCTGGAGCAACCACCGAGCACGCGATCGCAGCACCTTGGAGGTCAGTCCGAGACGGCTGGACGTCGTCGTTGAACGAGGCGGTGGCGTGAGTGCTGCCGGTAGCCACCACGTAGTAGTCCCACGCCAAGGACTCGCCCAGCCACCCCTCACGCGCTGCGAGGACCAGCAGCGGGATTGCCAGGAACAACATGATTCGAACGCCGCGCATGTTGATGCGGCCGATGAGCCAGACCGCCAGCGGCAGCAGCACCGCGTGGGCCAAGATGAGTCCCACCAACATCGCGCCCAGCGCCAAGCCCGCGCCGGTACCTGCCGGGGTTGGCGCGGTCACCGCTAGCAGGAATGCACCCACGGCGATGAGTGCCACGGCCCCCCAGTAGAGGCCCCAGAGGTTGAAGCCTTCCTTCACCTGACCACGATCTTCGGGCCTTCGACCACGAATGGAACTCACGCTCGCGACGTTAGGCACACGGCCAACCCGTGGGCCAGTTACCGGAGAATCGGCCGAGACGTTCATCACTCTCCTAAGATCCCACGCTCGACGTCGGCCTGATCGCTGGTCGTTCTGAGCAGCGCATGCCTCACGTCACAGTAGCGGCGACGAGACCATGATAACGAGGACCTCGCGTGCGCCGCTTCGCCAACGTCGCTCTGGCCTCGCTGGCCGCGGTCATCTGCTTCTTCGCCAGCGCGCCTGCTCGCGCCGACATCGCCGAGGAACTTACCCGCATAGCCCATACAGAGGTGCGGCTCCTCCCGGCCGCGACACATGCCGACTCGCGGCAATCCTGCGCGGAGTTGGCCATAGATGACCAGCCACCACCCGCGCAACTTATCCACGCCAACTGGGCCGAAGTGGATGACCTTCTCCGGTCGTGGCGGATCATGCTCTGGGCCGTGGTGCTGCCGCACCCTGGTTTCACCTGGCGCGACGATGCGCCTGGTTTCGTCCTTTCCTGGCCGGGCTCCGGGCCATTCGGACCGGTGACTGCCTGCACTCGCACCGGCGGCGGGTTCCATGAGCATCAACCCTTCCGGTTTGTCTTCGAGCCGGGCCTGGTGGTCACCGATGAGGTGAGCCTATTCGTTCGCCCCGGTCTACGCTACCTCTGGCACCGGAGCACGTCCTCGTTCGGATGGGGAATCGGCGTCGGATCGACGCTCGAGTGGACCAACATGGACCGCTTCAGCGCCTCAGTGAGCCCCGAGTTGCTGGCGCAGTACGGAAAATGCTGCAGCCCAGGCTACACGATGGTGGCAGTGCGCCTCGACGAATTCATCCTTCGTAGCGAGGGGACCGCGATCACCGCGATCACCGCCAACGTCGGGCTCACCTACTGGTAGCCGCTGCAATTCTCCTTGCACGCACGCGGGCCGTCTCTGGGCGACGGTCTCATCCCGCTGATCGTCGTGGCCAATGGCGGCACCAACGTCTGGGTCATCTCCACCGGCAAGCACTGCGTAGTTCGCGCCACCGCCTGCGCCGACGTTGTCCTGAGGGCGGGTGCACCGCCCCGTCCGCGGTCTACTTCTCCGACTTCGGCAAGAGCATTTCGACCCGGGTGGGCTGCACGAACCCAGTCGGGCCCAGCCCGAGCTGACCCCACTGATTGTCGCCCCAGCACCGGGCGTGATGGTCGCGTTGCAGGACGCAGATGTGGTCATGCCCGACCGACACCGAGATCGCACCGGTAACGCCTTCGACCCTCTTGAGGTCGGCGAGGCCGGGCTTGCCGCACCACAGCGTCCCATCATGGTTAACTTTGCACAATCCGGCCGGGCCTGACCCCAAGTCTAGGAGGTCGGGCGAGTCCACCCGATCAATGTCCGCGCTCGGCACGGCGTGCTCGTTCCTGCGTGACAGCTTGACCAGCTCCTTCCCGACGAGTGCGAATTCACCGAACAGCCGTGTCGCGCCCGTGTTGACGCCCATGTCGGAGCCCTTGCCGTAGCTCCGCCACGGATTCCAGCACGTGATCGCGCCAGTCGCGAGCCGCACACACGCGCCAGAAATCTCCTCGGCATTTGTCACGCCCGGCACGATGGTCGGATCGGGCCTGCTTGAGCCCACCGTCGAGAAGCCCCAGCAGATCACGCGGCCGTCGCGAAGGAGCGCGCAGCTCCCGCCGTTCATGGCCTGCACCCGCACGGCATTGTCGACTCCCCAGACGATCGTCGCGGCCGTCTCGCGACCCATGCCGGTCTGCCCGGTCGATTCGCCGGTCGCGTCGCTGCCCCAGCACGCTACTTGGCCATCCCACCTCACCACGCATGCGTGGTCCTGAGACACACTGAGATCGACAGCCTCGTGGACCCCGAGGACACGGGTCGGTGTCCCCGACGACTGCATCCTCAGAGAACCGGTGCGTCCAAAACAGCTCACCTCGCCGCTCTCATGCCGTACGCAAGTGCGCTGCACGCTCGCGACAATTTGCACCGCATCGTCGACGGCCGGGATCGGCGTCGGTGCGGAGACGGACAGTACGGACGCCGCGCCTGTCTGGCCGGCGTCGTTCATTCCCCAGCACCAAGCGTAACCTTGGGTGTCGATGAGACACCCCGCGGAGGCGCCGCCCGACAGCGACGTGGCCGGATGGCCCGGCACGAGATCGTCGGTGACTACGTCGGCGCCGGACCCGAAGGTCTTGCGCGTGGGTTCCCAGCATGTGACTTGCCCCGTCGTCCGTAGCGCGCACCACTCGGACGCCAGAGCGACGGCACCATCGACCGCGATGCTGGTGTCTCCGTTTGGAGACCAGGGATTCCAGCACCGGACGTGACCGGCTTCGATGACGCACGCGTGCGGCCAGCCCCCCGAGAGCGAGAGATCCGTCGCGGATCGCGACGTGAAGTCCACTCGTTCTCGATCGGGTCCAAGCCAGCAGGCTACGGCACCACCCCGCCGCCGCACACAGAGGTTGAACTCGACCATCGCCAGGTCCACGGCGTCATCGACGCGCCGCGCCTGCCAGGACTCGCGCTGAGAACCTGCCACGGACCGGCAGAGGGCGCGGCCATTCTTCGTCACGGCGCAGACTTCCCACATGCTCCTCGCCATTGCGACAACGCCCGAGACTCCCGACTGTCGAACTGCGCGGTCTCTCGTGGCCGGATCCGTTTCCCACCTTGCCGCCGCGGGCCCCAGCCAGCACGCCACCGTGCCGTCGACCCCGAGCGCGCACCCGCCTCCTTCGACGGCCACGACACGCTTCGCGGAGAAGCCGGACGGCAAGATTATCCAGCGCGGATGAGGCTCAGGCGCGTCGCCGTGAACGAAACCCTGCCAGCGCTCTCCCCAGCACAGCACGCCACCGCTGGTCGCGCCGCATGTTCCTGACCGCCAACTCGTCGCAATGTCGTCGAAACGGAGCGGCTCGCCCGTCCCGGCCGCCGGGGTCTGCTGATTGCAGACTGGCTCAGCGGGTGTCGATACAACGACGACAGCCGCCCCCGCCTCCGTCGCCTGGCCTGGTGTCTCGGCTGTTTCCGTATTGCGTGAAGCGTCGAGGACCGGGCTCGGCCGCGCAGGAGGCGAGGCACATGAAGCAGCGAAAGCGGCTACGAGAATCGGGCGTGTTCGGCAAGTGTTTTTCCGGCGCCTTCGCAAGGTTCGGGGTTGCCGGCTGCGTTCCCTCATCGGCCAGTACCTCATCGAGACTTGGACACATCGGCCCACTATTCCTTGGCGCATCCGCGCTCGACCTCGGCGACACGGAGCGGTGTAGAGACGCGCCACCTCCGTGCGGCGGGCGGCCACGTGCACCCCGTCATGAGGTAACGTCGCCGCCGATGCCCCTGATGTGCCCGCATCCCGACGCCCGAGATAGGCAGGTCTGCGTGCACCTCGCTGCAGACGACGACCTGGACCACGTCGTCCGTTTCACCGGCGTCGCCACGGACTACTTGCTGGTCTGCTCAGCGTGCGGCGACGACCCCCAACTCCCTGTCGCCGGAGTTTGTAAGGATTGCTTCGCCGTCCGCGAAGGACAGGTCTTCTCGGCGATCGGAATACGCGGCCGCCCCGAGGTGCGCAGCCGCGTTTCGAATCTGCGGTTCGAGCACCGCTCGATCCGAGTCCCGGGCGTCGTCAGCGCCAATATCCTGGCCATCGCCGCGCTCGCCGACGGCGATCGGTGCTCCTGGCTTGCGCTGGTTGGCGGAACCCTCGCGAGAGTCGATCTCGATGCGCAACGTCTCGTTCCGATCGTGGACTTCTCCGCCGAGGCCGGCCTCGACTTGGCCGCACGGCTGCGCCTCGAAGCATCGCCCGACGGTCGGTTCGCGGCCGTGGTCAACTCGCGCGGCCACCACGGCGTCGTCGTGAACGTCGCTACCGGGGCGATCACCATGCGCCTCGAACGGGACGACTACCACGAGGAGCACTGCGATTTCTCGGTCGCCTTCTTTCTCGACGGCGAGCGGCCTGTCCTGGTGCATGCAACCGCGTGGAACCGGCTGGAGCTATCCGATCCGGCGGATGGCACCTTGCTGACGCCGCGGGCACCGACCGCGTGGACCGATGCCGCCAAGAGTCGCCCTGAGCACTACCTCGACTACTTCCATGCCGGCCTCACAGTATCGCCTGACCACCGCCGGTTGGTCGACGACGGCTGGGTATGGCACCCGGTTGGCGTTCTGCGGAGCCTCGACCTGCACCGCTGGCGGCACGAGAATCCGTGGGAGTCCGAGGACGGCGCCTCGCTCCGCGAGCTGCGGTCATGTGCTTACCACTGGGATGGTCCCAGGTGTTTCGCCGACAACCGCACGCTCGTCGCCTGGGGATTTGGCGCCGACGACGACCACCTCATCGATGCCGCCGTTGTGTACGACGTGGAAACCGGGCGTCGCATTCGCTGGTTCGCCGGCCCACGACGTGGCCGTTTCGACATCGTCGACGGTCACCTGATAAACGTGGCTGCGGGCGGCACCGGCGTCTGGGACCTCACCACCGGCGAGCACCTGCTCGAGGTTGATGGGTTCGCCCCCATCGCCTTCCACGCGGTCACCCGGTGCCATCTCTCGATTGCCTCCGATGGTGAGCTGATTGTCAGCCGTCTGGTCGGCGACTGAGGCCCTTCGAGGCGCGGGCAGCGCGGCGTGCCGGCCGTTACTGCGCGAAGACCCAGTGCTGCTCGTCGATGTACGTCCGCGCGTTCGAGACGCCGGCGAACGCCGATTCGTTCCCCAGCTTCGACGACGCTCCCCTCGGCGCCACGGTCTGCTGGAGATCGATCGCCGCGTGGCGCAGTGCGCACGCGGTGGCGTCGACGCCGAACTCCTTGGCGAACGCGCCCACCTGGTCCCTCCAGTTCGACGCGCT